>Ga0233429_1003017_pt1 | contig 16524 bp, 17 predicted proteins | sample SI_118_April2016_3_FD_179879 | JGI IMG/M metagenome (GOLD analysis project Ga0233429, IMG submission 179879) | Seawater microbial communities from Saanich Inlet, British Columbia, Canada - SI_118_April2016_135_MG | ecosystem: Environmental > Aquatic > Marine > Inlet | place: Canada: British... | reverse complement strand
CCATTTATTTTTCCACATGCTGTTTTAAGATCCGCTAATCGTCCGGAAAAATGATTGATGATCCTCTGGGTGGTATCTGAAGTAAGATAGTTGGTATTGGTGAAATGGGATTCTTTTTTAAAATCCCGAAATGTGCACCAGTCTGCATCAAGATATAATTGATCCGGGCAAAGCAGGATATATTTGGATAAAATGACGCAGCTCACATAGTCTGCCTTTTCATTATTTACATCAAAAATGCCATGGCCGGATACCTGATAGATTTGATTAAAGAATGTAATCTGTGCAATATTATTTTTTACTTGAATCTCCAGCCGATCTTTGATGAATGCCAAATCGACGGCTGCAATTTGCCTGCAATAGTCCTGGTAATGGTCTTCAAATATTTTTGAACGTTCAGCCATATGTAAGCTCCTCTATTTCTTTTGTTCAGGGTTTACCCTGGTGCTGCATTTAATTAACCTTAATTTTAGTATAAATACATCCCCCATTCGGGCGATTTTTTAAAATATTTATAAATAACCCTATGGGACAACTCGATTTCATCTACTTTACTGGGGAGTTGACATCCAAATGGATGTCCCCTATGGTTAAAAAAACTGAATTGAGCAGACAGTCATGACAACACAACATCCAAATATAGGATTTCACAGTTTACGGGTATACTCCATGGGCCGGGGTCCCGCAACCCAGCCTGCAGATAAACTCAAGGCATACATGATGGCGGATTTTGATTTTTCCATGGATATTGAATTTTTATTTCCTTATATCAATGCAGTGGCGAGAAAAGCACAATTGTATAAAAATCCGCCCCATATCCGGTTCAATTTTGATCATACACTGTGTGTGCTTCATCCTGATAAAGGACTTGCCTCCCCCGTTGATGACAGTAAGGATGCAAGGGATTTCATAGTTCGGTTGATGGCATTTTTAAATGACATTTATCATCGAAAAGATCAGATCCCCCCCAGGTATAAATTTTTCAGTCAGACTGCCATCACCCAGATATTAAAACTGCTGCCCCAGACCAATTGTAATGAGTGCGGCTTTGATACCTGCATGGCCTTTGCTGCCATGCTTAGCAGACAGCAGACCATTCCAGGGCGCTGCCCGCATATCAGCCGACCCGTGCAGGAAAAAGCCATTTTCCCGATCCATGATAACGACGGGAAGCTGCTTTCCACCATTTCCCTGGATATCGATAACACAGATAGTGTGTCTGCCTTAAATTCTGCCAATCAATATATTAAAAGCCTGGAAAAAAAGATTCGGCATTTATCTCACATGAAAGAAGGGCTGCGGGATGAAGCCAACAAGCAATTGCCGAACCCATTAAGCCAAAGAGAAATTCAGGTGCTTCAAATGCTTGCCTGCGGTACCACCAATTTGGAAATCGCTCAATCGCTTAATATCAGCCCCCATACTGTAAAAAGCCATATTAACCATATTTTTAATAAGCTCGCGGTGAACACCCGTGCCCAGGCTTCGGTTTGGGCCACTCAGCATCATTTTGTTTAACCTTTGAATGACTTTGTTGATACTATAATATGTGTGACGTAGCTGGGTGTGATATTAATCTTACAGTGAAAAAATTGCTCTACAGTATTTGAGGAAAGGATTGCAGAGATCCCGGAATCTGCTCTAAAAGGAATTAGAAATATAGTCGCTGATGTAATTAATGACATGAAGAATAACAAAGAGAAAAACTTACAAAAACCCATATAAATCAATGAGGGAGAATAAATCATATGAATCAGGTGATTGATCTTTTGAAAAACCATCGGTCAATTCGAAAGTTTAAACCGGAATCAGTCAGCAATGAAAAAGTGCATACAATCATTGAGGCAGCCGGCTGGGCAGCCACATCAAATTTTATTCAGGCCTATACTGTAATCCGTGTGAAAAACAAAGAAACGCGAAAACAGATTGCTGCCCTTGCAGGCCCCCAGCCCTGGGTAGAATTAAGTCCGCTGTTCCTTGTATTCTGTGCTGATTTAAAGAGAGCTCAAACTGCCTGTCATTATGAAAACAAAGAGATGGTACCAGGGTATACCGAGCAATTCATTATCTCCACTGTGGATGTAGCCCTTGCAGCACAAAATGCTATGATCGCTGCGGAATCACTGGGTCTTGGCGGTGTTTATATTGGCGGTATTCGGAATGATCCTGAAACCGTTTGTAAACTTTTGAAAATTCCTGATCATGTTTACCCGGTTTTCGGTATGTGTCTTGGATACCCGGATGAAAACCAGGAACAAAAGCCAAGGCTGCCGGTCCGTATGATCCTTAATAGTGAGTACTACCAGGAGGATAATACAGACCTGGAAAAGTATAATGAAATCTGCAAAGACTATTACCAAACGCGTACCAATTTCTCCAGAGAAGATACATGGACACGCCAGATATCGATCATGATGAGCAATCCTGCACGTCCTCATATGAAAGCATTTTTGAAGAAAAGAGGATTTGAATTTAAATAATAAGGATAGTATTTGTAAAAAAACACAAAACATTAATATAGATAAATAATATTATTTTGGCGGAAACCATGAAAAATAATACTCAGGACAAGAACAGGACTCAGTTAAAAAAAAGGGGAGAGGCAGGAAAAAAATGAAGTATGTAGGAGCCCATGTCAGTATCAGTGGCGGCGTAGAAAATGCCCCTCAAAACGCGGAAAGTTTTAGAGCAAAATCCTTTGCCATGTTCACCAGAAATCAGAGGCAATGGTTATCAAAACCCCTGACTGCCAAAAATATCAAGCAATTCAAGGAGAACTGCCGCAGTAAAGGTTATGATTTTGAGCACATCCTCCCCCATGACAGCTATCTGATTAATCTTGGACACCCGGAAGAAGAGGGCCTCCAAAAATCAAGGACCGCATTCCTTGACGAGATGCAGCGTTGTGAGCAATTGGGCCTTCAATATTTGAACTTCCACCCGGGAAGTCACCTGAATAAAATTGATCCTGACCACTGCCTGGAACGAATCGCCGAATCTATCAACCTGGCCCTGGGCCAGACAAAGGGCATCACTGCGGTCATAGAAAACACGGCTGGTCAGGGAACCAACACTGGGTATCTATTTGAACACCTGGCCCGAATAATTGGAAATGTCCAGAATAAGGCCCGCATAGGGGTCTGCCTGGATACCTGTCATACTTATTCTGCCGGGTATGATATCAAAACTGTCAAGGCTTTTGAGAACACACTCCAAGAGTTTGACAATATTATAGGCCTTAACTACCTGAAAGCCATGCACCTGAACGATTCCAAAAAATCCTTTGGAAGCCGGGTAGATAGACACGAGAGTATTGGAAAAGGTTCCCTGGGGCTTGAGCCTTTCAAATTCATCATGAACGACCGGCGCTTTGACCATATTCCCATGGTTCTTGAAACACCTGATCAATCCATATGGAAAAAGGAGATCAGACTTCTATATAGCCTGATTGATTGAAAACACTAAATAAAATTTACTGATTTTAGGAAGATGCATGGTATACTCTTTTACAATATGAAAATACGATTGTTAAATACGTCTCATCTCATGCTAAAAAGATTGGCAGCTTTGGTCTGGTATATCGGTGTTTTAGTTCTGGCTTTTAAAAGTGGCAGTTTGATGCTTGTAGTCGATAAGGCAGAAACTCATCGACTTTGGATCATCTTAGCCTTCGGAATCGGTATTCTGATCGGTTGGGTTAAAGCAAAATATATGTTTGAAAGACTGTGTCTGAAAAATTTAAAACGAATTTATGCATTAAAAAAACCCAGGATCTGGCAATTTTACCGACCCCGGTTCTTTGTCTTTTTATTCCTTATGGTTTCACTTGGCAAATATCTGCCCGGACTTATTGAAGGAAACAACTTGATGCTCATCCTTTTAGCCATTCTTGAACTCTCCATTGCCGTGGCTCTGTTAATTAGCAGTCATTGTTTCTGGAAAAGGATGATACAGAACAAGGACCTCAAATAATAGCTAACAAATGCACCCAAAAAAGAAGATCCATCGATAAAAGAGAGGAGATATTTTATGAAATTCAAAGGCATCAACCACCTTGCAATGGTGACAGGGGACATGGACGCGACCATCCGTTTCTGGCGCGACCTTATTGGTATGCGGTTAATAAACGGCTTTGGGGAAAATGGATTTCGACATTATTTCTTTGAAATTGATGAGAAAAATACCCTGGCTTTTTTTGAGTGGGACGGGGCTCAGCCTGTGGAACAAAAGCACCATGGGGTGCCGTTTAAAGGACCGATTGTTTTTGATCATATCGCTTTTGGCGTGGATTCAAGCGAAGAAGCATGGCAGATAAAGGATAAACTTGAAGCAGCCGGGTTTGAGTGTTCAGATATGATTGACCATGAGTTCATCCATTCCATTTATTCCTTTGACCCGAATGGCATTCCTATTGAATTCTGCTACGCGGTTGCGGGCCATGATATCCATAAAAATCCTGTTTTACGTGATGATGACCCGCCTCCTGCCGCCAAGGAAGGTTCAGAACCCCAGCCTGGGAAATGGCCCCAGGTCACCCATCCGACACCAAAGGTGGAGAGGTTTATCTCAAGCTGAAGCAGTATAAGCTTACATTTTAATGGAATCGGGAGAATAATAAATGAGAAAATATAACGGTACTCAGCTTTATGGGATTAAAAGACTTGTAACAGACCTTAAAATGGGTACGAACAAAGAACTCTCATCTCTTAGCATAAAGCAGAAACTTGCCATGAAATACGTTTCTAAGGAAAGTAAGCTGACCAAAATTGGGAATAAAATTTACTCTAATACGTTTACGCCGTACTTCCCATCCATTGCCTATGATCGTTTTCTTAAAGGTGCTGTTATTACAACAGCCGGAAAACCATACCCCGTTGTAACAAATTTCGCTGTTACCCCGCAATGTCCGTGCAACTGCTGGCACTGTTCTTTTTCAGACAGATCAAAAAAAGACATTCTCACACTGGATCAAATAAAAAAAGCCATATCAGAAGTCCAGGACTTAGGTGCAAGCGTTATCGGGTTTACCGGAGGTGAACCTCTTTTACGAAACGATCTTGAAGAAATTATTGCATCAGTTGATGAAAGATCCATGCCAATAATGTTTACAACAGGCTACAAACTGACTAAAGATCGTGTGAAACGATTAAAACAAGCAGGGCTGGAAATACCTGTGATCAGCCTGGATCATTACAGTGCCAAAGTTCATGACAAAGGAAGACAGACCAAAGGCATTTATGACTATGCGTTGAATGCAATTAAACTCTTTCAGGATGAAGGGTTTTATGTGGCGGTTTCCTTTGTCCCGGACAAAACACTTGTCAGCAACCGGTCGGAAATTTTTAAAGTTATTGAGTTTTTTAAGGACCTTGGGATCAATGACATGCGACTCACTTCCCCAATCTTAAGCGGAAAGCTCACAACAAAACCTGAAGAGCAACTAACAAAAGAAAATGTAAAAACCATTTTTGAAATTCAGAAACAATGCTCAAAAACAAAAGGATATCCGGGTGTTTTTGCCTATGATTTTTTTGAAAGCGAGCAATATTATGGCTGCGGGGCTGGTTATAATTATATGTTTATTGATTCACAGGGAAATGTTTGTCCTTGTGATTTTACCATGCTTTCCTTTGGAAATATCCATGAACGACCACTCACAAAAATCTGGGAGGAAACAAGCAAAAATTTCTGCAAACCGGGCTGTTCATGCTATGCCAATCTGAGTAATGATTATATTTTTGCTAAGAAATCAGAAGAGTGGCCGCTTAAAAAACAGGCAACCATTGAAATCCTTGCAGAATGTCCTTCCTATGATGAAAATAAATCCCCTGAATTTTATAAGCGCATGGGATGTTCAACAAATAAAGTTCCGTAATGATGAACATGAAATAGTAATATCTGATATACATACTGCTGCCCGGAACCTCGACTTATACAAAAGAATATAGTAAATTCCGGACCATTAGCCATTGATTACTTTTTACGAATACATTAAAAATCAATACTTCAAATATAAAAAAGGGAAGGCCGAATGAGCAGACAACACATTGAAATACAACAATCATTTAATGCACCAGTTGAAACAATATTCAATATTTTAACGGATCATGAATCCTTTGGAAAAGTGATAGCTACAAAAATCCAACGGGTGGTCGATAGTAAGGAAGAAAATAAGAATGGGGTGGGTTCTGTCAGACGGATCTTCTCTTTTCCTGTCCCTGCTTTTGAAGAAACCGTCATTACATTCAAACCAAATTCCCTGATGGAATATGTGGTCAGTAAGGGCAGCCCTATCAAAAATCATAACGGCCGAATGGAATTCTCAGAAAAGGGAGGGAAAACCAAACTCTGTTATTTTATCGACTTTGATCCAAGACTACCCTTTATACTTCTCGGCACTGTTTTAAAATCAGCTATTGAAAAGCCCATACGTCAAAGCCTGGAAAAACTTTCTAACCACTATGCTTCCTGAAATATACAAAAAATATCTAAACCTAAAATGTTATCTTCCTCCGGTCTGGTATGACATTTATTGCAAGCCTACTATGGTTTTAAAAAATGATCACTTCTAAATATCACTCCACCGTTGTTCTGCCAAAGATCGAAAAACCCTATCCGTCGATCCTGGAGTTTTTAAAAACACGATTTCCAGGTATTGAAACAAAGATCTGGGAAGCCAGGATTAATTCAGGAAAGGTGATAACACAAAAAGGGGAGCCCATTTCCCTTGCCATGGCTTATGAACCCTTGAAAAAACTGCATTATTTCCGGGAGGTGGAAAAAGAATCGATCATTCCTTTTACCGAAAAAATTGTCTTTTGTAATGATGAGCTCTTAGTGGCCTGTAAACCCCATTTTCTTCCAGTAACCCCGGCAGGACCCTATGTGAACGAATGCCTGCTTCACCGCCTGAAACAAAAAACAGGGAACAAAGAGCTTTCACCCATCAACAGAATCGACCGGGAGACTGCGGGGCTTGTTCTATTCTCAATGAACAAAAAGACCCGGGGGCGCTACCAGGAAATGTTTATGAAAGGGGAAGTGGAAAAAACCTATGATGCAGTTACAAAATATCATTGCAGCCAGAAAAAAAAATCATGGACCATAGAAAACAGGATTGTCAAAGGGGATCCATGGTTCAGGATGAAAACAGCTCCGGGCAGGCCGAATGCCATCACAAAAATTTCTCTTGTAAAGTCAAAGGGAAATAAAGCGCTGTTTCAATTATGCCCTGTAACCGGCAAAAAGCATCAGCTGCGGCTACACCTTAGCGGACTGGGATTTTCCATCCTCAATGACCGGTATTATCCTGAACTTTTGCCAAAGAAAAATAGCGAGTTTAATACCCCGCTTCAGCTTCTTGCCAGAAAAATTCAATTCCGGGATCCAGTGTCAGCTATACTTGCCACCTATGAATCTGAACGGCGATTGTTTTTTGATTAAACCTTTTTTTGTATCTTGTAATTTAGACATTTGGCATCTCTTTTTTATCTATTTTTTATTGACTAACCTAACATTTTTATGGTTTGACAACATAAAAAGACTTTGAATTAACATTAAGGAGAGCGAGCATTATGAAATTTGGGAATATTTTCAGACTAATTTTGATGGGAACCGCAATTTTTACATTCATGACAAGCTGCGGTATCCAGTCGAAACACCATCGAAGTAGCAGCGTCGTTCAATACCTATATCCCGACAGGCAGGACTATGTCGAAATTCCGGGCATCCCCCGATTAGCACTCCCATTAAGGGTCGGTATCGCATTTGTACCGGAGAATATTGCCAAAAGCCAAGCGCTTACAGAAACTGATAAAATGGATTTGATGAAGGAAGTTAGTCAATATTTTAAAAAATATAATTTCGTAAAGTCAATTGAGCTGATTCCTTCGGCTTATCTTAGAAATGATGGAGGTTTTGCCAATTTAGACCAAATTCGGACAATGTATGGAATTGATGTTATTACACTTCTATCCTATGACCAGACACAATTCACTGATGAAGGGTTGGCCTCGATTACATACTGGACAATCATCGGTGCTTACATAATTCCTGGTGAAAAAAATGATACCCACACCATGGTGGATGCAACTGTTTATGATATTTTAAGTCGAAAAATGCTTTTCAGGGCTCCAGGGACTAGCCACATCAAGAGTAATGCAACACCAGTTAATCTTACAGAAAAACTTAGAAAAGACAGTCTTGAGAGCTTTAAATTGGCCAGTGCTGATCTAACTACAAATCTTGATACCCAACTTCAATTATTTAGGGAAAAAGTCAAGGAGCTACCAGATGATTATCAAATAACTCATCGCCCAGACTATACTGGAAGTGGGAGCCTTGACGGTTCATTTATCTTTGTTTTGGCCCTTTTGGGAGGGTACAGCATTTGGACAAAAAGAAATCGCAAACACAAATGAAGAAATTTCCAATACTAACTTTTTTAATTATTTTTATCTGTATGGTATCTTTTATTTTTCCAAAGATCGCTTCACTGTTGATATTTGACCGCGAGGCAGTCTTAAAAGGTGAAATATGGCGACTATTCTCTTCTCACTGCGTTCATTTGACTATTAACCATCTTGTCTATAATCTTTTTGTATTTATTGTTGCAGGATGGATTGTTGAACGAAAAAGCTATTATATATTGTTTTTTCTATACATTTTAACGGCTTTCGTCATTTGTATGACTTTACTGATATTCAATCCTGGAATGATGTATTATGGCGGACTGTCCGGTATTGCCTGCGGTTTAATTTATTATTGTGCCCTTTTGAAAATGGATGAAGAACACTGGAAACTTATCTGTCGTTTCATAACTATTGGCCTCCCGGTCAAGATAGCTTTCGAAATATATAGCAACGCTTCAGTATTACCATATTGGGGTCATCAGCCTTTTGTTATTATGCCTGTCAGCCATGTTATGGGGGTTGCGACGGCTTTCTTATTTTATCTTGGAGCAAAACAAAAGCCCATCCCAAAAAAGTCTAAATGCCGATCATTTAATTGAATTTAATTGGGTTGATATTCCATATGATGACGGCACTTTTAATGCATTTATGATAGAAACAAAATAGGAGACAGAAAATGGATATAAAATCAGTTTCATGCTTAAGTTTTTCGCCAACAGGAACAACCCGGTCAATTATAGAAAATATTGCACAGGGTATGCGGGCAGAGCAAATTAAGATGATGGATTGTACCAACCGGTCTCAGCGGAAAGGAGATTCTTTTATTTTTAATACTGATATGGTCATTCTTGCTACCCCTGTTTATTATGGCCGTGTTCCAGAAGAGGTGGTCCCTTTTTTGAAAACATTAAATGGTCAAAATACACCTGTGGTACTTGCCGTGGTTTATGGAAACCGGGAATACGAGGATGCGCTCATTGAACTTCATGATATTTCAGTAGCACAAGGATTCATCCCTGTTGCAGGGGGAGCTTTCATTGCTGAACACTCCTATTCTATTGCTTCCCGGCCAATTGCCCATGGCAGACCTGATTTTGATGATATTAAAAAAGCACAGACCTTTGGCTCCAAAATAAAGGAAAAATTTAAAACTCTTGATTCCATAGAGAATATAGGAAAAATTAGTGTTCCTGGAAATATTCCTTATATAGAACCTAAAAACCTGCATATGATCAAACAGGTTCGTAACACATTATCCTTTACGCCTGAGACAGATGCAGACAAGTGTACCCAATGCAACCTGTGTGCAGAGGTGTGCCCCACAAAAGCGATTGATCCGGAAGATGTTTCTAAGATTGACAAATGGCAATGCATGATTTGCTTTGCATGCATTAAAAATTGTCCATCAGAGGCCAAACAAATGACAGATCCACATTTTAACGGGGCTATTCAACAATTACAAATATCATGTCAGGAAAGAAAAGAACCTGAGATATATTTTTAAAAAAAGCCGTCTTTAAACGCTCAGTGGAAGTGATAGAGCGCTACAGTTCAAAGCAGCTGTTGATCGTCTCTTTATATGGGCAGCTAAGAAACATATCTCCTGTGACATCTTAAAAGGGCTGGGCCATTATATATTTGAGAGGAAGAACAATGGAAATTATGTTAGCTGATATTGAAGATTTGGAACAGATCTTGTATTTACAGAAATTGGCGTATCAAAGCGAGGCAAAAATCTATGAGGATTACAGTATTCCACCCCTGACACAGAGTATTGAAGAGATAAGAGATGAATTCACAAGTCATGTCTTTTTAAAAGCCGTTTATGAAAAGGATTTAATCGGCTCGGTACGAGCATACTTTGATGATAAGTCCTGCTTTATCGGCCGATTGATTGTTCACCCTGAATTTCAGGGAAAAGGAGTTGGATCTAAGCTGATGAATGCTATGGAAGACCATATTAATGAAGTTCAAAGGTATGAGCTATTTACAGGGACAAAGAGCATAAGAAATATTTGTCTTTATAAAAGGCTGGGATACAAACCTTTCAAGGAGCAAGTAGTAAATAAATCCCTTTCATTGATTTATATGGAAAAAAGGGGTGACACCAGAATATAACAATGCAAATTCATGTGAACTTGCTTTAGAGTATATCACAGATTTCATCGAGCCCTGGGATGAACTCGGGTTTGGTGGCTGGGCTGTTTGTGTTAGAGATATTGGACTGGGAACATTGGGGAACTTTATAATTCTGTAGCTAAAGGAGGAGGTCTGTTTCCGTTTTACTCTATTGAGCGTGAGTCTTATTATGCCATGATACGTTCGGGAAATGTATAAACTGCAAAATTGCTGCCTCGGACAAATCCCACAATGGTGATCCCCATCTGACGTGCCAGAATTATGGTCTGATGCGTGGGAGCCCCTCTTGAAACAATGATGGGAATTCCAAATTGTTTTGCTTTGTAAAGAATTTCGGATGAAATCCTGCCAGTGACCATCAGGAGCAGATCTGTTGCTTTTGTCTTGTCTAAAAGCAGTTTGCCGATAACCTTATCTACTGCATTGTGCCTTCCGATATCGTCAATGGAAAAGTCTGGTAAAGCACCGCCAAAGCTGACCGTCGCAGTATGAACACCACCCGTCGTCCTGTGTAAGTCAGAAGAGGACTGCAGCCATTTCATAGACTTGATCAGGTCTTGTGACCTAACCTTTAGATTTGTTGTCAAAGGATATCGGCTGGAAAGTTCAATAATGGACGTATACATAACTCCTTTGCCACATCCGGAAGTATATACTCTTTTCCCCAAATCTGCGGGATCAATAAAATGATCGGTTTTAACATCAATACGCCATTTAATCTCATTACATTCGTAAATGGTAATATCGCCCACACTTTGAATCAACCCTGATGTATACAAAAACCCATATGTAAATTCTTTCAAATGTGAGGGAGAGCACATCATGGTAGCAATCTCCGCATCATTCACCACAAAGGTGCATGGAACCTCGGAGGCAACAGGCACCTTTTCCCCAAAGGCTCTTCCATTATCATGACGGGTTATGTTATAAATAATTGAAGTTCCGAATTCAAGATTACTACTCATAACTATTATCCTTTTTAAAAGGTGTTTGCAAAGGCAAATCTATTACATTAACATAATACGGATTCTCTTTAGCGCAAAGGATGAAATGTCAGGGTGTAATTAAAGAAAAAACTAAAGGAGAAAAAAAATGAAATATATTGTAGTTAGTCAAAAAACGATTGATCAGGCTTCCAAAGATCTTGAGGCTGCTGTCCTGCGTAACAAGTTTGGTGTTCTTCATGTTCATGATCTTAAAGCGACAATGAAGAAGAAGGGAGTAGATTTTTCAAATGAATGCAGAATTTTTGAGGTTTGTAATCCGCAAAAGGCCCATGCAGTGTTAACCAACGACATGAGTCTGAATATGGTTTTGCCTTGCAGGATTTCTGTTTGGGAAGAAAATAGTGAAGTGAAAATAGGGACCCTGGAGCCAACAAAGCTGTTGTCTGTATTAAATGATAATGAAGATTTAAAACATATTGCCAGGGAAGTTGAAACAACAATTAAAACGATAATCCAAGAAGCAAAATAGCAAATATTTTTTTTTCACATTATGCCCTGTCTGACAAAATATTTTTTTCTTGTGTGTTTTATCAAAACCAATTACAAGTAATTATACTCAACTTTCGGAGTCGGAGTTGGCAAGCCTGACCCCGCCTATTAAGGGCCTAAGACCGAAAGTTGAGTAATTATATAAAAGGTGTTTTTATTTAATGGAATCTTAAAAAAGGACTAAAAGATGAAGAGACCTATCAAGTCAGGTAAACTGAAGAGCGGCGGCTTCAGTCTCAACGTCCTCACAGATGATGAATTGTATGAGATTCATCTGGGGACACTTGAGGTAATGAAAACCACGGGTGTTTACGTGGAAAGCCAGGAGGCAAGAGAAATCTTCAGAATTGGGGGTGCAAATGTTAATGAAAAAAATAATGTAGTGACATTTCCGCCATACCTGGTGGAAGACTGTATCCGTTCGACCCCGGACACATTTCACGCCTACGGCCGAATCCCGGAAAGCGATGTCGTGCTGGAGGGCAACCGGATAACCTTTACCAACTTTGGCGAAGGTATTATGTTTGTAGATCCCTACACGGGTGAACACAGGGAAACCACTAAAAAAGATGTGGAAATGGCTTCCCGAATCATTGATTACCTGGAACATATTGAAACCTATGAACGGTGCATGCTCTCCCATGACAAACACCATTCCGTCCAGGGCATGCACAATGCTGAAGCCTCTTTAACCAATACCACCAAACATCACTGGCTGGGACCTGTGGATCGGTATCAATGCGGTAAAATAGTAGAAATGTGCTGGGCAATAGCCGGGGGCGAAGACAAGTTCAGGGAAAGACCCTTTCTTACCTTTGTCACCTGCCCCATCAGCCCATTGAAGCTGTCCTCCCACCATTGCGACATCATCATTGAAGCGGCCATGAACGGTATGGGACTCAATTGCGTCGGTATGGCCATGTCCGGCGGTTCCTCTCCCATCCATATTGCCGGCACTATTGTGCAGCAGAATGTTGAGGTGCTGTCCAGCCTTATATTAGGTCAGCTGGTCAAAAAAGGAGCTTCCTTTATTTACGGAAGTTCCACCTGTCCTCTGGATTTAAGGCAGGCAACGGCAACGGTTGGATCACCGGAAACCGGCATGATTAGTGCCGCAGTGTCAAGGCTTGCCAGGTATTACAGCCTGCCGGTTTTTGCCGCCGGTGGCTAGGGCGACAGCAAAGTTACCGATTACCAGTCGGGTCACGAAAAAACCATCACAGGTCTTCTGCCGGCGTTGTCAGGGTGCAACGTAATTTACGGTTCAGGAATGCTGGAAATGGGAATTACTTTCGACTTGGCACAACTGGTATTGGACAATGAGGTTGCCGGATTAATAAAAAGAACGGTTAGTGGTATTGAGGTCAATGATGAAACCCTTTCTCTGGATACGATCAAGGAGGTCGGACCCTTTAAGGATTATCTTGCCCATGAAACCACTTTCAAACATATGCGGTTGACCACAAGTCCCAAATTAATCGATAGAAAAATGAGACCCAGATGGGAAAAGGCCGGTGCCAAGAATGCCTATGAGCGTGCTTGTGATGAGGTAAGGCATATTCTTGAAACCTATAACCCCCCCCCACTTTCAGACGAGATCCTTAAAAAGGTACGCGCCATTATTGAAGGTGCTGAGGCTGAACTGGGAATCAAGGAATAATCTAGCACGGGCAAAGAGCTAAACCCCTTTGCCAGTGAAAACACATAGAATTAAAAGGAAAATTCGGCATGAAAACGCCGTGGGATACGGATTCAAAGCAGGACCGATTTGATCCCGAGGACATAACAAAAACCATGAAGGCTGTAATTACCATGGGCAATGGTGGATATGACAAACTCCAGTGCCGCGTGGTAAGACGTCCAACGCTTGAGTCGGGCGAGGCTCTGCTACAGGTCCTCGCAGCCGGGGTCAACAATACTGAAATAAATACCCGGATCGGCTGGTACTCTTCCTCGGTTACAACAGGGACAGAAGATGCAGCAGTTGCTGAGGAACAGCACGCAACGGCTAAGGAAGACGGGGGTTGGAATGAGACAACGCCATTCCCATTCATCCAGGGCACAGATTGTTGTGGCCGTATTGTTGCTGTTGCCCCTGATGGGGATCAAAGCACCATTGGGTCCCGCGTACTCGTGAGAGCCTGCATCAGGAAGTCTGATTTTAACTGTATTGAAAACATCTGGATGGGCTCTGATTTTGACGGGGCATTTGCCCAGTTTGTCAAAGTTCCAGCTTCTGAGGTGTTCCCTGTGAAATGCGATTGGAGCGATGCCGAACTTGCTACGATCCCTTGCGCATACGGGACTGCTGAAAATATGGTCCACCGCGGGAAAATAGGCAGGACAGATAATGTTCTGGTCCCTGGAGCATCCGGCGGTGTCGGCTCAGCAGTCATGCAGCTGGTAAAGAGAAGGGGTGCCAACGTGACGGCAATTGCGGCAAAAGCAAAAATGGGAAAGGTTCTATCCCTTGGGGCGGATCATGTTATTGATCGTGATAAGGATGTTGTTGCAAGCCTTGGCGAGAACTCCATGGATGTCATTATCGACAACGTTGCGGGGCAGGCTTTTGGAGGCTTGTTAAAGGTGCTTAAGCCAGGGGGAAGATATGTCTCATCCGGGGCGATCGGTGGGCCATTAGTAACCCTGGACATGCGCACATTTTATCTGAAGGATCTTAAATTGATAGGCTGTACTGCATGGGATGAGCCGGTTTTCCTAAATCTTATTTCATACATCCAACGAGGAGAACTGCAGCCGCTGGTGGCAAAGATTTTTCCGCTGGAACGGATTGCGGATGCACAGCGAGAGTTTATCCTGAAAAAACATGTAGGCAATTTCGTCCTGATCCCGCCGCCCGTGGATGATTGATGGATTTTGTCTCTATTTATTTTGACATCGTCACCTCATCCACCAGAAAAAGAATGGAGCGGTAGGGAATTCCTGAATAAAGGGACAGCCCGACTTCACAGGTTTTACTGGTGGAATACCCGGCGTCACAGGTACAAACATGTTCATCCAGACCATCTAGTGCCGATTTATTTAATTCCGGAAACGTAAACCCCCGGTCCCCTGCAAAACCGCAGCAATAAATTTCTTCGGGCCATACCACATGGGTGGCGCACATGTGAGCCAGTTTGAGCAATTCAGTCTCTAAACCCATTTTCCGGGTGCTGCAGGTGGGGTGGATGGCAATGGTGGTCTTTTTCGGGGTGAAATTAAGGCGTTCCATTAAAAATTTGAGTACAAACTCAATGGGTTCATACAGGGACAAACGATGGTCCATGGTGGTTTTCATGCGTTGAAGACAGGGACTGGTATCACAGAGCACGGGATATCTGCCATTTTGTGTTGCCGCAAGCAATGCCCCGGACAAACCATTAGATTTTTTGTCTGCTTCGCCCATAAACCCCTTGCTTTCAAAGGACTGACCACAGCACAGACTGTCTAAATTTTCCGGGTAAATAATACCATACCCGGCTTTTTTAAGGATGGAAGCCGTCTTTTCCGGCAAAGTATCCTGGAATGAGTCGTTTCGGGATGTCCCCCCCATTGCCCGGCTGGCGCAACTTGGAAAATAAACAACTTTGTCTGTGGCTGATTCATTCCCGGGTGCAGGTTTAATTCTTCTTCCACCGGAAGGCATCTCCCTATTCCACAACGGCAATTTCTTAAAGCTTGCATTCCTGGCAATGAGTGATGCTTTTTCCATAAACCGGGTTCCCGTGATACTGTGGACAAGATCCACGGCATTCATGCCATGTCTGATGAGTTGAGTTGTTGCCCCGAATCGGCTTCCAACCCCTCGAGCAATTTTTTTAGCCAGACTTCCCCGGGCTTCCTGTCTCAGAGCTTTGACCATTTTTCCCGTGTCAATTCCCACAGGACAACGGGTGGCACACAGACCATCTGCAGCACAGGTATCCATTCCCGGATATTGGTACCCCCTGGCAAATTTTTTAAGACCCGGATGTTTTCCTTTTTTAGAGAGGCACAGGCTGATTTCCCGTCTGCCGACGATCCGTTGCCGCGGGGTAAAGCTCAAGTTTCTGGAGGGGCAGACCGGCTCACAGAAACCGCATTCAATGCATTTATCCGCGATTTCATGGGTGGCAGGCATGGATTTAAGATTGTGAATATGGGCCTGAGCGTCCTGATTAAGGATTACACCGGGATTGAGAAGATTTTGTGGGTCAAAAATATGTTTAATTTCTTTCATCAGGACATAGGCGGTTTTGCCCCACTCTTTTTCAACAAAAGGCGCCATATTGCGGCCCGTGCCATGTTCTGCCTTAAGGGAGCCGTCATAAGTGGTCACTACCATGTCGACAACTTCTGCCATAAAATCCCGGTAGCGGATAACTTCTGCTTCATCTGAAAAATCCTGGGTAAATACAAAGTGCAGATTTCCTTCAAAGGCATGACCAAAAATAATAGCCTCATCATAAAAATACTTTTTAAACAATTGCTGCAGGGCA
>Ga0233429_1003009_pt1 | contig 16552 bp, 9 predicted proteins | sample SI_118_April2016_3_FD_179879 | JGI IMG/M metagenome (GOLD analysis project Ga0233429, IMG submission 179879) | Seawater microbial communities from Saanich Inlet, British Columbia, Canada - SI_118_April2016_135_MG | ecosystem: Environmental > Aquatic > Marine > Inlet | place: Canada: British... | reverse complement strand
GCCGCCTTGCCCGTGTCTCCGATCGAAGTGGACGTGGCATCGACAAAACCACCCTCCCCGTTGTTCAGGAAAAATCGATTCGGCCCCTTCCACACACCGACATAGAGATCCGGCCAGCCATCGTCGTTCAAATCCGCAGCCACCATGCCGCCTCCACTGCCCATCTGCCGCCGCAGATCCAGATTCAGACCCGCTTCGATCGTCACGTCAACGAAGGTTCCATCTCCCTGATTCCGATAGAGCTGATTTCGCAGGGGTGGATTGGCCACACTCGCCTCGCTCGCCCTCGCCACGTCGTGGATCCAGTGACCGACGTAGAGATCGAGAAATCCGTCACGGTCGTAGTCGAGCCAGATGGCATTGTGCGATGGAAGCTCGTCACGCAATCCAGCCTCATCACTGATCAGGCGAAGTCGTCCCTTGTCATTGCGGAACAAGGCATCCTGCTCTCCCACGGGTCGAACAGTCCCGTGGGGAAAGAACGGATCCAGATCGCCATCATTGTCATAATCGCCCAGCAAGACGCCCCAACCGAAGCCATCTCTTGTGTCGGGAATGGCAGGAATGATCTGGGATCGTTCGGCATAGTCACCATGGCCCTGGTTGTACAACAGCACTGGCAGATTGGAAACAAACAGGTCGGCCCAACCGTCGTTGTCGTAGTCGCCCGCGGCGGCATGAGCGCTGCTGATAGATATCGACGTGTTCTGTTCCCACGGCAGAACTTGCGTGGAGACTGCGACAAAGTTTTGCGCATCACCAGGCTGAGCGAGGAGCAGGAACCCGAGTGCCATATGCCACCACTCGATGAATCGGCTGGGTTTCATCGCAACAGCGTCAGCTTGCGTGTGATCGTTCTTTCGCCTGCTGTCAGTTTGTACAGATACACACCCGTCGCCAGACTTCTTCCCGCTCTATCCAACCCGTCCCAATTGATTGCGTAGCTGCCCGCCTCTCGAGAGCCCTGGACGAGGGTTGCCACGCGCTGCCCGACCATATTGTAGACGGCGAGTTCGACATCCCCGCTTGCAGGCAGGGCGAAACGGATGACCGTACCTGAGTTGAATGGATTGGGATAGTTTGGGTCGAGTGCGAAGGTTTCGGGCGTCATGGAAGTCTGTTCATCCAGGACGGCGGTAGGCGCAGTGCCGGGGGGATTGGTCGTCAGGCGCAGATCGTCGATATAGAAGGTACCTGTCACTCGGCCATTGAAGCGGACCAGGGTCAGCGGCAGCTTGTAGTCGATGCCGTCGAGGCTGTCGAGGGGCACATGCACCTCGTGCCAGCCCTTCCTGCTCAGATCCAGATTCATGTAGCGATAGGACAGATCCTCAGTGCCCCGCGTGTTGATCAGGTCGACCGTTTCGTCCGGATTCTCATTGGCTGCAAGCAACCAGTCTCGTGTCTGCTGGGGGCGCGAGCCCGTCAGACTGACCCGTGCGGGCTGGGTCCAGAAGGGCAAGAGGATGGTACGATGATTGATATCGACGAGGAGAGAGTCAATCTGAGCGTCGTCGGTATTGAGCTGGAAGGAGAGATGGGTATAGGGATCGAGAAAAATGCCGGGATGCTGCTGGGGATAAAGAAAGGGGCCAATGAAGGGCCCGCGCGGGTCGTCGAAGAGATAGACGGCTGAGTCGGAACGGGCGGGCAGGGTGATGGCTTGGGCGCTGGCGCCCGTGTGGACTCGGGTCGTCGACTGCGGATTGACCTGCGCAGTCCCTCGACCTTCGAGACGCCAGCCAGGTGCGGGACCATCGCTGAAGAGCTCGCGTCCATTGGCCCCCGCGTTGACGGCGATGGTCTTCGACAGGCCGACCCAGTGGGACCCGAGTGCGGTTTGCTGCTGGATGTGCACGGCGATTTCGCGCAGGCCGCTGGCGCCGTCTACGGCGAGGCTCGTTTGCAGGCGATAGGTGCCGTCCTCTGCGGCCGTGAGCGCGACACTCTCGCCGTCACCAAAGGCGCTCAGATCGGCGATGACCGACTCGATGCGGGCGCCGGAGTCGAAGAGCGCCGGGTGCACTCGGATGTCGAGGGACAGCGTCTGTCCGATGGAGGTCGCGTCGGGCAGGCCGTGTTGCCAGGTGGTCGGCTCGACGGCGAAGAGTTCGCCTCTGCCTTCGATCAGGCGAACCTTCTGGTCAGCGGCAACATCTTCGATCACATCGACGTGACCCGAGAGCCAGTGCACCTCCAGCCGGTCGACGCGGGTGCGCGATCCCAAGCCAAAGTGGGCGATCATCTCGTCCTGGTCATAGCCGTCGCCGCCGAGGATCTGGCGGGTCTGCACCAAGTCACCCGCAGTGGCCACGAGGCGGGCGCCGATGCCGTCGCGATTGCTATTGGTTCCTACCAGGTCGACGCGCAGATAGTGATTATCGTTGCCGCGGTTGCGAAAGAGGGCGCTCACATTGCCCCGACGGATTCGACAACAATCTGTACCCCAGCCGACGCCACGCTCTGAATTGACGGTCCCAAGTTCCCGATCTAGTCTGCCTTTGTCTGCCGGGTAGAAGAGGTCGAGGAACCCGTCGAGATTGTAGTCGCCCAGCGCGAGGCCGACAAAGGCCTCGTCCGTATCCAAACGATGCGAGGCGTCGGTGAACGTGCCGTCGCCTTCGTTGAGAAAGAGAAGATACAGCACCCCCTCCCCGGCGAGCGAAATGGCCGTGAATAGCAGATCGAGATCGCCATCGTTGTCGAGGTCGCCGAAACGCGGGGCAAGGGAGATGACCGCCGTCACCGCGTCTAAACCCGCGCCTTCGGTAATGTCGAGGAATTCGCCGCCGCCCAGGTTAAGCAGCAATTGCGGGCGAAAGACCAGCGATTCGCCAGTGCCGCTGCCCTGGCTGGTGACGAAGAGGTCGAGCAAGCCATCGTTGTTGATATCGCCGGCCGTTGCGCCGCCAGGCTCGCCCGGGTCGCTGAGACCGCCGCCGGTGTGATCGGTAAAGCCGCCCTGCCCGTCGTTGATAAAGAGGCGGTTCGCCGCATTGGGCGCGGCGACGAATAGGTCGGGCCAACCGTCGTTGTCAAAATCGGCGGCGATGGTACCACCCTGGCCGCCGCCGTAAGGCAAAAACTCGAAGCCGAGGCCCGCTTCGGCTGTCACCTCGGTGAAGGTGCCGTCGCCATTGCTGCGGTACAGCCGGTTGCGAAGATCGCTCCGGTCGATTCCAGGCGGGTAGGGTCCCCAGGGCTCCTGAGCCGGCGTGGTATAAAGATCGAGATCGCCGTCTCGATTGTAGTCGAGCCAGATGGAGTGATACGTGGGATGCGTGTTGTCGAGGCCGGCTTCTTCAGTGACGGAGTGGAAGACGCCGCGGTCGTTGCGCTGCAGCAGCATCGGATGGGAATCGAGCGTATAGTACTCCCCGCCCCTAGTCGCAAAGATGGGCACGTGCAGGTCGAGGTCGCCGTCGTTGTCGTAGTCACCCCAGACCGTGCCCGCGTATTTCTGGTGCGCGGACGCGTTGGTCTGGACATTGAAGTGGCGGGAGGTAAAACGCGTCCCCCCTTCATTCTGAAACAGATGCAGGGTCGTGGGAATTTCGAGAAAAACCAGATCGGGATAGCCGTCGTTGTTGTAGTCGCCAAAGGCCGCGCCCCAGCCCTGCTCAGTGTCGATTTCGAGATGAGGGATCTTGAGGGCTTCAGGGGTGACGTAGTCGAAAATTCTGTCGTCCTGAGACAGCACGGGCGGAGCCAGCAGGCTCAGGAAGACAAGAAGGACGGCGAGGAGGCGCATGGACGGTCCTTTGCAGTAAGGCGAGGCAACAGTGCAGGGAGAACATGCAAGGGGCGTACCAGTCGTCGATAGGCAATGACGGAAAGTGGCATATCTGTATAGAAACCAAATCTTTAGCCAAGATGAATTGTATCGGTCTCGAACTGAGTTCCAGAAAGCAGGACGGCCATCCGGGTCAGATTCCAGCAAAGAGGACGATGCCGACTGGCTCCTTCGAACCGCAGAGACGTCAGGGATCTAACCAGTAGAAGTCGTCCACGTCCACCACCTCGGCAGCGCCCTTATCCGCCGCCTGACCCGTGGGCGCCACACGCCCCGGTTCCTGATCACTTTGGCCCCCCATTCTTGCCAACACCAAGTCGAGATTCCCCCGCAGGCCGCTGTCCTGGGGACGCAGGTCCAGAGCACGCTGAAAATTCAGTGCCGACCTGGTCAGTTCCCCCTTCATGAAATAACCGACACCCAGTTGATTGTAGGTGGCGGCGGGATCGCCGAGCTTCTGCAACAGGTGGGTTTCTGCCGTGTTGATCGCCGTGTCGTACTGCAGCAGCGCCAGATACAGCTTGATCAGCTTCAGCCTCAGTTGCTTGTTGTCCGGCGTCACGACGAGTGGATCCAGATAGGCCGTTTCGACGTACTCATCGATCAGTTGTCTCAACTCGGCAAACGCAGCCTGCACATGCGGCGCCAGAGTGGCTCGATCTGGTGGTGCGACCTCATTGGCCAGTGACAGACTCGCTGGCGGGTATTCTTGCCAGGCCTGATCGGTGGGTACCACAAGCCGGCGCTGATTCAGCGATGACAGCTTGGAAAGTTCGTCGACGCCGGCCCGCCAGGCATGCAGGAAGGACTTGTCCAGCTGGGTGATTTCCAGGGGAATCCAGAGTCTCTCGTCGAATACCACGTAGAGATTCTTGTCCAGAGGGAGCAAGTCTGCATCGTTGCGTGAGATGCCCGTGTCGAACATCGGGAAGATATGGCCCGGATAGTCCACCAGAGCCGTTGCGATACCGACATTTTCCAACAGAGCACAGTACAACGCCGTCAGATCGTCGCAGTCACCGGCCTTCCGCTTCAGTACTTCGGCCGGGTACTGAACGTGGTCAATTGTGGTTTTGTCGACTGAACTGCGAGCGTACGGTGTGTTGGCATCGGGCACGTATCGAACCTCGTGCTGCTTCAATGCTTCGAAGAGCACCATGGCCCTGATCAGATTGCGACCAGGAGTTCCCAGTGCTCGCGCTTCCTCTTCAAACGCGACCAGCAAGGATCGGGCAAAGCCATCCACGGTTCGATCTGTCGATGTAATGAACGCAGCCGCCCGCGAGACACTGTCCCAACGCAGGGCGCCACGACCATAGACCCTGACCTCCTGAGTCTGCTGGATCGCCTGCACCTGGCCCCTGCTGGAAATTGTGACGACGACCTTTGCCTGCACTGGCGAAACATCTTGCAGGTGCACGATCGCCGGATCCAGCAGCGCCATCAGATCCACGTCCTGCGTCGTCTGCGGCGCCAGGACAAACCGCTTCTCCGTCGGCCGTCGCTGCCAGTTGGACAGATAGAACTGGAGCGTCGCTTCCGCTGGGACAGAATCGTCGTTGGTGATACGCACACGACCGAGGGGCTGGCGGGTATATGTGGGGTAGAAAGAGGCAAAGATGTCGTTGACGTCGAGCTCGAACAGGCGGAAGAAGCCGGCTGCGGTCGGGTAGTTCGTCTCGGACAGCCGGCTGGATGTGGCCAACTGCGCATCTGCGTCGTTGGGTTTCTCGCCTGCAGAGAAGACGTGGCTCAGAAGAGCCAACATCGACACGACAAATAACCCCGCACCGGTGTACTTCAAGCGCTTGGACCAAGAGCCCGATCGCCGGAGAGATTCGTCATCGGCAGTCGACGCTACGGATGCCGTGGACGGACCCGCTCGCGTGGAGCGACCGTCTTTCGCCAGCACCTGCCTCAGGTAGTGCTCGAAGGAAATAGAAAACAGACGCGCCCCGGATTCATCGTTCTGCACATACCCATCGCGCGCCAGCGTCTCGGTCACGTGGGCCAGTGTCGCGTCTGGCTCTTGCTGGTTGGCCAGCGAAGCCAGGACGGCTCGCTCCGTGTCGTTGAAGTGGTCCCAGAAATAGTGGAAGTGGCTGTCAGTCTCCGCCTGGAATCGGTACTCGACCTGGGACATGTCGACCTCATCCGTGCCAGTCTCCATGACCAGATCAAAAGCTGTAGCACAAGCGATCTGGACGAAGAAGGGCCAGCGCCCCCCAAGACGCATAAGCGCCTCCGTGTGGGGCAGCAGGGAGAGTCCGGCGGCTACAGAAGGCGTGGCGATCAAGTCCTCCACTTCTGCTTCAGGCATGGATCCCAGGTGCAGCTTGGAGAAGATGTTGAAGAAGGGGGACTCGGCGATCTGTTCTTCATGGCACAGGCTGGGCAGGTCGCGTCGCGACGACGTCACGTAAGCGACAGGATAGAGGTTGGCCAGGGAACGCAGAAAACCAAAGAACCCAGCGCTGAAGCCGGCATTGCGGGTGATTGACTCGAATTCGTCGAACAAGCAGACCAAACGCAAACCGGCACCGGTGAGATTCTGTACGGCTGTCAGGATGTCAGCCGTGTTGCGTAGTGGAGGAATGTCAACAGCGGCAGGGACTCCAGCACGCAGCTGCTCGCCGAAGAAGCGGCAGAACTCCTCTTCGGACAGATTCGGCCGACCCTGAAAGTCAACCAACAGAAACACGTAGCGCTCAGGTTCATCGAAGTAGCGGGAATGGACCTGCTTCTGAGCGATGTGCCAGAGAAACGACGATTTTCCGGTCCGGCGCTCACCCAGAACAGAGACCGACTGCGGCGTTGGCGCCCCGATCCGTCCCATGACGTAGTTCAGTTCCCGCTGCCGGCCGAAGAATTCGTCCACGGAGCAGATCATCGAACGATTCAGGAAAGGATTGTGGAGCATGAACTGCCTCAATCTTGGCGGAGAAACGGCCCCTGGGCGGGGACCCCTCAAAAAGCAAAGGGTATGCCAATTTCCGCTCTCTGGAGAAAGACAGAGGTCTTAAGAGGTTGTGCTGGAGAGACATACGAAGATCGACCGTAAATCGGAGCAGGGGAGCAATCGCCGTCCCCCCCACTATTTGGAATCCGGCCCCCTGTGCTGTCCAGTTTTCCGGACTCGAGGGCCTACCGCTCCGGCCGCCGTATGTTGGGTCCCGCTTTTGTGTTAGTGAATCGCCGCTCGTGATCGGGGTTGCGCCAACTGCGCACGCCGTGCGTCGTCGTGCCCGTGTACATGATCACCGTCCCGGCCACGCCCTGCATGTGCTTGGCCTGTGGCAGCTCGCAGCTGGTTTGCCTTGGGCGTGGCAGCGGCAGTCGTGCCTTGTGGCTTCCGGGGACCAACATCAGTCCGCCGTCGCCCGTCGCCGTCTCGACGTCTTGCAGCAGCCAGCCAATGTTCACCTGCTCCGTACGCGGCTGGCCGTTGCGGAATGAATAGGTATGGCCGGCACCGTAAAACCAGCCACCGTGCAGGTGCTGGCCCGCCGCCCCATCGCGGCTGACGATGGTGTAGCACGTCGTCATGGAGAAGCCCGGGTCGATCATCCACTTCAGCCGCGCATTCACGATCGGGTTGTCGATCATGCGTCGAAAGCCATCGCTGAAGGGCGAGGGATGCGTCCAGGTCTGCGACACGCGCTCTTCAGTGCAGCGCGTGCCCTGTGCCGGGGCAATCAGCTGCGAACAACCGTCGTAATCTGGGTACTCCCCTACGACACTGTTCGAGAGCTCAACGGGCCGACGGTTGGCTTCGGCGAAGGGCGAGTCGAGTGCGGCATTACACTGCGCTACCCACTCACTGTCCATCACGTCATGCAGCACCAGGTAGCCTCTGATGTCCCAGAACCACACTTCCTCGTGGTTCGGCGCGTCCGGCCGCGTGTTGACACTCAGCAGCGACGGTGCCAGCTGCTGCTCGTTGCTGAGGGGCTCGCCGTCGTGTCCGAAGCCTCGTGGTGGACCGGCCACCAACGCGCGGCGCTCCGGCGTAAGCTCGTCCAGCCAGCTGGCCACAGCCGACGCGCCGTGGCCGTCTGCGTCCGCCCGCCCAGGGTAGCGGGAGTCGTCGCAAAAGATGAACTCCTGCAGCGAACCGCCCGCGGCGGCGGCGCCGACCAGCGTCGTCGCAACGGCGAGCAGACAGTCGCCAGCACTTAGCTGTACACGCTCCGTCGCCCCGAGCTCCTCGGCGCGTGCCATGCTCGGGGGCGGCTGGACGTTGGACTTGTGCGACGCGGGGCACACCACCACGCAACTGTCGCCCACGGCCCACAGCGCACGCAGCCCCCAGACGCACACCTGGTCGGGCCGGCTGGTCATGTCGTAGCCCAGCCGGCGCTGCTCGTCCACCGTCAGATCATTCGCCCACTGCCCCTCTTCGGTCAGGCGGCGCGACGGCCGGTCCAGCACAAACTTGGTCGTATGGAACTTCTGCTCTTTCCCTTCCGTGCCGTCGTACGCAGCGCGGTACCACAGGGGGATCTCCCCACCAGCGAGCTGATCAATCGCAGCCAGCAGGTCCGGATGCTCAGCCAGGGCGGCAGGTGTGGCGTCCGCCGCTGCCTGCCCGCCGAGCAGGCCCGGGAGGAGGATATAACCGTCGAGCTCGAAGGCCCACTTCTGCTCCTCGGTCATGAGGTAACCTTTCTCACAATGTGTTGGAAAATGACCAGAACCTTGCTTGCCTCAAACATTGATAAAACGCGAAAAATCATAGACTGTTGGCGGCGCGTATGAACAATGAGGACTCATTATGGTGAGTCTTGTGTCGGTCTGGCAAGCGGATGAGGTGTATTTCCCCTGCCGATGGCCACCATGCTGGGTCGGCAGGACTGGGTCGTGCAGGTTGCCGATGATGAACACACTGCTCTTTCTTCTAGGGACACGTCAGTCTTTGCCCCGCACCACTCGATCCGCGAACATCACCGTATCGACACTGGACAGGTAGCCACCGTGACATTGCGCGAACGCATTCTTGCCGTCTATGCAGGTCAGACGCCTGATCTGGCGCCCTGCATGCTGGACCTGTCGCACTGGTTCTACTGGAAGACGGGGCGGCCCTGGGATCTGAGCCAGCCCTACGCGCAACCCGAGCACGATCTGATCAACTTCCACAGGGAAAAGGGCGTCGGCTTCTACATGCCCAACATGGCCGCCTTCTATGAGGCCACCCACGCGGATCACGTCGTGTCTCATGTCGACAAGATTCAGCGGGATGGTGTCCCGGAGATCGTGTGGCGCCTCGAAACACCTCGTGGCGCCATCGAACGGCGCCGGATCTGGGAACCACTCACCTACGCATGGGGTATCAGTCGCTGGGGTATTGAAACAGAGACCGACCTGCTGGTGCTGGCTGACGCGTTGAGTTCCAGACGTTACACATCCGATTGGAGCCAGTGGCGCCAGTGGGATAACTGCGTGGGCGATACGGGCATCATCTATCTGTCTGCCGGGTACAGTGCCATGGGGTATCTGCTCAATTACTGGATGGGGATTGAAGCCACCATGTACGCGACCGTCGACATGCCTGCGGTCCTGGAAGAGACGGTTACGCGAATCAACGACAATCAGCTTGAGCTCATCGATCTGTTGTGCCAGTCACCAGCCCAGGTCATCATCATGGGAGACAACTTCTCCAGCGACATCCAGCCACCCCACTTCTTCGAACGCTGGTCGAAGCCCTACTACGCCGAGGCCATCCGACGACTGCACGCGGCCGGCAAGTACGTCGCCATTCACATTGATGGAAAACTGCAAGGCGCCCTGGGCATGTTCCGCGAGATCGGGGCAGACTGCGCCGATGCCGTGACGCCGCCACCGCTGGGCGACCTCACACCGGCCGCGTGTCGTCAGGAGGCGGGCGAGATGATCCTGTCGGGTGGAGTGTCGCCGGAATTGTGGCTCGAGCAGACGCCTGTCGAAACCTTCGATGCCTTTGCTCAACAATGGCTGACACTGGGGAGCACCTCGTCGCGCTTCATCGTCAACGCCGGCGACCAGGTGCCTCCCGGGGCCGTCGAATCCCGTATCGAGCGGCTGCGCCAGATCGTTGAGTCCTCGGCTTAGGCGGGAGATCCTCTTGCCTGGCCACGATGGATGACTGTGCTTCGTGGTCGTGGTTGGATGATGTGCAGCCTGAGGGGGATGAAATGAAGCCGAAGATTGAGAAGCTGGGGACGATTGACTGTGATCTTGTTGAGACGACGCCCATCGTCCACAAGGAGGGCCTGTATCGCTTCGAATACGTCCGGATCGGCTATTCTGGCAACAACACAGGCGACTCCTACTTCCGTTTCATCGACGACGAGACGGGAGAACCAGGCCCCGCCTTCGCCAAGGGTTACCACATGGGCAATGTCTTCGTCGAGCAGGACACGCTCTATGTGACGGCGACCAACATCTGGGATGGTGAGCGGGTCGACATCTTTGCCTCGACGGACATGGAAAACTGGGCGTGCTGGAATGCGCTGAATCTGGCTGGCTACGGAATCTTCAACACCTCCATGTGCCGCGGCGCCGACGACTATGTGCTCATGTTTGAAGTGGGCAAACCACCCGAGGTGGCTGGCAAACGATTCACCGCCCGCTTTGCCACATCTCCGGATCTGCGGCAATGGGAATTGACGGCACCGGAGTGCACCTATTCGAAAGATCGCTATACGGCGCCGCACGCCCTGCGTTATCTCGATGGCTACTACTACAATTTCTATCTGGAATCGATCGAGGGTGGCTGGGATCAGCGCGTCGTGCGCTCACCAGACCTGGTGAACTGGGAAGCGAGTCCGTTGAACCCTGTCCTGGTCGCGTCGGATACGGATCGCCAGATCGCCGCTGATCACCTCACTGCCGCGCAGTGCGAACGCATCGCCAAGGCGGACAACTGCAACAACTCCGATATCGATTTCTGCGAGTATCAGGGCAAACTCATCATCAACTATTCCTGGGGAAATCAGCACGGCGTCGAGCACCTGGCTGAGGGGATCTATCATGGTACCGAGGCGGAGTTCTTGAAAGGATGGTATCCAGAATGATCAACAACAGCTTTGCTCTTGGGCCGGAGGGCTGGTGCTCCTATGACTATCACGCCAGTGTCGTCGCCGATGGCACCAACGTCTTCATTCTGAGCACCTGGCGGGAAACGGGCGGCGTGAATGACTCAGGCCACGTGTGGACGGATCATCGGCGCTGGAGTGCCGATACACCGGAGCAGCCGTTGTCGATTCTGCCCTTCATCTTCTATCGCAACTGGATCGACGCGGGACCTGTCGATCTGACGGGGGCGCAGGTGGGTCTGTATCTGCGCGGTGATGGGCTCGTACTCGATGGCGCGCAATGCTACTTCTGGGTTCATGCGCATGGCACACGCTGGCACTGTACGCACCAGCCCCTCGAGATCACCGACGGCACGTGGAGTGCCCAGCCGTCACGTGTGGACCTGGTAGCCGACGAGGATCTGTGGCACTGCAGCTGGTCGATCGACCCGGCTGACCCGGCGCGCCTGCATCGAGTCCTCTCAGGAGCCGTTAGTTATGGCATCTCCCTGGTCGGTTTCTCTGCCGAAGTGCGCGGGCGGCTGTCGATGGATGAATTCGAGATTCGCTCCCCGGACTAGCCCTGCGCCCATCACGTTCTGCGGGGCCCTGTGTTACTCAGGTCAAAGGGCTGGAAGCCGATCCGATGGGCCGGCGAGTTCTTCTTCAACTGGAAGCGTCGCTGCTGGGCATTGTCGAAACCCGGGTCCGCCACAACGGAGTGGCGGTCAAAGCCCAACTGCCGCCACTTTGTCCAGGACAGGCCACCCAGCGTGACCCTGCTGCGCCGATGATCGAAGTAGAGATTGTGATCCCACGCCAGACTCGTAGCCTCGATCGTGCCGACGTGCGGTGGCGCAAAAAGCACACCGCTGTCAAACAGAACAATGTTGTGACAGAAGGTGAAGGAGCGGTGTTGCTCGATGCAGCTGAGGCTCACCTGACCATCGCCACCAAAGGCGAAGATGTTGTTGCGCACCACGTTGTTGCCACCGTAGTGCTGATTGAACAGCGCCCGGTTGCAGTCGTGTACGAGATTGCTCTCCACCAGCAGATCACTGCTGCCCTCATCCGGGTAGATGCCCCAGCCGCCATACGTGCGCGATTGCACATGATGGATATGATTGAAACGCAGGCGCGTGCCCTGCTGTGGCCCGAGCGTGTAGATGCCCCCCATATCGCTTAGGTAGCCAGCGCCAATGTGGTGGATATGGTTGTACTCGATGATGTTGCCCTGGTTGTGACACAACTCGTAGCCCCAGTGCCAGCCTACGGAAATGCCGGTATAACGGATGTCGTGGATATGGTTGTGAATGACCTTGTTGGCGCCGGAGTTGCCGATGAGCACACCTACGGCACTGTAGAACACACGTCCGCAGGCACTGATCTCGCAGTCCGAAACAGTCGTGCGCTGGGTCCCGTGCCAGGCCTTGACGGCTCCGGCACCGAGATCCTCGAAGGCACAGCCCGCAATGGTGACATCGCGACTGCTGCCAAGAACCTCGATGCCCCACGTGCCCAGATGATTGAAGGTGCAATTGTGGAAGCCGATGCGGATGGCGTCGGTCACCTGCACCGCTGCCGGCACCATGCGCGCCGCCTGCTCGCAGCCCGAGAGCGGTGCGTCGTACGACCATTCCGTATGACTGAAGCGAATGCCCTCGAAGCGGATGTACTCGGGATGCCGATTCTTGCCGGGCGTGCCCTCAAGGGTGAGTAGTTTCGGCAGCACAGGGGCGACGAAGCGTGTGTTGCCCAGCGTCTCGCCCTTCTTCGGCACATATGTGAGCCGGCCTGTCGATCGATCGAGGTACCAATCACCCGGCTCGCCCAGCGCCTCGTACACGTTCTCGACGAACCACGCCGAGCCGGATTTCTCGTCGGCACTCAGACCGCTGGTGCTGAAGCGATCAAATGTGGCCAGCTGTTGCTTCATATCGACGGACTTGAGCCACAACCGTGACTCGATCCACACCTGCAACAGCACCAGTTCGACATCAGTGAGGTTGTGCCACGCCTCGATGTCGCCCTCGTGGAAGTGAAACCTGTCGTTGGTTCCCTTCTTCCAGCTGTCCGCCTCGGGGCCGGGTGCCAGCTTGCGAATGCCACAGAAGCCCGACTGCGGCCAGCGCGGTCGTTGTCGACGCTCGTCGTTGACGAAGAGTTGCCGGAAGTACAACTCCCCCCTGGCGACCTCGGGGATGTCGACGACCCACACAGTCCTGCCGTGCAACCGCTCTTCGACGAACCCGCCAATCTCGATCCCTCCGCTCAGCACCGGGGTCTCGTCCTTGTACCCGGCGATGATGAGGGGCCCGTCCGCGCCGACCCGGCAGTTTCCCCTGATCTTCCGGGGCTCGACGCCGCGATCTCGATGATCGAACGCCAGCGGTTTGTCCAGGAAATACGTGCCTCCACGCAGATTGATCCGCACGGCGCTGTCAGCATGCTGCCGGCGCCAGGCTCGCGCCGCACGGACCGCTCTGGGAATCGTGCGCAGGGGGCCGTCACTGCCCTGCCTGGCGACACTGGCCCGAGTACCGGTCCAGCGATCATTGCCACCCGGAGAAACGAACAATTCGTGGTAGTCAGGCACAGGCTTTCCCCTCGTTGGTGGCCTCATTGACGGCACGGCGGGCCAATTGCACCCAGCGCGGCAGGCGCTCGGGATGCTCACACAATGTGTGTACGTCCTTCATGATCAGCTCAACGCGGCAGTTTCGGGCCACTGCCAGCGTATGGCGCAGGTCCTCAAGAATGGCTGCTTCGTCGAAAACTTCCGTGCTGACCGACGTCGGATTCGGTTTGCGCGAGTACACGATGCGCTCGCCAAGAGCGGCGGCCATACGCTCCTCGTCGGCCCAGGGCGACACCGACACCCGCGCCAGATTGGGCAATTGCGACAGCACATCGATGCGGCTGTGAACCGGTTCACAGCAACCGTAGTAGATTTTGCCAAAACGCTGGGCCACATCTGCCTGATATGGAAAGATGAATTCGGCGAACTGTTCGGGACCGACACCGACGGTCTCCTGGGATTCGAGCAACACCCACTGATCGGTGGTCCGTACATCCTCTGCGCCGGGTCGCGCCAGATCACGCGTGTAGCCCATGCTGCCGGAGCCGATGTAGTCGTTTGAGTCATTGCGGCACAGCAGGTCTTCGACCTGCAGCCAGTCGGCGAAGGCCAACGCGTCATCGCGCAGAAACGCCATGAGGGCGTGCAGCCCGTCCGGCTGGTCGTACATGGCGAGCATCAGGTTCTCCAGGCCAATCAACTCGATCGCAGTCCACGTCATGCCCAACGTCCACCAGTGACTGCCGCGGATCTCGATGGGCAGCAGGTCGCCAAAGGCGTGCTCAAGCAGGTCGACCTCGAAGTGTGTGGCGTCGCGGTCGACGCTGAACGTGCGCGGCTGCAGACGGTGCAGACCGCTCTCGAGGTCTTGAATCGGCGCATCCCAGCGACGCGCCCCAAGCGTGCCGTCGAAGTCGGCGTGGTGCTGCACAACCTGCACACCATAGCCGCTCGCCTTGACCCTCCATCCCAGGCACATCCTGGGCTCGATGACGTGGTCATCCTGCAATACCTCGAACTGGTAGAGTTCAACGCGCAGAGCGTGCTCGATCACACGGGCCCAGTGCGAAGTACAGACCAGATCCTTGTCAGCCACGGGCCGGGCGTGGTCGCGCAGACCGCCTGTCTCGGCCAGTACCATGGGCCTTGAGTGGCTGCCGGTATCGTGATCATACCAGGCCCGACGCCGTTCCTGATTGGTGGAGGTGTCGGCGATGACCAGTTTCCGATCCACCAGACGACGCAGGCAATCGATGTCGTGGCCCGGGATCCAAGTACCGTCGGCGGCAATCATGCTGTCTCTCCGCGAGCCGTCTGCAGGGACGCCTGTGCCTGCTCGACACTTTCACAGCGCAAGCCTGTCATACCCCGCTCCGCGCCAACACCGTGTCCACCATGGCCTCGTACTGCGGATAGCAGACCTCGCCGGCGCCACGAATGAACGGTGACGCCGACGCCGATACGATCAGGCCGGCGCCGCCAAAGGCGTCATCGATCAGAGCATCAACCTCTGCGCGGATATCATCGGGCGTCGCTTCGTAGAGCCGATGGATTTGCAGATTGCCCTCGAGGCACACGCGATCACCGGCCCGCTCGCGAGCCTCAGCCGCCGTGATGTCCCCCATGGGTGGTGGTTCAATGGGGTGCAGCACATCTGCGCCCATCGCCATGAAGCCGTCGAAAACGCGAGCCACGGGACCGTGACAGTGCACGTGAATACGACCACCGGCGTCGTGGATACGATCGATGATGGGGCCGTCATAGCGTACGTTGAAGTCGTCGAAATCCGCCGGCCCGTGCAGCGGCGGCACGAGGTACTCCTGTCCCAGAATCGAGAAGAACGGCCCCACACCTTTGGCCAGCATGACCTCCAGGCGCCGCAGCAGCAGCCGCTGTTGCCGCTTGCACAACGCGTGCAGCAGATCCCTATGTGTCATCGACAGCACAGCAAAGGTCTCGGAACCACACAACTCGGCAATGAATCCAGCGGGATTGAAACCCAGATGCACCTCGGCGATGCCGGCATCGCCCACACTCGCGTCGCCGGCGTGGAAGGCGGAGACATCATCATGGATCGTTGGCAGTGGCAGTGACAGATAGCGCTCGGCCGCCTCTGGACCATCCACGTAGAAGCGTTCATGCAGACCTGGCTGACCGTGGCGACTAACGAGATGCGTCGCCGTCAATTGACCTGCGGGAGTGTTCAGCACGTTGACCCGGCGGTCCCAGGCTTCGGCATGTGGCTCCAGCCGGGAGTCGATCGGGTAGGACCCGTCCATGCCGGAACTGGCCCAGATCGCCTTCAGCTCGGTGCGGTCCTGCAGCAGTGCCCGCAGACGATCGTAGCTGGGATCATCTGCCGGCATGCCGGTACGGCTGTAGACCGCCGGTCGATCCACGCCCTGTCCTCGGTAGAGACGCTCGAGTCGTTCACGGCGAGTCATCTAAGGTCTCCATCATCAGGTACACGATTGGCTTCTTCTAACGGAGCAAGAGCAGCCTGCGCGTCTCCATCAGCTTTTCTGTCTGCAGCCGATACAAATAGATCCCGCTGGCCAGGTCGCGTCCAGCGTCGTCTTGGCCATCCCATTGTACCGAGTAGCTGCCAATCTGTCGCAAGCCAGATACCAGGGTCGCCACTTGCTGGCCGACCAGGTTGAAGACGGACAATTCTACCTCGCCTTGTACGGGTAGAGCAAAGCGGATGATGGTCTGGCTGTTGAAGGGGTTGGGGTAGTTCGGCTGCAGCGAAAGATGCTCGGGATTGGTGGCCGTGTGCGTCTCGAGTATGGCCGTCGACTGGAGCATCTCCGGGGCCACGATCTGGATGTCGTCCAGGTAAAAGGTACCGGTGAATTTGCCAGATATGGCCATTGCGGTGACCGGTTGTTCAGTTTCCAGAGGTCGAGTGCGCACGGGTCTGACCTGCAGTGAATCGACGGGTAATTCGACCAATTGCCACTCTCTGAGATTCATATCGATTAAACTCTCGAGTGCCAGGTCGAAGACCCGAAGTCCTCCCAGATTTACGCGCAGCCAGCCTCCTTCTGGCAGCACGACATCGCCCGGATGGAGGGCGAAGCGCAGGGTCTGGTAGCCAGTGACGTCCAGCGCATCGGTGCGGAAGTA
>Ga0233429_1002998_pt1 | contig 16604 bp, 16 predicted proteins | sample SI_118_April2016_3_FD_179879 | JGI IMG/M metagenome (GOLD analysis project Ga0233429, IMG submission 179879) | Seawater microbial communities from Saanich Inlet, British Columbia, Canada - SI_118_April2016_135_MG | ecosystem: Environmental > Aquatic > Marine > Inlet | place: Canada: British... | reverse complement strand
CTGCTGCCCGATTCCCTGCTTTCAAATAACAGCTTTCGCTGCTGTGCAGTCGTTTCAGGATAGTGTATGCGTTTGGTTTTCATACCCGGATTCTACTCTATATCCACACTTCCGCTGATGAATACACAATTTTAAGAAAAAGCTCAGGGATTTTTCGTTGCTGGCTCGAAATGACAGGTAGAGTACAATTATTATTGGCAGTTCTCACACAGAAAGAGAGTCAAGTATGCACATCGCCCCCATACGCTTTGATGAAAAATTTAGCATCTTTAGCGAATATTGGTCGCCAAAGATCATCGCGCAGATGAATGATTATCACTTCAAAATTGCCAAAATTCAGGGCGAATTTGTCTGGCACAACCACCCGGAGACGGACGAAGTTTTCATTGTGATTGCCGGTGAAATGGAAATTGCCTTTCGAGACGGGGTGGCGGCGCTTAAAGCCGGAGAGATGATCGTGGTACCCAAAGGGGTGGAGCATAAACCGATTGCCGCACAGGAATGCCATATTCTGATGGTAGAACCCGCGGGCACGCTCAACACCGGCGATGCCGGGGGCGATCACACCATCGAAAAAATACCCTGGATCTAAAAAGCTTGGCAAGTTTTCGGTTTCGCTGAGGCAAGCAAGGCGATAGAATTTATGCTATATCCTCACGCAAAGGCGCGAAGATTTTTTGTTTTTTTTCTTGGCAACCCTGTGCCCTTTGAGTATTGTGGCTTTGCGTGAAATCTTTATTTGGAGAAAAACGATGTCTGCTCATCTTCCCAGTGAAATTACGATGTATACCGCCCTGCTCGAAAAAGACCCTGCTTACGAGGGCATTTTCTTTGCAGGTATCACCAGCACGGGTATTTTTTGCCGCCCAACCTGCACTGCGCGCAAACCAAAACGCGAGAATGTGGCTTATTTTCCTTCTACACGCGCCGCATTGTTAAGCGGCTACCGCCCTTGCAAAATTTGCCAGCCCCTGACGCGCAGCGGTTCGCCCCCGGCCTGGCTCAAACCCCTGCTCGATGAAATCGAATCCGCTCCAGACGTTAAACTCAAAGACCAAGATTTGCGCGCCCGCGGTCTGGACCCCAACCGCGTGCGCCGCTGGTTCAAAAAACACCACGGCATGACTTTTCAGACCTACCAGCGCACGTTACGCGTCAGTGAAGCCTTTGGGCGCATTAAAAATGGAGAGCCTGTGATCGATGCCGCCTACGAATCGGGCTACGCATCACTGAGCGGATTTGGCGACTCGTTCAAAAAAGCGACTGGATTTTCCCCACAAGGAAGCGCCGCCGGGCGCATCATCCACACCCAACGGATGCTGACCCCCCTCGGCCCGATGCTGGCCGGTGCGACCGATGAGGGTTTATGCCTCCTGGAATTTGCTGACCGGCGTATGGTCGAAACCCAGATGCAGCGGCTTGGCAAACGCCTGAATGCTGAATTCATTCCCGGGACGAATCCCCACATCGAGCATACGCAAGACCAGCTTGAGGCCTATTTCGCTGGCAAGCTTCGGGAATTTGAAATTCCTCTGGTGCTGATGGGAACCCCCTTTCAGCAGCAAGTCTGGGCGGCGCTGCAAACTATTCCCTATGGAAAAACTCGTTCCTATAAAGAGCAGGCTGAAATTATTGGCAGACCCACCGCCGTGCGCGCTGTGGCTCGCGCCAATGGCGATAATCGTATGGCCATCATTATCCCTTGCCATCGTGTTATCGGCGCCGATGGACAACTCACCGGCTATGGTGGCGGCCTGTGGCGAAAACGTTATCTCTTGGATTTGGAAATTGGGGCGGGGTGAGGGTTATTCTTTCACCGTGATATAAAAATAATCGTGCGAATAGGTGTTTAAGTAGCGGTCGATATTTTCATTCATCGAGTCGGGGAATAGCGGATCGGGCACTAAAATGCCATCTTCCACCACAAAGGGGGTGAAATGCACCCAATAGGGGTTGATATCAAGCTGCATCCCAAAGTTGGCACCCGCGGCGAGCATACTTTTACCCAGCGCTTCAACCGTCAGGCTTGGCCCTGCAACGTAAAATAAAATCTGCCGCGCGGCATTCAGCGCCAACCCGGAGCGCCATGTTGGAGAGACATCATTGATGGTATACCCCCAATCTTTCGGTGAGAAACTGAAAACATGCGGAGTCAGCGCACCAGCCTGCACCACCAATGGCCCGTTTTGTCGCCAGGCAATCAAGTCATCCGCAGCGGTAATATCGACGCCCCACTCGCCCATAAAGACTGCGCCGTCCTCACGAATCGCCACCATTCCCAATCCTTCTTGCAGCGGAATCGCAACCACGCCACCTGACATGGCTCCAAAATTTCCGTGCTGTGCTTGAAAACCGCCATTGAAGGCCGCCAACAAATTCCCCGGGATGCGGTCTTCATCCGGGATGCGCCCCGAACGTTCGGCCTGCACCGTTTCGTCGGCAAATTTTGGCTCAATCGAACCCAATACATAGTGGAGTTGCACCCTGGTCAAATCGATGGCGATCACCGCCACCACGCTGTACGGGCGTTCAGGATCGGGCTGTAAAAAAGCACGATAGGCCACATCGTCGATATACGCTGACCAGACGCCCTCGCCGTCAATCGTCCCCAGGGGTGTCATTGGCTTTGGGGGCCAGGCCAAAACTTCGGGCGTAGGGGTAAATGTTGGGGTTGAAGGTGTAGGAGTGTTTTCTGACTCTAAAGGTTTTACAATCGCCGTAGAGGAGGTTCGCACGCGGCTCGGGGTGGGGGTTTGAATAAAGGGGGCAGCGTCCCCCTCAGGCGCGACCCACGGCGCGGCGGGTTCGGCCAGCCCGAGATCATACTCCCAGCTTTTAACCGTATCTTGCACGCCGAAGACGAACATCTCTAACTCGGCCACGAAGGGATTGCCAAAAATCTGGCGTAACACCTGCGCCCCCTGACTACCCAACGAAGGCCAGATGCTGGTTCCGGCAAACAACCCTCCGAGTGAAAGCCCTATCACGAGAATAGCCGCGAGTAACCCCCTCTTCCAGCCACGAATAACCCTGTTTTTGCTGCCCATTGCTTAGTGAACTATCCCCAGCGAAACCAGACGAGTTGCGCAATCACAACGCCCAAAAGCGTCCCCATAATGGCTTCGAGGGGGGTGTGCCCCAAAACTTCTTTTAACTTCTCTTGCGTTTCCATACTGGGCAAATGGCCTTCGCGCATATCGCGGATAATGGCGTTAATCAACTCGGCATGACGCCCGGCCTCGCGGCGCACCCCCGTAGCATCATAAATCACAATGATCGCCATACCCACCGCCAGGGCGAAAAGCGGCGAATCCCAGCCAACAAAGAGGCCAATGCCATGCGCCGTGGCGCTGATAAAGGCCGAATGCGAACTGGGCATGCCCCCGGCACGCAGTAACAGCACCCATTCCCATTTTTTCGAGCGCCTATACTCCAACGGAATTTTAAACACCTGCGCCAGAAACCAGGCCAGGCTTGCGCCAATAAAAACATAATTTTGAGTCAGTGAAGATAAATTCACGCGTCGGCCTCAAAATCGATGATTTCATCGCCAGAAAGCTGGCGGACTTTTAGTTCGGCCTTTTCGAGCAGCGCGGCACAATGCTGCACCAACGCCTGCCCGCGCTCAAATTTCGCCAGAATTTCATCCAGGCCGCCGTCATCTGTTTCAAGCAGGGAGAGCAAGCCCTCGAGTTCGGCTAAAGCCTGTTCGTAGGTGAGTTCGTTTACGGGGGGGAGTTTTTTGGTCATAGGTCCTCTATGAAAAGAAATAACGCAAAGACGCAGAGAAGCGAAGGCGCAATGTTTTTATATGTTTTTCTTTGCGCCTTTGCCCCTTGGCGACCTTGCGTTATTTTTGTGCGGTTCAGCAGAAACATTAACTCCAAATACACCATCGCTGACGCGGATGTTGAGCGCGTCGTTGGGTTGCACTTGCGCCGCGCTGCGGATGGTGCGGCCATCGGCGTGGCGCACGATGGCATAGCCGCGCCCTAAAACCGTGTGCGGATTCAAATCATTCAGCCGCTGTTCATCGGTATTCAGCCGCGAGCGCTGCATTTGCAAGCGATAGCGCAGCAAGGTGGCGGCACGGTAGCTAAACTCGTCCAGGCGTTGGCGGTCGCTGCGAATGCGCGCCAGCGGGGAGACGCGCTGCAAACGATGTTCCAGATCGCCAATTTGCCAGCGCCGTTCGTTGAGCTGTGTCAAAGCGTAATTGGCGAACCGCTGACCAGCTTCGGCCAGCGCGGGCAGCAGGTCTTCGCGGCTGGGGGTGGCGAGTTCGGCGGCGGCGGTGGGGGTGGGCGCGCGCAAATCGGCGACGAAATCAGCGATGGTGAAATCGGTCTGGTGACCGATGCCAGTGATGACGGGTGCTTCGGATTTGGCAATGGCATAGGCCACGCCTTCGTCATTGAAGGCCCATAAATCTTCAATCGAGCCGCCGCCGCGCGCCAGCAGGATCACATCGGGTTTGGCCACCCGGTTAATTTGCAGCAACCCTGCCGCGAGCTTGAGCGGAGCATCCTGCCCTTGCACTGGACTCGGCGCGATGACCACTTCCACCAACGGATAGCGCCGCCGCAGGGTGTTGAGCATATCTCGCAGTGCCGCGCCGGTGGGCGATGTCACAATGCCAATGCGCCACGGCCAGCGCGGAATGGGGCGTTTGCGTTCTTCTGCGAACAAGCCTTCGGCTTCGAGTTTGGCCTTCAGACGAATGAATTCCTGGTATAACGCGCCCGCGCCGAGTGGTTTGATCGTATCGGCATATAATTGCACCTGCCCGCCCGCTTCGTAGATATTGATGCTGCCATGCACTTCAACGGCATCACCATCGTTGGGCGTAAAGCCCAACCGCTGCACCGAACTACGCCACATCACGCCGCGCAGCGTGGAGCGCTCGTCTTTAAGCGTAAAATAGAGATGCCCGGAGCGCGGGCGAGAGACGTTTGAGAGTTCGCCCTGCACCCACAGGTCGCCGAGATTATGATCGCTTTCAAAGAGATCGCGCAAATAGCGATTGACTTCGGTGACTGACCAGGCCGTGGGGGGAAGAAAGCTGAGTTGTTCCATCAGAAAAAAGTATACGATGATCGCAGCGGTTGCGCAACGGTGAACGTTTATAATGGGAGCGTGGTAGTAAAAAAGACTTTTTACCACAAAGGCACAAAGACTCGATGAAAAACGTAGCATAATTTCTGGCCCTTTGGGAATCGTCGGGGTTGCCCCCAGATATGGGGAATGTCCCGCCAGTTCCTGATGAACCTATTTTCTTGGTGACTTCGTGACTTTGTGGTGAACTTTTTCTAGTTTTACACAATTGTTGAGGCATCCCTATGAAATCTATTCGTATCCGCGAGCGCAGTTGGCGCTTTTATCGCAACTGGCTGATCTATTTTGCCATGTGGGGCACGTTGCTGCTCATCGCTCTGGGCGCGGCGCGGCGCCCGTTTCCGTGGCTGGTTTACTTGCTGCTGGCCTACCCCGTTTATATTATCAGCTCGGGTATTTACTACGCTTACCGCGTCACCCACCCCGGTGGACGCTTCGCCATGCGCAACGTCACCCCTGCCGATGCCGGCATGGACTTTGAAACCGTCGAATTTCCCAGCCGCGACGAGTTAACCTTATTCGGCTGGTATGTGCCCGGTACCAACGGCAGCACCATCATTCTGGTACACGGTCACGGCGGCAAAGGTATCGCCATGATCTATCATGCCTCGGCGCTGGTGGCGAAAGGTTATGGCGTATTGATGTACGATCAACGCGCCCACGGCAGTTCCGATGGCGATGTGTGTACGCTGGGCTGGTATGAAACGGAAGATTTACTCGGCGCGCTGGATTATTTGCACGGACGCTCAGACGTGGCCCCGGAGCGGATCGGCGTTTTGGGCATTTCCCTGGGTGGGAAGGCGGCCCTGCTCGCCGCGGCGCGCGACGAAGGGCTGCGTGCCGTCATCGTCGAAGGCCCCGGCCCGATGATTCTCAGCGATCATGGCGGCAGGCCCACTACCTTGCGCCGCTGGATCAACTATCCGGCGAATCTCTTCTACTACCGTATGTTACGATTTATGAATGGCGTACAGCCCACCGAAGGGATACTCGACATCATCGCCGAAATTGCCCCGCGCCCGGTTATGCTGATCAGTGCCGGAAAAGGTAGCGAAACCGTACTCACACGCGTATTCTACGAAGCCGCAGCGCAGCCTAAAGGAATTTGGGAAGTGCCCAAAGCCAAACACGCCGGGGCCTATTTCGTAAATCCCCAGGCTTATCAGGAAAAGATTGTAGATTTTTTTGACGGTGCGTTGCAACGTTGATATTGCCGTGCCCTCACCCTGGCCTTCGCTAAAGCTCAGGCCCGTCCCTCTCCCAAAATTGGGAGAGGGACAGATGCGAGCGCAGCGAGTATCAGGGTGAGGGTTTCAGACTCTATCCAGAAATCTACACTGAGAAATTGGTCAGTTTCTTTGAGATGACCTTTTCGTAGAATATTCCACGTTAAATCTACTTTGGGGACCAAGATCAACAATCTTTTTGGCTGCATTGCTGCATCGCAATAGTTTTCCACATGTTTGCTGGCTAAACAAATCGCGCAGAGCGCATACGTGCGCCATGTGCGGGTGCTGGGGGATGTCGCAGGACTTTATCATATAGTTACCATCTGAGTGGATGGCATACGGATGTTGACAAATACCTGCATCTTGTATATACTGTTGTCATCCAGAAAACATCTGCATGGATGTCTGGCAGATGGCATCAATTGGCTAAAAGGATAGATGATGAGTGAAACCGAAAAAATCACCATTAACATGAGCGTTGTTGATTTAGGAAAAATTGATTTATTGACCGAAGAAGGTTTTTATCAGAACCGTACGGATTTCATCCGTACAGCCATTCGTAACCAACTTGACAAACACAACACTGAAGTGCAAAGTTCCGTTGTCCGAAATGCGTATGGCCTGGGCATTTTTGATTGGTCTCGTAAGGAGCTTGAAAAAGCTGTGGAAAAAGGCGAGCGTAAAAGTTTCAATGTGATTGGCATGTTGGTTATCGAGGATAATGTTTCTCCCGAATTGGCCGACCAAGCCATAGAATCGATTCGCATCCGGGGCGTATTCCGGGCGTCAGAAGCCGTCAAGAAGATTTTGCAAGATCGCATCCGGTGATCACTTTCTATGGAGAACAACACTGTGGAATCAAACTCGCAACAACCCCCAAACTGGAAAACTCCCTTCTTCGCAATCTGGACTGGTCAAGCCTTTTCGCTGCTGGGCAGCCAGATTGTGCAGTTTGCCATTATTTGGTATCTCACCGAGAAAACCGGTTCTGCTACGGTGCTGGCAACCACCACACTGATCGCATTGCTGCCTGGTGTATTTCTCTCCCCCTTCATCGGCCCGCTGGTTGATCGTTGGAACCGCCGCCGGATTATGATCCTGGCCGATAGTTTTATCGCTTTGGCAACTCTGGTGCTGGCGGCGTTGTTTGCCCTCGGGCTGGTGGATCTCTGGCATATTTATGCGGTTCTTTTCATTCGCTCCATCGGGGAAAACTTCCACCGCCCATCCATGACCGCCTCCACCTCGCTAATGGTGCCGAAAGAGCACCTCACCCGCATCCAGGGCGTCAACCAGACCCTCAACGGCGGGCTGAACATTATTGCCGCACCGCTGGGTGCACTATTGATGACACTTATCCCAATGAGCGGCATCGTTGCTATCGATGTCATTACCGCCCTGATTGCCGTCGTTCCGCTATTTTTCATCGTTATTCCTCAGCCCGAGAAAAATCCAGCCGAATCCGGCAGTACAACTTTCTGGCAAGATTTGCGCGCCGGGTTCAAGTACGTGATTACTTGGCCGGGGTTGCTGAGCATTCTGATTATGGCCTCGATGATCAATTTTTTCCTCTCGCCAACCACATCATTACTGCCTCTATTAGTTAAAGATCACTTCAATGGGGGCGCACTTCAACTCGGTTGGATTAATTCTCTGTTTGGTGTCGGCGTCATCGTGGGCGGTTTGCTCTTGGGGGTTTGGGGCGGATTCAAACGCCGTATCGTCACGGCTATACTCGGCATTATTGGCATCGGCCTGGGAACCAGTATTATGGGGATGCTGCCTGGCTCGGCGTTCAACCTGGCTCTGGGCGCTTTTGCATTCACTGGCATGATGATCCCGATCGCCAACGGTTCTATCGGCGGTATACTCCAGGCCGCGGTAGACCCCAAGATGCAAGGACGCGTTTTTTCGCTCACCGGCAGTGTGGCAACCGCCATGATGCCCATCGGTTTGGCTTTTGCCGGGCCGCTCTCAGACGCTTTTGGCATTCAGGTGTGGTTTATCCTGGGCGGCGCGCTGACCGTACTCATGGGGTTGATTGGTTTTGCTATCCCCGCGGTGATGAAGATCGAAGACCGCAGCGAATCATAAATGGCGGAAATCCGACCTATTTGGTACACTTCGACGCATCTTTAGCGCGCGCGGAGCCTCCCATGCCAAAATCTAAATTTCTTTCTTTACTTGAAACGCCCCATCCCATCCTTGCCGATGGCGCTATGGGAACCATGCTGCACCAGCAAGGTATTGGTCTCGATACCTGTTTTGACCACCTTAACCTGACCCATCCGGCCACTGTTGGAACCGTGCATCAGGCCTATATCGAGGCCGGGGCGCAGGTGATTTATACCAACACCTTTGGCGCCAATCGCTATAAACTCAGCGATCACGGCCTGGAAAATCAGGTGGAAGCGATCAATCGCGCCGGTGCGGAGTTGGCGCGTAAAGTGGTGGATGCTTCTTTCAAAGATGTGTTGGTGGGCGGCGATATTGGACCCCTGGGGGTGAGGCTGGCCCCCTACGGGCGCGTACTCCCCGAGCAGGCGCGCGCAACCTTTGTAGAGCAAATAGGCATTTTATGCGCCGCCGGGGTTGATTTTCTGGTCATTGAGACTTTCAGTGACCTCTACGAGATCCGCGAAGCTGTTGCTGCGGCGCGCGAAATATGCTCATTGCCGGTTGTTGCCACCATCACCTTCACACGAGACGATCGCACCCTGCTAGGCGATACGCCCGCCAAAGTCGCCCGTACTTTGCACGAAACTGGCGCAGATGTGATCGGTGCGAATTGCTCCGGCGGCCCGGCACAGTTGCGCCGCATTCTGGAGCAAATGCGTCAGGCTGTGCCCGCGGCGCGTTTCGCCATTAAGCCAAATGCGGGTTGGCCGGAAAATGTGGGTGGGCGGGTGATGTATTCGGCTGGCCCCGATTATTTTGGCGATTACACAAAGACCTTCACCGAGTTGGGCGTCAAACTCATCGGCGGCTGCTGTGGCACTACGCCAGAGCATACCCGCATTATGCGCGCCCGCCTGGATGCCCTGCCCGCCGATTTGCAAATTCAGGTCATTGCGCCTTTCGATGCCCAAGCCGCGCACGATCGCGTTCAACTTGAACCGACCCAATTGGCGCAAAAATTCAGCCATAATGAGTTCCCAATTGCGGTTGAGATGGATCCGCCGCGCGGCCTTTCAGCGCATAAAATTCTGGCAGGAGCCAGCCTGTTAGCGGAGGCGGGTGCTGCCGTAATTAATGTAGCCGATAGTCCGATGGCGCGCATGAGGATGAGTCCCTGGGCAGTGTGTAATCTCATCCAGCGTAATGTGGGCATCGAAACCACGCTGCACTTCCCCACTCGCGGGCGTAATTTGCTGCGCGTGCAGGGCGATCTACTGGCCGCGCACGCCCTGAATATTCGCAATGTCTTCGTGGTGATGGGCGATCCGACTTCGATTGGCGATTACCCCGATGCGATGGATGATTATGACCTGGTGCCCTCGGGGTTGATCCGGCTGATTCAACAAGGATTCAACGCCGGGCTGGATCACGCCGGGGCCGACATCGGGCAGCCGACTGCCTTTTTCGTGGGGTGCGCGCTCAATTTGTTGCCATCCAACCCCGAGCGGGAACTGAAAGTCCTGCGGCGTAAAATTGAAAACGGCGCCGATTTTGCCCTCACGCAGCCCATCTATCAGCCCGAAAAAGCCTTTGAATTTTTACGGCTTTACGAAGAACGCTTTGGACCGCTGGAGATTCCGATCTTGGCTGGTGTGCTGCCGCTTTTCAGCGCGCGCCATGCCGCTTTCTTGCACAACGAAGTGCCCGGCATTATCATCCCCTCTGAAACGATGGCGCGCATCGAAACCGCAGGAGATAATGCGCCCGCGGAAGGTGTGCAGATTACGATTGAGATGATCCGAAAAATGAAGCCCTGGGCCAACGGCGTTTATATGATGCCCCCCTTCGGGCGCTATGACCTGGCTGCCGAAATTATTGAGGCGCTCTGATCATTTTAACGAGAGCAGCGAATAAGCCCCAAACCCTTCGAGCAGCATTCCAACCACAATCAGAAATACGCCCACTCGAATGGGTGTCCAATCCAGAGCCAGCAATTCGAGGGTGAAATCCATTACTCGATTGGCAAAATCAACCCACATAGAGGGAGAAACCGCCACGTCGTCGCCCTGCGGCATATTACTGTTGATAGGCATCGGGACAGCGGCAAACACCGTCACCAGCAACCCGCTCAGGAGGAATAACAGCCCCGAGATTACCAAAATCCAGCCTAAAAGTTTTCGCGTTTCCATAATAAGAGTTATATCGTGTGCAGGTCGGATTTGTCAACAAATTGCCCTCTGTAATTCAGTTTGATAATTTGTGCTTGCCAAAATAATTAAGGTACAATACCAATACTATTTACTGTAGTTGCCAAATATATACTTTTGTATGGAGGAAAGACATGACCTATATCATTACCAGCTTATGCTTGCGTGACGGTGGCTGCATCGACGTTTGCCCGGTTGAATGTATTGTCCCCGGCCAGCCGGTTAAAGAATGGCCCTGGATGTATATTGACCCCGACACCTGCATTGACTGCGGCGCCTGCGTGCCCGAATGTCCCTATGATGCCATCTTCTCCGAAGATGAGGTTCCCGAAGCTTATGAAGCCAAAGGCGGCGAGTATATCAGCCGACTCGGCCTTAGCGGGCACTACGAAAACACCGATCATAATGGTGGCCCCGTTGTACTCGAAACCACCAAGCAGCTTGAAGCCGGCGAATCGGTAGACCTGACTGAAGATGTTCAGCCCAACTATGATTTCTTCGAAAGTGGCCCTGGCTACGACGCGCTCGGCTAGTTTTTTTAATTTGCGCGAACAAAAAGCTGCATACGGCACCTCGCGCCGTATGCAGCTTTTTGTTCGCGCCCGTTTTCGTGAAATCATAGTGAGCTAATGAAAGGCGTTTGCAGTGGATAGTTGACGTTCTAATTACGGCGTGCTATTATCTTTCGTGCAATCATTTTGCGCGTGTATATGCTTCACTCGGACTCGCACAATTTTTAGCAATTATTCTTTTATTTTTTTATTGCGTATCCGATGCCTGCATTATTCCCGTCTTTTAGATTCTGGGGTTATTAGCGCTGATGATTCATGCGCTTTTTTTATTTATGGCTTTATCATTTTTTAGGAGTTATTCATGAGTTCTGATTTCGTTGTTCGCATTATCGGGATGATTGTGTTGGGGATTTTTGCGGCTTATACAGCTAATTCGTTTGGGGGAGGTATATTTCCTGAACCTCGTGTGCTTTACGTTGTTATTATTAGTTTGTTAGGCGCTCTGATCGGACTGGTGCTGACTCCCTATCTTACGACGCGTCCCGTGCGCGCTTTACGAGCGCTTTTAGCTCGCATTGATGCTCAAACCTTGGCTGCAAGTCTGATTGGCTTGATCGTTGGGTTGATTATTGCTGCGTTACTGGCCTTCCCGCTTTCGTTGTTGCCTCCACCTTTTGGCGAAGTACTGCCCTTTATTGGTGTGATGTTGGTTAGTTATTTTGGCGTGGCTGTATTTGTGATGCGCCAGAATGATATTTTCTCTGTATTTCGCGATCGGCTGCCGCGCCGACGTGGTAGCGAAGAAGGTGAAGAAGATAACGCTGGCCGTAAAATTCTTGTAGATACCAGTGTGATCATTGATGGCCGCATTGCTGATATTGCTCGCACCGGTTTCCTTTCGGGCACGCTGCTGATTCCGCGCTTTGTACTCAACGAGTTGCAGTATATCGCCGATTCAGCCGATAGCCTGCGCCGCCAGCGTGGACGGCGGGGTATGGAAATACTCTCCCACCTGCAAGATGAAGCCACCATGCCCGTGCAGATCAGTGATATTGACGTAGAGGGCACGCGCGAGGTGGATGACAAACTCGTCATTTTAGCGCGCCAACTCAAATGTCCAGTACTGACCAACGATTACAACCTCAACCGCGTGGCTGAACTTCAGGGCGTGCTGATCCTCAATGTCAATGAACTGGCGAATGCCGTCAAAGCTGTGTTGTTGCCCGGCGAATCGCTCGTGGTTGATATTATCCAGGAAGGCAAAGAAGTTGGGCAGGGCGTGGGCTATCTGGACGATGGCACCATGGTGGTTGTCGAAGACGGCAGCGGGCATCTGCATAAAGAAACGTATGTTACCGTAACCAAAGTTTTACAAACCGCGGCCGGTCGGATGATCTTTGCCCGTACGGAGGCGAAATCCTGATGGCGATCAAAATTTATAATACGCTCACACGCAAAAAAGAAGCTCTTGAGACCTTGCAATCTGGCCGGGTTTCGATGTATGTTTGCGGGCCGACGGTTTATGATAAAGCGCATGTAGGTCATGCCATGTCGGTGCTGGTTTTTGATATTGTCCGCCGCTATCTCGAATATCGCGGTTACGAAGTGCGCCACGCCATGAACTACACGGATGTTGATGACAAAATCATCCAGCGCGCCAACCTCGAAGGCATTGACCCCTTCGATTTGGCAGAACGCTATATTGATGAGTTTCGTCATCACCTGACCGATCTCAATATTTTGCCCGCCACGGTATATCCGCGCGCTACGGAAGAAATCGATCAGATCATTCAGATTGTGCAGGGATTGATCGAAAAAGACCACGCCTACGAATCTGAAGGCGATGTGTACTTTTTCGTCAGCAGCGACGACGACTATGGCAAACTCTCTGGGCGCAAACTTGAAGATATGCAATCCGGTTTCCGTATTGATGTAGACGAACGCAAAGAAACCCCAATGGATTTTGCCCTGTGGAAAGCCTCCAAGCCCGGCGAACCCGCCTGGGAGAGTCCCTGGGGACAGGGACGCCCCGGCTGGCATATCGAATGCTCGGCCATGAATCTGCACCACCTCGGCGAGCAAATCGACATCCACGGCGGCGGCAACGATCTCGTCTTCCCACATCACGAAAACGAAATCGCCCAAACCGAGAGCTTCACCGGTAAACCCTTTGCCCGCTATTGGATGCACAACGGCATGTTGCAGCTTTCGGGCGAAAAAATGTCCAAATCGCTGGGCAACCTCATCACGATCAAAGACTTCCTTGACGACCACGAAGCCGACACCCTGCGCCTGATGGTACTCACATCCAGCTACCGCAGCCCGCTTAAATTTACCGACGAAGCCATCGGTCACACCGAACGCGCCCTCGACCGTCTGCGCTCTGCCCTGCGCCCGGCCAACGCTGGCGCGGCAAGCGCAGCCCCCGAAGCTTTGCAGGCGCAAATCCAGGCCACGCGCCAGGGCTTTGACGAAGCAATGGATGACGATTTCAACTCGGCTGGCGCGCTGGGGCATATTTTTGAACTCGTGCGCGCGGTCAATCAGGCTCGGGATATGGATGCTGGCCCCGAGGCTTTGCAGCCAGCCCAGGCGTTGATTCTGGAACTCACGAACGTTCTGGGCCTCAGGCTGGAGTCACGCGCGCGGCTCGGGGGTGGGGAGGCCGCTCCGTTTGTCGAATTGCTCCTGGAGATACGCGCCGAACTGCGCAGCCAAAAATTGTGGGCCTTGTCCGATCAGGTGCGCGACCGCCTGACTGAGCTTGGCGTGCTCATCGAAGATGGCAAAGACGGCACCACCTGGCGCTGGAAATGAGTTAACAAACCTCTGATGTCTGCTAAAAAAAACTCAGAGGTTTCGCGGTAGAGAAAATATGACCGAATGGATTTTGGGCCGTAACCCTGTTTATGAAGCGCTGCGCGCAGATCGCCGGCGCTTCTTTCGTCTCTGGGTGGCTGAAAAAGCGGATCAAAAACGCCACCTCAAAGATGCCCTCGATATGGCGCGCCAACGTGGTATCCTTGTCGAATTTTTGCCGCGCCAACGCCTCGACGCGCTGGGCGAAAATCATCAGAGCGTGGCGTTGGAGACCAGCGCCTATCCCTACGCATCTTTGCCAGATATCCTTGCACACGCCCAGCAATTGAATCAGGCTCCCTTTATATTAATATTGGATACCGTTCAAGATACCCATAATTTGGGGGCTTTATTGCGCACAGCCGAAGCGGTGGGCGTGCATGGCGTTTTATTGCCCCTGCGCCGCACTGCCACAGTTACTCCGGCGGTGGTCAATACCTCCTCGGGGGCCAGCGAGCACTTGCTTGTCGCACAAACCAACCTTGCCCAGGCCATTGCTGCCCTGAAGGTCGAAAACGTCTGGGTGTATGGCATGGAGGGGTCCGAAGAAGCGCAATCCATTGAAACCATTAAACTCAGTGGAGCAACAGCCCTGGTCGTGGGCAACGAGGGCAGCGGGTTGCGCAGCCTGGTGCGTCAATCTTGTGATGTGTTGGTCAAGCTGCCCATGCGAGGGCATATCGATTCGCTAAACGCTGCTGTGGCTGGCTCGGTAGGGTTGTATTTTATTTGGCAGGCGCGCAAATTTTCACGAGAGACCATTGACGATACATTTAATTCCTGATAGACTCGCTGCCCGTTGCATATTAGCGCGGCTGTTTATGGAGTCTTGCGGCTGGTATGGCTCTCTGGTATAATGCTCCCGCTCTTTTGGAGCAGCACTTTTCTAATTTACATGCCGACGTAGCTCAATCGGCAGAGCAGCCGCCTTGTAAGCGGCAGGTTATGGGTTCAATTCCCATCGTCGGCTCCTGTTGATGTGTTAGTCCATTCGTCGGTTAGCCTCGTCACTGAGGGGGCTAAGCGACCAGTTGACTAAAAGCTGGAATTTTCCCGGACGGATACCCAAGTGGCCAAAGGGGGCTGACTGTAAATCAGCTGGCAGACGCCTTCAGAGGTTCGAATCCTCTTCCGTCCACCTCGACTCGCTGGCAAGCTTCATGCCTGCCAGCGGGTAGTTTTATGTAAGAGACTAGCCCGCATAGCTCAGCAGGTAGAGCGCATTCTTGGTAAGAATGAGGTCATGGGTTCAAATCCCATTGTGGGCTCTTCTCGTTTGATATTAATACCTGATGAAAAGAGCTGAATAATTTAGCAGTTCTGAACGATTATCTAGGAGATAGTGAGCATGGCAAAAGAAACATTTGTAAGAGACAAGCCGCACTTGAACGTAGGGACCATGGGGCATATTGACCATGGGAAGACGACGTTGACGGCAGCGATCACGAAATACAGTGCGTTATCGGGGCACGGCGATTTTCGGGCGTTTGATTCGATCGACAATGCGCCGGAAGAGCGCGAGCGCGGGATCACGATCAACATTGCGCACGTGGAGTATGAGACCGAGAATCGGCACTATGCGCACGTAGATATGCCCGGGCACCGTGACTATATCAAGAATATGATCACGGGTGCGGCGCAGGTAGACGGGGCGATCTTGGTGGTGGCGGCTCCAGATGGAGCGATGCCGCAGACGAGAGAGCACGTATTGCTGGCGCGGCAGGTGGAAGTACCGAGCGTGGTTGTGTACATGAACAAAGTGGACATGATGGACGATCCGGAACTGCTGGAGTTGGTGGAACTGGAGCTGCGCGAGCTGCTGGACGAATACGGCTTCCCTGGGGATGAGACCCCGATCGTGAAGGGGAGTGCGTTGGCTGCGTTGGAAAGCGAAAGCAAAGACCCGAATGCGCCGGAGTATGAGAGCATCAAAGAGTTGCTGCGGGTGGTGGATGAGTATATTCCACAGCCGGAGCGCGAATTGGACAAGCCGTTCATGATGCCGGTGGAAGATGTCTTTTCGATCAAAGGTCGCGGCACAGTAGTGACGGGACGTATCGAGCGCGGTGTGGTGAAAGTGGGCGAACCGGCGGAGATCCTTGGCCTGAGAGACAAAATTGACACGACCGTAGTGACGGGTGTGGAGATGTTCCACAAGCTGTTGGATCAGGGGCAGGCTGGCGACAATGTAGGTCTGCTGTTGCGCGGTGTGGATCGTGAAAACGTAGAGCGCGGCATGGTGATCGCCAAGCCGAAGAGCATCACGCCGCACACGAAATTCAATGCGCAAGTGTATGTGTTGAAAGCCGATGAAGGCGGAAGACACAAGCCGTTCTTCCCGGGATACCGTCCGCAGTTCTACATCAAGACCATTGATGTGACCGGAGCGATCACGTTGCCCGAAGGTGTGGAAATGGTCATGCCGGGAGACGATGTGAATATGTTGGTAGAGTTGATCGTGCCAGTTGCGTTGGAGCAAGGTCAGAACTTCGCTATCCGTGAGGGTGGCCTAACTGTTGGTGCCGGTGTCGTCACCAAGATCATTGAGTAGGTAAACTATGGCT
>Ga0233429_1002992_pt1 | contig 16657 bp, 9 predicted proteins | sample SI_118_April2016_3_FD_179879 | JGI IMG/M metagenome (GOLD analysis project Ga0233429, IMG submission 179879) | Seawater microbial communities from Saanich Inlet, British Columbia, Canada - SI_118_April2016_135_MG | ecosystem: Environmental > Aquatic > Marine > Inlet | place: Canada: British... | reverse complement strand
TGGATGATGATTTTGCCATCTACACTTACCGGGCCCGTTTTGCGTCGCAAGGGTTTCAGTGGAAAAAGGATCTGCAAATCATCGGCATCCCGATGTGGAAAATGCTCTTGCTGGACAAGCTCTATGGTTCCAAAGAGGGAGGCGTTCAGCGCATCCGCCATCTGCAGACCGCTTTCCACCTCGCTGGTTCGCTGGCTATCTATGGTGCCTTGTGGAACTTCACCCATAACCCCTGGGCCAGTTTCACCGGAGGCCTGCTTTATTCCTTTTATGGCACTTCTCCTGACCTGACAGCTGGCTCTTTCAACTTCGAGCAATTTTATATTCCTTTTATCTTTTCCGGGCTGGCTTTTTTGCAAGCCGGACCCGAGTGGGTGGTCCTGGCAGGACTCTGTTTTGGCCTCGCCACCCTCCCAAAATACACCACCGCTCTTTTCACCTGTATTTTAGCACCTTTAGTCTGGGTTGAGTTCGGCGGAGTGGCCTCGGTCCAGTTTGCCCTGGCTTCAGCAGGAGTTATGGCACTTTCCAACCTGACAGAATGGAAGATGGGGTTCTGGGATGCCTTATCGCGCAAACAAATGAAAACCCGCATGGCCACCACTCTCAGACTGACCCGCACCAAAACCATGCATTTTAGCGTTTTGTTTGAAATCGGCCAACTATTCAAGCAGGCCCTGCCTGTCTGGCTGGGTCTCATTCCACTCGGAACCTATTGCGTGCAGAATCAAAGCATCTGGTTGTCTGCTTTTTCTCTGACCCTGTTTAGCATGATCATTTTCCAACGAGCGTTTTCCAGGTATCACTATCTGCCATTATTTGGCCTGCTTTCATTAGGCTGTGGTTTGGGGATGGATGCCGTGTTGGCTCTGGAGCAAGCAGCGATGATTCTTGCCGGTTTCGCAGCTTTACTGGCGTGGAATCTAAAAACCATGGCTTTTTATTACCTGCGTCCGACAGAACCTGAAACCCTGGTCCATTACGAAAAGTTTGACCAGTACCTGTACCTGCCCCGGCTGGGGAAAATTCTCAAACGTCTGATGAAAATGCGCGGTGAAAGCGGTGAACGGATTTTTGTCTGGGGGACTTTTTCACAACTTTATCACCTGACCGATTCACCCGCGTCCGACAACTTCCTGCATCACACGATCGGCCCCTGGGACACCCCGGATCTGGAAGGTTTTTACAACAGTTTTGTGGGTGGACTTTTACGCCACAAACCCAAATACCTGATCAAGAGCTTCACCGATCTGGATGTCCAGCGTCTGGAAGAAATCACCGGCCTGCGCTACAAACTCCTGAAAGTCATGCTCGCCCGGTTTCCGGTTTACCGTTTGGAATCTTTTAAATCCGTTGCAAAAAATCCCCTGACCCTGCCCTGGCAGGAAAAAATGCGCCACATGGATTCACTCACCCAGGGTGTGTGGCACGCACCGGGTTTTGATCGCGCCGACGCGGATCAGGGTAAGCTGGTGACTGCCCTCAGGGAGTGTCGCAAATTGATAAAAATAAACCCTAATGACGTTGAAGGATATATTTATATGGGAGAGGTATATGCTTTTCTTGGTCTTCCAGAAAAATCTGAAACGGCTTTTGAAACCGCTCTTAAACAAGCTTCAAATTGGCCCGACCTCAGAATCAAGCTGGCCCACCAAAAACTCCAACTGGAAAAGCTGGATGAAGCACTTACCCTGATCCAGGAAGAAATCAAGCGGTTTGATTACCACCCTGAGGATATCTTTTTACACGGGCTCATCATGAAACGGGAAGAAAGATATAAAGAAGCATTGATACGTTTTGACAAGGTGAGAAAAGAGGGGTTCCGCCGACATGATTGCTGGGAGCTGTCTATAGAATGTCTTGTTGAGCTGGGAGACCTGCACGGACTCAATAACCTTTACGAAGAAACCCTGGATATCACGGAACCAAAAGACCGTGAATGGTTGCAGACCTTGATCATAAAAAATCTTGCCCGGATGAATTCCAACCAGAGACCAGAACATGAAACACTGGAATTTTATCTGCAAAAAACCCCGGGAAATGGAATCCTGCGTTATGCATTCGCTTCTGCCCTGGAAAAATCTGGAGACCGACCCGGCGCTTATAAATTGTTTGAAGATGTTGCAACATCCAGCCATAATTATTCCCATATACAGGCTAATGCCTGGTTCAGGATGGCATTATTGGCTTCCCCGGACAGCCAAGCCCCACTTCTACAACAATGCCTTAAAAGACAACCCTCCCATCAAGGGGCCAAAGATTTGTTAAACAAAAAACCTCAAACAACAAAAGTTATGCAACTCCCTGTTCAGAATTCCGCAAAAAATACCGAAAAGATGAAGACAAATACAGATACTCATAGAGGTCCCCCCTTGAAAGTCAGCGTTGTAGTCCCCAACTGGAATGGAATGCGTTTTGTAGGCATGTGTCTCGACTCCCTCGCCAAACTCGATTTCGAAGATTATGAAGTCATCGTAGTCGATAACGGCTCTGTCGATGGTTCCCGCGAAATGATCGAGGAGCAATATCCCGAAGTAAGACTACTGAAGCTTCCCGATAATATGGGATTCGCCATTGCCTGCAATGAAGGTATCAAAGCATCCAACGCGGAATATATCGTATTGCTCAATAATGACATCGAGGTAACCCCCGACTGGCTGAGAGAACTATATGAAGGCATGGAACGCCACCCCGAATGCGGCATGGGTACCACCAAAATGATGTTTCTCGACCAGCGCGATGTGTTTTACAACACCGGTGACCTGTTTCACAGTTGGTCCGCAGGCGGTGGTCGTGGTCAGGGGGAGAAAGACATAGGCCAATACGAAAAAGAAGACTATGTTTTCGGAGCCTGTGCCGGGGCCGGAATTTATCGGCGCGAGTTCTTCAATCAGGTGGGACTTTTCGATGAAGATTTTTTTATTTTCGCGGAAGATGTCGATCTCAATATGCGGGGCCAGTTGCAGGGACTCAAATCCGTTTACCTGCCCAAGGCCAAGGTTTTTCATATCGGCACTGCCACCGTAGGCCTGTACAGCGATCGATATGTTTACCTATGCAAAAGGAATGATATCTGGGTTTTCATCAAAAACTATTCCCTCAGCATGTACTTCAAATATCTTTATTCCATCTGGAAACACCAGTTTACAGACATAAAATATTTTACTTATCGTGGGCAAGGCCAGGTGCTTTGGAAAAGCAAGTGGGATGCCCTGAAAATGCTCCCGCAAATGCTTTTTCGCCGATTCCAGATTCAACGAGTCCGGACCTTACCGGATTCTGAAATCGAAGAACATATAATCACCGATTGAATAGAATTTCATTTCCCTAACCGCACAATTCTGGGACGTAATTATTAAGTATACTGTCACCTGCCCCGATAAGACTATAATAACAATTGTATTTAGCTTAAGGATAAGTTCCTATGACCCAAGTCGTCGTTTTAAAACAGGAAGATCAGGAAGTTTTCAACGACCCCAATGATCCACGCCTTTTTGACCATGATCTGCACCTGCAAGTAAGAATCAAGAAGCATTTGTATGACTCAGAATCTACATCCATAGACTTGGGCTGCGAGACACCATGGGACAAAAACTGGAGTATCCTGCAAATTCCAATCACCGACAATTGCAACTTACTCTGCAAACATTGCCCGAGAGAAAGCAAATACTTACGCAAAGACATCTCGCTGGAAAACTTTAAAAAATATCTCTCCCGATTTTCTCCTGACAACTTCGAATGTTTGCTGCTAAGCGACTTTGGAGAACCCTTGATCAGAACAGATTTGATGGAAATCCTGCGTTACGTCAAGACTCGGGGCTTTAAACAAGTTCAAATTGTAACTACAGGGTCTCTACTAACTGAAAAGTGGTGTAAGGCCATTGCTGAAGAGAACCTGTTGCAACAAGTCCTGATTTCCATCGAAGCCTCTTCAAAAGAACTGTATGAACACATTCGCGGTTCGGACTTTGATTTAATGAAAACAAATGTCAAGCGTTTGGCGGATTATAAGAAGTCCATAGGCTCTCCTTATCCCGTCTTGTATTTTAACGCCGTTTGTTTGAAAAAGAATATAGACGAACTGCCCGGCATTATGGATCTGGCTCATGAATTAGGCATCAACTATGTTTACTTCGTTCACCTCAACGCTGTCCCCTCGGATGTTTACAAGGACAGAAGGGAAGAACTTAGTGACAAGTTATATTTTGAAGACCAACATTTGAATACCTGCGATAGAGAACACATTGAACGGGTATTTAAGGAAATTGACAGGAAATCCAAAGAATACCAGATTCCCTACTTGCCACCTGAAGAGTATCTCGCCGTAAAGCAGCCATGCATTGAGGAAAACAAAGTAGAAGAAAAAAAGGGATGCCACATGCCCTACTCATGGTCTCAAGTAGATCCAGAGGGAAATGTCTACCCCTGTTGCCAGATTTCGCGACGTTATTCAGTGGGAAATTTAAATGATCAGGATTTTGAGGGCATCTGGAACAGCGAAAAGTTTGTTGAATTCCGGGAAGGACTCACCAACGGCAAACCCAATAGATGGTGTGAGGTGTGCAACGTCTATAACGGCAAACGATTTTAATCCGACTCCTTTTTTCTTTAACCAGATATGGAGCCACTTAAAAAAAAGATCATCCGTTGTATTCTCTCTGACAATCTGGAACAAGCCGGAAAACTCCTGGCCCAGTCTGAACATCCAGAACTCGAAGAACTGGCAAACCTTCTCGACAAAACACCCCAAAATCGCACCCCTTTAGCGGGGTGGAATTCGCCTCTCCCAAAATTCATCACCACTTCAGTTTCATACACCTGTGGCATCGGTTGCGAAATGTGCAACGCCGGGTTTGCGGATAAAACCTCCCTGTTCAAGGACTATAAGTATCTGACTCCCGAGGAATTTGATGCGCTGTCTCCCTGGATTCAAAATGCCTCGCATGTTGCTCTGGTAGGTTTGGGTGAAACTCTGGACTCTCCACACCTTGAATATTTCCTGGAAAAACTTAGAGACAAGATCACTTTTATTTCTACAAGCGGGGTGCCCCTGAATAAAAAGGTCATAGAAAAACTGATTCAGGCCCAACTCCATTACCTGAACCTGTCATTTGACGGGAAAACCACAGCCGGGCACGGCGGAGGGCGGGACAGCTATATCAACAAATTCTGGGAAAAGGTTGGACTCATCCAGAAAACCAAACAAACCCTCAATGTTTCGCACCCGATTCTTCACCTGACAGTGGCGGTTGACTCTGAAAATATTAACCAGCTCGATGAAATCATAAATTCCGCCAAATCACATAACATCCCTTCAGTCGACCTCATATACATGGTGCCCAACAATCAAACCCTTTACGAAAAATCCGTATTCACAGACCTGGAAAATTTTCGACAAAAGCTCAACCCCGTGATGAAGAAATGGAATGGGATGGAAATGCATATCCGCTTTTTTGAAAAAGCACAAGTGGACCACTCACCCGAAGGCTGTTACTTCGTGGACAAACACCTGATGTTCAATTTGAACCGGCAAAAACCGGACTTGTGTTGCGGCTCGCTGGATATGCCTCTGGAGATTACTGGACTTACCCCAGAGGAATACTGGAACTCTTTTCCCTTCCGCTATTTCCGCTCCCTGCACTTTTCTGCAGTGCGTGAAAACCTGCCGGAAATCTGCCAGAACTGCTGGGTACTCCAGCCTGAAAGGTTCAAGGATTCTTTCCAAAAAGAAAAACCTGCAGACTGCATGAAATGGTACCGCGAGGCCGGGCAGTTCAAATTGGCGAATCAAATTGAGGAAGCGGAACCTCTCTACCAAAAGATCGTCCGGGTTTCCAGGGACCCGCAACTTGTCGGAAAGTCCTGGTTTCATCTGGGAGAATTGAGCCTGAAAAATAGCCGTCAGGATGAAGCCCTGGAGCGCATGAAAAAAGCCGTCCAGTTTTGTTATGACCATTCCCTGGCTTTTGCCTTTCTCGCCCTGCTCACGCGATACACAGTCGACTTGGAAACATCTGGTCGCAACCGAAAACCAGAGCAGGAGTTTCTTGAGTTTTTTAAGCCCGCCTACATCACAAAAACGGAAGCAACTATCCCGTCTCTATAACACCCCCAGACACGGGTTTTTATCTGTCCAGCACGCTTCCAATATGATTTGTTTTATCATTACAGTTATGATTAAATCGCCTAAGTAAGTTTTATTCCCCAGTGGCTTGCCACCGGCGGCTCGCCGGTTTGCCCGCACGAAACCTCCAAAGGTTTGCTCGTTCATGACAACCACCCTGTTTCCCATAAAATTTGAAAGTACTTATCGAGCCGAGGACTCTTCTGGGGAAGAATTATCGCCGCCTTCCGGTCTGTGTTTTTCAAATGAGGGCCACCTTCTGCTTGCCGATGATTTCAATCACCGTGTTCAGGTTTACGACTCTCAATTTAACCTTCTGCATAGCTTTGGGAGCAAGGGAAAAGATGCAGGCCAATTTCAATACCCCAAAGGCATCGCAGTGGACCCTGAAGGGAATATCTACGTGGCCGACTGCTGGAACCACCGGGTGCAGAAATTTGATTCAGAAGGGAATCCTCTTCTCACCTTCGGCACTTGCGGCGATGCCAAAGGAGAACTGAATGAACCCTATGACATTCTGCTAGAGCCTTCGGGCAACCTGATTGTTGTGGAACGCTACAACCACCGCATCCAGTTCTTTGATCCCCAGGGCGTTTCACTAGGCTGGGTGGGAGATCGGGGAACTGTTTTAGAGGAACAATTAGCAGAGCTTCAAGGGACCCCCGCCGACCTGCTGGCTCCGCTTTTATTTGAATTCCCCACTTCCATTGCTAAAGACAGCCAGGGAAATTATTTCATCACCGATAGCGGCAACCACCGGGTACGCAAGTTCAACCCCCAGTGGCAGGAAGTGATGTCGTTCGGGAAAATGGGAACCGAAGAAGGGCAGTTCCAACACCCCCAATGTGTGAGCATAGCCCCCAATGACCTGCTTTATGTTGCCGACCTGAATAATGAACGTGTCCAGGTTTTTTCTCCTTTTGGCCAGTATTTGTTTTCTATAGACGGGGCAAATTCCGAGAAGGGATTTGAAGCTCCCTGCCTGACCGCGATAGACTTGAAAGGTTGCCTGCATATTGGTTTCACCTTCAACACCCGAATACATAAATACCTCATTCCACTTGTTTCCCAGAAGACCCTGACGGAAAGTTTACTTTCAAACCCGACTCATATTTTTTATCAGGCTCTATGCCTGGAACAGCAGAATGACAACCCAAAGGCCCTGGCGGCAGTTGAAAAAACTCTTGGCCTTTTAAACGAAAGCACACCCGGGAAAACACCGCCTGACAATGACCTGAAAATGAGTACCTCGCTTCAGCTCAGCCATCTGTCGGTCAAGGGTACAACAGTCACCGATGCCGCCCTTGGCCTTGCTTGCCGTGCGGCGGAAGAACAATTAGAAGAAGCCCGGAATAATGCTTTGAAATGCTTTCTCTCCTGGCAGGAAGAAGTTGCGAAATTCACCGTACTTTTGCATGAAGAACAAAGAAAAATTATGCAAGACCCGGATGGCGTGCGTGATTTCAACCGCGACCTCCATGTCGCCGAACAGGAAGACAAAAAATTCTACCGCCTGACCCAAAATGAATTCTATTCTTATCGGAAAACGGTCCAGCAATTTTCCCAGTTTATCTGCAACTTGATAGAAAGCAGGCCAGCCGAATCCCAGTCGAAATCCTTGAATGATGTTCTGCTGAGACAAACGAGGGAAACCCTGAGCCTGATGAAAGAATATTTCGGGCAGAAAGAGAAAAGCGAGGAATCCATGGTTCAGATACTGGGAGAATCCCAAGGGGAAAAGGACAAGCTGTCCGCCTTTCTCACCCAATATTACTCCAATTGCAGAACCATGGATCTGCAACAGCATCTGCAATTTGAACTTCAATCTCACTGGTTCAACCTGAGAACCCTTTCACTCAATACCAAAATAACTATCAGTCCGGATAATTTATCCGGAAAAATGACGGGTGATTCTTCTGCTTTTGAGGATCTTCTGAAAATTCTGATCGGATTTCATGAAGACTGGCTGACCTATCCCAGGTTGGAACAGAAAATCTCAAACACACTGGATTCCCTATCAACAAATTCTCCATCGAGCGAAACGGGCAACAAGAAGAATCTCACGCTCACAGATTTTTCTCCCATTCCCTACGACTCCGAAAATCTGGATTTTGCGGGGATTCTCAACGCCCTTAAAGCGGAAGCCTCGTCTTTAAACAAGGAAGGTGAAAGGCTGGTTTGGGGACAGGACGAGTTCCAGCTTCCCGGTTTTTCGGACCACAAAGAGGAGCTTGCCCAGTGTGCTTTAAAGTTGATGGAAACCCAGGCCGCCTATCAGGAGAAAGCCCAGGAACTCATTCTACAATTAGAAGAACTGGCGCAGAATCGCAGGGATTTGGATGTCCAGTTGAAACAGGCAAAGGTGGAGGATAAAATTTCTCCCATTACGATCAACGATAATATCGCGATTGTGCAGTTTCAAATCAACCTGATTCGCAGAATGGTCATGAGTCTGGACATCAACCAATCCCTCAACCTTCATCGTCTTGTTCTCGCAGGGGCTTTTTTGTCTCTGGCAAATAACGAAAGCTCAGAAGCGCAGAAATTTTTCCAGGCTTTTAACGATCACCTTTCAGAGCGGGACCAGCAAATCCGGAAAATTTCGAAATCCCGCAAGGAAAATACCTTCAAGCTCTCGAGTCTTTATAGCCAAGCCAAGGAAAGAGAGTCTGAATATGAAATCTCGGAGATTTCAGGTTCGATGAAAATTGAAGATGAAATCGAGCGGGTAAAAATTGATCTGGATCGACTTGAGTTTGAACTTCAAAGAAACTCCAAAATAAAAAATGTTCTGGGCAAGCTGGCCGAATTTCTGGGGCCCCTGTCGACTTCCGGAGAAAACCCGGGTTTTCGGGAAACCCGGATTATTGAAAAAGCCGGCGCGGAAATCGGTCAAACTCTGGCACCTCAAGGCATCCACTATAATAAGGACGGTGATTTGCTGGTTGCCGACTATGAAAACCACCGGGTTTACAGCTATTCCCAGCAAGGAAGTTACCAGTTTCATTTTGGCGGATGGGGCAATGCACCCACCTGCCTGCAATACCCCGTCAATCTATCCACCGATAGCAAAAACTCGATTTATGTTATTGATGAAATAAACCGGGAAATAAAAAAGTTCGACCGCCACGGCAATTTCCTGCTCCAGTTTGGTCAGGGAGATTTCGGCCCCATTTTCTCCCTTTCTGTCGATGCCCAGGATAATGTCTGGGTAGCAGAATCCGAACACAACCGGATAAGGGTTTTTGATGGCCAGGGCAAAACCCTGAGAATGGGTGAAAACTCCAACCTCAAAGAACCCGTCAGTGTTTTTTGCCTGCCGAATGGGGAATATCTTGTGGGTGACCGGTCAGAATCTTTGCTGAAACATTTTGACGCACAAGACAATCTGATCAACGAAACCGGTAAAGCCGATTTGGGAGTAGATGAACTTTATTTTCTGGCCTGGCATCCCAGCCACGGTATTTTCGGCTCCGATTTCTGGAATAGCCAAATCGTGCACTTCAACAACCAGCTCGAAGCTCAGAGCGTTTACCACAAGCCAGGTAGAAGAGCCGGGCAGTTGGGAAAAGTGGGTGGGCTTTCCATCTTTAACGACCAGTTAGCGGTGGCTAATTTTGATGGTGGCAAAGTGCAGGTCTTTGACCTTTCTTCTTAAAAACTGAACCCCGCCCGTTTTTAGTGAACGTTGGTGATGGGGTAGCGGCGAGCTTTGGAGTTTTGTCGGTTTTCTAACTCAACATCGTGCAGGAATCCGTTGCCCGAGAGATGGTCTCTAAACATTGCCGGGGAATCGTCCCGGAATTTTCCCGGTCGGTACGTTTTCGCTATTTCTTCCATGGAAAAGGGTTCCGGCAGTTTTCGGCATGTTAATGCCCTCTCGCGGATTTTTTCTTCGCTCCAGCATTCGCCGCCCGTTGCGATGAGCACTGTTGCGACCTGATCATCATCTTCAAAACAATAAATATTAGGAAACACCGAGAGGAAAGTTTTGGTATCCCGGGGCTTCAAAGTATTCCCTTTGCCATAAAGGTTTGATCCCACCACGCCACCGGGACTGAGTACAGCGCGAATTTCTTTATAAAACTCCTCGGTCTTCAGATGATAGGGGATGGACCCGCTTTTAAACGCGTCCAAAATGACCCAATCATAAGGCTCCTGTTCTTTGCGGTTCTGGATAAATACTCTCCCGTCTTCTTCAAATACTCTGCAACGGCTGGATTCGCGAAGGGAAAAATATTTCTTGGACACCTCAATGACCCTTCCATCCACCTCCACAATATCTATTTGTAAATTCGGGAACCATGCGCCAAGGCAATTGCTAAGAGCGGCTCCGCCTAAACCCACCATGAGCATTCTCCTGGGTTCCGGGCAAAACAGCAGAGAAGCCATGATCATTCGTGAGTACACCAGGGCGAGAGGATTTTGCCCCTGAGTGTCCATCCGGCTTTGCAGGTAATATTCCCCATTGCCCTTGAACCAAAGTTCCCGGTGTGCCCCATTCTGGATGACATAAATGTCGTTATATCTGGTTTTTTCCCGGGCCAGAACCTTGATCTGAGGTTCCTCTTTTTTTTCGCCAAACAATCGAAACATCCCAACACCCTAAAAAATTTATCTTTGAAGGAGGCTCACCGACCAAAAAGCGTTTTTCATTTCCCTGAAATATGATAAACTTCATTATAAACACGGTTTAATCAACGAAGGGGCCAAACGTAGAAACCATTCCCTTTCAACCGCTTACAACTATTACCTTATATCATAAAGGAATATTGTCCATGCCGCAAAAAGTTTTAAAACATAAAATTGGTTTGGAAACGCATGGTCTGAAAAATCTGGAAAAAATTCACTGGAATTTATCCACTCCACAACTCTACGAACATATCATCAACAATAAAGAGGGGCACATTTCCCATTTGGGTCCTGTGTGTGTAACCACAGGAGAGCATACCGGACGGGCTCCCAAAGACAAGTTTATCGTTCAGGAACCTTCCAGTCAGGAAAACATCTGGTGGGGAAAAGTCAATCGGTCTTTTACCGTAGAACAATTTGAAGCTCTGTACTCCAGGGTTCTGGCCTATCTACAGGGCAAAGAAGTTTATGTACAGGATTGTTGCGCAGGTTCCGATCCCAAGCACCAGACCCATATACGTGTGATCACCGAGCAAGCATGGCACAGCATGTTCGCTAGAAACATGTTTATCCAGATCAGGGACATGGACAAACTGGAAACGCATGAACCTGCATTCACCGTCATTCAGGTTCCCGGCTTTAAAGCTGTGCCTGCCATTGATGGAACTAATTCAGAAGTTTTTGTCATTGTTGATTTCGGCAAACAATTGGTTTTGATCGGTGGAACAAGTTATGCCGGGGAAATCAAAAAATCTGTTTTCTCCATTTTGAATTATCTGCTTCCGCAAAAGCAATCCGTTTTGTCCATGCATTGTTCCGCGAATATTGGAAAAAAAGGGGACTCGGCAGTATTTTTTGGTCTTTCCGGAACCGGGAAAACCACCTTGTCCGCCGACCCTGCTCGCAAACTGATAGGGGATGATGAACACGGGTGGAGCGATCGGGGAGTCTTTAACTTTGAAGGCGGGTGTTACGCCAAGGTGATTCGTTTGTCCAGGAAATCTGAGCCCGAAATCCATGAGTGCACCCGGCGGTTTGGCACCCTGCTGGAAAATGTGGTTTTGGATACGGATACACGCCGCCTCAACCTCGATGATGGTAGCCTCACGGAAAATACACGAGCCAGTTACCCCATCACCCATATTAAAAATGCCGTACTCAATGGAATGGGAGGTCACCCGGATAATGTGATCATGCTGACCTGCGATGCGTATGGAGTCATGCCTCCGGTTTCCAAGCTCACACCGGAACAGGCCATGTATCATTTCATCTCAGGCTACACCGCTAAAGTGGCAGGAACCGAAAAAGGCATGAGCCGTGAACCCACAGCGATTTTCAGCACCTGTTTTGGCGCCCCGTTTATGTCCCTGCACCCATCCGTTTATGCAGATATGCTTGGGGAAAAGATTGCCAAGTATAACGTGTCCTGCTGGCTGGTGAATACCGGGTGGACAGAAGGACCCTATGGGGTCGGGCACCGGATAGAAATCAAATATACCAGGACTATGATCAAAGCCATTCTCGAAGGCCAGTTGGACGAAGTCGAAACTTATGTGGACCCGTTTTTCGGTCTGCATGTTCCGCTCAAGGTCAAAGGAGTTCCGGATGCTATCCTGCAACCGCGAAACACCTGGGCCAAGAAAGAAGCTTACGATGAGAAAGCCAGCGAACTTGCAACCCAGTTTATAGAAAATTTCAAAGAGTATGAAAACAACGTAGACAAAAAAATCCTGGATGCCAGTCCGAATCCTTCCGGATTACCAAAAAATGACAATGGAAAAATTCATGAGCTGAGGAAGTAACCTCCCTTAAGATCATGAACCCTTAATTAGAGTTAGAACTGTGGATTCAGCGCCTATTATTGCATTAACCATGGGAGACCCGGCAGGGATCGGGCCTGAAGTCATCGTCAAAGCTTTTCAGGATGACACCCTGCATCTTCAGTCCCGGGCGATCGTTGTCGGCGATGCTCGCCTGCTCCAGGCAACCGCGAAAAAGTATGCCCCGGAGATTCTGGTTCACACTGTCAATCGGCCCGATCAAGGCTGGTACCAGACCTGCACCATTGATGTCATTGACCTCAATAACGTTCCCGAAAATATTTCCGTTGGCAAACCCAGCTCTCAAGCTGGTCAAGCCAGCTATGAAGCAATCAAAACCGCCGTGGACCTGGCACTCGCTGATGAAGTCTCAGCCATCACTACGGCACCCATTAATAAAAAGAGCCTGCATCTTGCAGGCCATTCTTTTCCCGGACATACCGAACTGCTGGCTCATCTCACGAATTCCAAGCAGGCCGCGCTCATGATGGCAGGCAACTCACTGAGAGTTGTGCTTGCCACCACCCATGTCCCTTTGGAACAAGTCAAACCTCTTATTACCGAAGAAAGGGTGCTCAACACCATTCGTTTGACTCACAAATGGCTGACCCGGCATGTAACCGATGTTCCCAGTATTGCGGTGACCGGACTCAACCCGCATTGCGGTGATGGAGGCATTTTTGGACAAGAAGAAACCGATCACATTTTGCCAGCACTGAAAATCGTACAAAAGGAAGGCATTCAGGCCAGTGGGCCTTTCTCCGCCGATGCCCTGTTTGGCAGACCGGATTCTCAGAAATATGACGCCGTGGTCTGCATGTATCACGACCAGGGAATGATCCCGGTAAAAATGGACTCCGCAGGACAGGGAGTAAACATCACTCTGGGCCTGCCCATATTGAGAACCTCCGTGGATCATGGCACCGCATTCGATATCGCCGGACGGGACAAGGCCTGCGCCGAAAATCTTAAAATGGCTTTGCGAACGGCGGCCCGATTATCTCAATCCACCCTATCCATGAAATGAAGAAGAGGCCGCTCGGGCAAAACTTCCTGATCGACCCCGGTATCGCTCAGAACATCATCCAACTGGCCCAGATCCAGCCGGAAGATCCTGTGGTAGAAATCGGACCGGGAAAGGGCATCCTCACCCAACTCCTGATCCAGCAGGCAGATTCGCTAACCGCCATTGAGATTGATCCCAGGCTTTCCAAGGATCTGCAAAACCGTTTCGGTGACACACCGTCTTTCAAACTGGTTGAAGGCGATGCGGCAAAGTTTGATTATGGTTCCCTGGGAACTGGACTCAATATTGTTTCCAACCTTCCCTATTACGCCGCCACCCACATCATGAAAAAATTGATCCATTTCCGTAAACATATTCGCTCCATGACGTTGATGTTGCAAAAAGAAGTGGTGGACCGATTAACAGCTGAACCCGGTCAACGGGCATATGGTTCGCTCTCCGTCTATGTCCAGTATCATTGCGAGGTTCAGCGCTTGCTTGAAATTCCCAACACTGCTTTTTCGCCGAAACCAAAAATCGATTCTTCCCTCGTCGGCCTGACACCCCTGCCCCAACCGAGAGTGCAGGTGGAAGATCCCAAACTATTTTTTAAAATGGTGAGTTCAGCGTTTTTGCATAAAAGGAAAATGCTGAAAAATAATTTAAACGACTGGCAGCACCTGTTTACTGAAGACAACGGTCAGGCCCGATTGGCCGATATTGACCTGAGCCGGCGAGGAGAAACCCTCTCGCTTGATGAGTTCGCAGATCTCGCAAACTACCTGCACACACAAAATGGTTGATTCAAATAAAGGGAAAGTGGTTCTAGTCGGTGCCGGGCCGGGTGATGTCGGCCTGTTAACCTTGAACGGCAAGCAGTGGTTGCAAAAAGCCGATGTCATCCTATACGACCACCTGGTCAATCCGGATATGGTCCGCTTCACCCAAAAATCAGCCGAGATGATCTATGTGGGAAAAAAAGAAGGCGTAGCCTCTATGGAACAGGAGCAGATCAATCATCTGCTCATCAGCAAAGCCCGTGAAGGAAAAATCGTTATCCGCTTAAAAGGCGGCGACCCTTTCCTGTTTGGACGCGGAGGAGAAGAGATTCAGGCCGTGCAGAAGGCAGGAATCCCTTTCATCATTGTTCCGGGTGTGTCCTCGGTAACCGGCGTTGCGGCCTATGCCGGTATCCCACTCACCCACCGCCACCTTTCTTCCACCCTTTCTATCATTACCGGGAGCAACGAAAAGAAGCAGGGCGATATTCATATCGATTGGGAAAAAATAGCCGCTCGGTCCGGGACTTTGGTTTTTCTCATGGGCGCACGCAAACTTCCTTTGATTGTCGAAAAACTCATAAAATTCGGAAAAAGTCCGGATACCCCCATCGCTGTTGTTCAATGGGGCACAACGGCCCGACAGAAAACCTGGACCGGCACCCTTGGTACCATTGTGGAAATTTCGGCAAAAGATAAAATTTCGCCTCCGGCTTTGACCATCATCGGAGAAGTGGTGAACCTGAAACCCATCATCGAATGGTATGAACACCTACCGCTGTTCGGCAAAACCGTGCTCGTCACCCGAAAAGGCGATCAGGCCGAATCCATGATTGATCGCCTGCGAGACCTGGGTGCCGAGCCCTTCTTTTTCCCGGTGATCGAGACCGTCGCCCCGGATGACTGGTCACCCCTGGACAATGCGCTGAACAACCTCTCTCAATACGATGGACTGATATTCACCAGCGTCAATGGTGTGCGGTTTTTTGCCGAACGACTCAAAGCTATCGAGCAGGACATCCGTGAGTTGAAAGGGGTTCGTGTCTATACCATCGGACCCAAAACCGCCGAAGCAGTTCGCGACTTGGGGATTCGCGTGGATGTCGTGCCCGAAAATTTTGTCGCCGAATCCCTGATCGAAAGCATCAAAAATATAAAAGGCCAACGGTTTCTTTTACCCCGCGCTAAAGTTGCCCGCGAAATCCTGCCCGAACAACTGCGGGAAATGGGAGCCACCGTCGATGTCGTCCCGGCTTACCAGACCATCCTGCCTTCCCCATCTGTGCATGCCTTGGAAAAGAGGCTCAAAGAAGGGAGCGTTGATGTCATCACCTTTACCTCCTCTTCCACCGTCAAAAACTTTTTGACCTTAATGGACGAAGAACTTCTCCCTGAAATCAAAAAAACAAAAATCGCCTGCATCGGTCCCATCACTGCAAAAACCGCCCAGGATGCCGGCTTGAATGTAGATATCATGCCGGAAGAATACACCGTATCGTCCCTCTTGGATGCCATCGAAATCCACTACCACTAGGCGTGGGGCCGACTGGCAATATCTTTTTATTGCTAGCAACAGTACTCTCGGCCTAACAAGCCTTTGCTATCTGCCTCCCCTGCTAAGGGGCTCGCCAACTCCTAGTGGTTGTACCCATTACAGGTAGGGGGTATAATGTACGTTCAATAAACAGACCTGTCCACCAACGTCCATAAGGGATGCTGATATGTCAATACGATCCATTCAAGTTAGCCATATTGTTCTGAGCACCGAAGAGCTTGCTAATGTACTTCTCGATCACCTCAGAGAGGATGAGTACAAGGACCGCGAGATGCTGTTCAAAGTGTTTGCCAAAATGGCAAAAAAATACAGCGCCTGCGCGTCCCGCCATAAAGGCGGTGACCTCGGGTTTCTCGAACATAACACCTCCGCCCCTGAAGTGGAAAAGGCCGCCATGAAAGCTCCGGTTGGTGAGGTCCAGGGACCTATCAAGAGCAAATTTGGTTACCACATTTTCATCATTACTAAAGAAGAAGAAATGGCCGATCTTGATGTGGACGGACTCTCACTTCCATCTGGCGCCGGCCCCGGCACTTTATAGATCAGCCCCCGTATACCCTTCATGAAACTTAAAGGCATTCATCACATCGCACTAAATGTGACAGACTTGGACCGCGCTGAGCGTTTTTATGCGGACATACTCGGATTCAGCGTCACCCACCGGTTCTCCACAGGACTGAGACATATCATGCTGGATACCGGCAACGCCGCCATCGCCCTTTTTGAGGCCCCGGATCTGGA
>Ga0233429_1002970_pt1 | contig 16753 bp, 21 predicted proteins | sample SI_118_April2016_3_FD_179879 | JGI IMG/M metagenome (GOLD analysis project Ga0233429, IMG submission 179879) | Seawater microbial communities from Saanich Inlet, British Columbia, Canada - SI_118_April2016_135_MG | ecosystem: Environmental > Aquatic > Marine > Inlet | place: Canada: British... | reverse complement strand
ATTTTCAAGCTAAAGCTATTTCCAAGAAAACATTTAATTCTGTTAAGGATGAGAAGTGGTTTTATCCTATGCTCAGAAGATCCAGAGCAGATTTTGTTGAAGGAGAGGTCCTCTTAAATTTAACTTCCAGTAATCCTAATACTAACAAGAGATATCAGGATTTCACCGGAAAATATGGAAATGTAGAGTGGTTTGAATTGGCATTGGAAAACGCCAACAAAGTTGTCAAGGAAAGAATATCTAGAATATCTTCTTTAATGTCTTCATCCAAGCCCTTGTGGGGAAATACTGGATCAACTTTGGAAAAGATGTCGCTGGAACCTTGGTTTAAGCCCACTGTTCATGCTCTTAACAAGAATAAGGTAACTTCTTCAATTGAAAAGGATAAGGTAACACGATCCGTTTTGAGGCAGTTAGCTGTTCTAAGTTCCCTGAGTATTGAAAAGTAACCTTTTTATGTGCTATAATTCTCATTATTTTATTGAGGATTAATTATGGCCGGAAAACCCAAAGAAAAGAGTAGTACACCCACACCTACTTCTGCACACGTTCACATTCCTACTCCAGGAAGGAGTAGCAGAGTAAAGGCTACTGTCAGAGGAGTGTCTGGTGGACCTACTACACCACCTGCGGGTTCCGGAGATCTCATAGGGAGCCCTACCAATAATTCAAGAGGTACGTCATCTCTACCAATGTCTTCACTACCTGAAAATATGATACCAGTCTACGATCACATAGATGACGGTCTTATCGATGTCAGGGAATTAGACTCTACTCCTAAGAATAAAGTTGTTAAAAAAGGTAGCCAAGAAGTTATAACTAAAGATTTCAATGAAAAGCTCTTTGATCCCGGAAAACTTCTAGATAGAATCCAGAAGTTTTATGCTAGATACAAGGACACCATCAAAAAAAGGCTTAACGGTAAAGGGAAAAGCTCCCTATCTTCCTTTATAAAGGATAGTTATGTTGATCATTTCAGCTCTCCCCAAGTAGGAATTGGAGCAGATCGATTGCTTAAGATAATGAAGGATTACTCTGAGTTAGAGGGTGAGATAGAAAAGAGCCTGATAACAGAAAATATTCTGGAGGATATGGGGTATAATTTAGGAGAGGTTATTTCAGGAGAGTATAAAACCAAGAAAGCCAGTCATGTTGAGGATTCTGAAGAAGACGACGAATCTCCTGAAGATTTGGAAGTGGATTACGAGAAGAAAATTTTTGATGGTGGTCCGAGACCTAAAAAATATTTTGTGATAGAGGAAACGATCAAGACTAAAATTCTTCCTATAGAGGAAGTAGACAGGGGATTGAAGATAGAGATTAAAAATTTCAGGCAGGGTTCCAAGACCCCAGGAAGCATACATATTCTGAATACAGCGGAGTTTGAGTCCTGTAAGCAATTTGGATGTCATAAGTTTTCTATGCTATCTCTAGCTAATGCCCTTGAAAGAAGTGGGGAGAAGAGTATAAACCCCTCTAACAATACCCTATTCAAGGTTTGCTGTGATAATTTCAATAAAGAGGGTTGTCCACAAGGTAGAGAGTATGATGAAATGGAAAAGGTCATCTACGGAACTGCTCTCAAAGCTCACAATGACAAAAGAGCTGCCCATGCCCAAATTCTCGCCTATAGGATAGACAAAGCCGAAAAGGAATAATATTTTATTTTTTTGTCTTTATAGTTAGAAAAATAACTATGAGGAATTTTTGTGGATTTTCAAAATACAACTTTGATTGATTATTTTAAGGCTGTTGTTTTCGCTGGAGATAAATTGCGTGAGCGAGGCAAGATCAGTGATAACAAGGTAGAAGATGTATTGCGAGATATATCTAAGGAAGTGAAGGACAACTTCAACCTAGACGAAAATAGATCCAGGGACGCAGTAGACGATGCTTATACGACTCTGAAGAACAAGAAGAAAATTTCCAGCTCCACTTATTCTGTAGGTGACAATATTTTATATTTAGAATCCCGCATGGAAAATGGACGATTCTAAATTTTTACCCAGAGACATTTTAAATACTCCAGATTTCAAGACTTGTGTCTTTAATCTTGAGAGAATGGTTAAAGATATATCCCATAAAATGGGAGAAACTTTTGAGACTGGCAACACCAAAATAATAGGAGATTTCCAGGATGAACTATCAAAGGGAGTCAAGGATTTAAAATTGTCCCTGGATCTAGGCTCAAGAGAAGAAGTTCTCGGGGACCCTTTTGACATGGTTAGCAATGTAACCATGCACGTTAAGCCTCTCGTGGATGAGCTAGAGGATTTACTATTATCAAAGCTTCATGAACATAGTTTGAGCTTGTCTGGACATCGGTATATCCTCGGGCTGACAAAAAACATAAAAGATTACCTTATATCCGAGTATTCTTTATCGGAGGGTCAAATAGAAGATGCCAAGAAAAATGGAAATTATTTTCTATATGACACTAAGTTAAAAAAGGTATTTATTTTCAATATAGATCTGGTTCCTGTGGTATTTAAATACTTAGTATTCAAGGGGAAAACTACAGATTTATTTCAGCTTATTAAAAGGCTAGAGTTCTATTTCAGTTAATGAGAAATGTTAGATTTAAAGTTAATTCTTCTGTATACGGCATAGATTATGATATCTATTCCAGGTATCAGGATACCCTTTTAAAATTTCCTAAAACAGCAGAAGAGAAGGTCTTCTTAGACAACTTCTCCGAGTTGGTCTCTATATTCAACAAGAATACCAAGCATTTATCGTATATAGATAGTTCCCAGTTTAATACCCTGGATATAGGGTGTGCTATTGATAGGCCCGAACCACAATTTCTGAGGGAAGCCTCAAATGAGGATGGAGTCTTGGGAGCCACCTTTCATATCCCCATAGAAGTATATGAAGAGAATTTCAGTGAGTACCATGAATTTGTTGATTGGTATATCAGACACTATTCCTCATTATTGAGGAGAATAGTAGCTAAGTTTACTGGTCATAAGGTTATACAACCTCATAATACCCGTCCTGTATGGGATCTAAAACAAGATACCTTGGTGGTGGGAATTAAGTATAAGGTTGTTTTTAGTTGAATTTAAATATTAGTTTTTTAACTTGTTAGTGTGAGGAAAAAAGATGCCGAGAAAGTTCCCATTTGATATGAACGTGTTTAATGTTGAAGCCTTGACCACAAAGGTTGATGATGGAGATCTCTTTAAAATTTCAAAAGAAGATGTGGACCTAGTTAGCGATGCTAGCTCTGATTTAACACTGACTTTTGAAGAAGGAGTAGTCTGCAAGAATTTTAACATAAATCAAATGGTTGTGGAGTCTGGAGATACCATAGATGGATCTGCTCCAGGAGCCTTAAAGGCTGACATAGAGATTTACGAGAAATCTGATTTCTCAGCCTCCAGCATGATTGTTAAATTGACGGGTGTGAATCTAGAGAGCGGGAAAGAAATTTTTAATATAGATACCAATTTCATAAATTCCGAAGGAACCCCGGTATCGGAGCTATATCTAAGAATAAAGAATCGAGATGCAGGAACCCGAAGATTTAGTATATATTTAAGGTGTAATAGATGACAGATATCGAAATACATAATGATTCCCCTCATCCTCTAAAAGTAAAGAAGGCTAGACACAGCAAAAAGTGGCTATCCTTTATGATAGCCAACGGGCTATTCTTGCTTTGTTTCTTCCCTGTCTTATTTATTATGAATCCTGTAGATTGGAAAGTAATAGGATGTTTAGCTGCGTTCTATTCTTTTATGTATGTTGGTTATGCTTTTTGTCAAAGCGCCCAAGACATTGCTCAAATACTTAGCTCCGTGAGGAAATAATGCCAAAGTGGTTATTCTACGTTTTGACTCTGGGGGGTCTTATTACTGTTATTTTAGTTCTTTTTGAAGATTCTAAGTACAGAAAAGTGGTTAAAAGAATTCTATCCCAAATAAAAGCTGTAGAAAAGCAAATTGAAAAAGAAAAAGAAGAAGTAGCTGATCTTGATAACCAGAGGTCCAAGTTAGCAGACGAAGAAAAACAACGAAGAGTTGAGCATAAAAAGAAACTTAAAGACCTAAAAGAAACTCACAAGAATAAAGTTAAGAAAATAAAAGAGGGTTCTAGTAAAGCTAGGAAAGATTTAGATACTGCTATAAAAGAGAATGATACCGAAAAAGCAGACAAAATTCTAGAAGAAACCCTAGATACCATTAAAAACTTGTAAAGTGTCCATAGCCATGTTAAAATGCTGACATGGTTATTATAAGATATTTACTATTTATCCTTGTCTCTATTTCTTTGTGTTCTCAACCTGTTTCACACAAAACAGTCAAATTGAATCCGGATTCCATCTCATCTAGGGTTTCCAGAATAGTTTCCGGCCCAGCTTTAGTTTTTTCTGGTGATGAGGCAATCACCCTAAAGGAAAAGCTTCTATTAATGCAGGCTGAAATAAATTTCTGGGAATCATCATCGTCAGAAAAATCTAGAACCCTATCCCAATCCGAGCAGAATTTTGATAACTACAAAAAAATAACCGATATGGAAATAGAAAAATTAAAGGGAATTAACGATGTTCTCTTGAAGACTCTGAAAGGAATATCTGAAGCTCTGGAAAAAGATGGAAAAAAGAAAAGGTCACGAGGAATATTAAAGATTATAGAGTCAATAGGAATAATACACTCTATCGACAAGTCTTTAAAGGTTATAGAAAGGTTCTAATATGGGCGATGACGAAGAGATTCCCTCCAACTTAAATTTAACAAGTTCCAATTTATCCTTACACGATAAAACACTTGTACTTATAGAAGAGATTTTTGAAGCTCTGAAGTCGGAGCCTTTTTACTGTGACCAATTCAGAAAAAAGGCTGTATATAAAGATACCTGCATGAAATGTCCCAAAATGTTAGACTGTTCTCAAATTAAAAGTAAGGAAGAGAACCTAGATTCTCTTGAGTGGTTATTGGATGCTCATGAAGATTCTAAATAATGTTTGATGATATTGTAGGACATAGCAAGCAAAAATTTTTTCTTTCTAATATCCTATCTTCCCAAAAGATCCCAAGAAGTCTTTTGTTTAGGAGTCCCGATTCTACTGGGTTACACCGAATTACATTCCAGTTTCTAAAGAGTATATTCTGCTTACAAGATCGAAATTACAGGTGTCCATGTAAATCTTGTGAATTAATGGGTAGGGGAGAATATCACCGGGATCTATTATATCTTGATGAAGAGAAGTACACGGTAGATCATGTGGTGGACATTGATAAGTTCTTGTTACGAGGTTCGTTTGGAAATAATCCCAAGGTAATATTCATAAGGAATATTCAAAATATGGGTGATGCAGCCCAGAATAAAATACTAAAGACCCTGGAAGAGCCTCCTTCGAACGCCTGCTTTGTGTTGACAGTTTCCTCCGGAGGTTTCGTTAATCCAACCATACTTTCTAGGTGTCTTCCGGTTGACTTCCATTTAATAACTTTTGAGGAGTTCAAGACTAAATTCGGAGATGATGTACCAGAAGATAAACTGCTTATCTATTACCGTTTATTCGAAGGACAATCTGATTTCCAGTATTACGATGACCTGGATTTGGTACGTAAATCGATGTTTTATGTGTTCAAGAATTTAGACAAGAACAATTTCATAGATAAACTAAGGTTTGCGAACTATCCTTTGGTATCACTTAAATCTATTATCCAGAAGTATCCTTTTGAGAGTAATTTAAGATTGTTATCTTCGTTCTTTGTGGATAGACTGTTGTCTATTACGGGGTCCGGGGTATTTTATAATTTAGATTACAAAGAAGAGATTAGAAATGCCAAGATAATAGGAAAGCAAGTGTTTGGAAGAGTTTCGTGTCTTTGGGACGGAAACCACGTTAACAATCACCTGAATAATTGGCTCTGGATTCAAGGGGTTTTAATTGGCTCAGAAACGATTTAATATCCTAAATTTTCTGAGCAAGGTATCAGAAAATCTTCCCCCGTTTTTGTATATCTTTGGAAAAGATGAAGAACAGAGGTTCGTTATTACGATGCTTCTGAGATCAATAGCTAAAACTTCTGAGGATTCCTTTGTTGTAGAAAGCAAGGATTCCAAAATATCTCCCATGGAATTGCAGGATTTTCTTTTGTACCATGAGTTATTTGGGGACAAAAAAGTTGTGTATCTCCAGGACTATACCAAGATTAAGAATCTTAAAAAATTCTCTTTAGAGGAGCTTCGTGATTTGAATGGAGGCTCAACATTAATATTGGATTCCTACTCGGAAAAGCTATCTAAGACAGATCTAGACTTCCTGGAGTGTAACGACATCCCAATATTAGAATGTGTAGAGGAAGATAAATCTGGTAACGGGTATAAAATACTTGTGGGTATAATGATAAACTTAACTCTCGGATTTAAACCTAGAGTAGATATGTTGGATCTATTATGCTCTAGGGGGCTGTCCTTGACAAATATCCACCATATTTTATTAGCTATGGATCTAAAAGAGGACGGATTATCTAGGGAATCTTTTGTTCCTGCTCTTGCGGAAAACTATATAAAAACCACCTCTAAGAGCGATATGGATAAATTTATCTACTATGTTCTAACTAGGAACCTTAGATCGGCTTTGGAGTATGTGGATACCTCGTTTTATAAAGAGGACAAAACAACTTATATTTTATATTATTTGTCTGATATCATGGAGAAATTGTATAGCGTAAAGGTCAGAAAGAACATTAGCCACTTCGAGATAAGTTCTTTATTAAGGATGAGTTATACACAATCCAAGTCCTTAATGGACGGGTCCAGGAGATGGTCTAAGTTTAAGATTGAAGAAGCCCTACGTGGTATGTATAAGATTGATAAATTGTACACCGCATCTTCCCGGTCTAAAATATCAGGTAAAACACAGATAGACCAACTTTTATTAAACATCCTTAGAGACTAATATTTTTTTGATTTGCCCTCTTTTTATAGGGGAGATAATTATGAAAAAAAATTATTGGTTAGCTAATAGATTAAAAGATATAGAAGTGACATCTGGTAAGAAATATAAACCGAACCCTTCTAAGTCGGTTGTTAGGTCTACTATAAACTTAGAAGGATCTAGATTGAATAAGGTGTTAGGTCACCTCGAAGATGTTGTTCCTACGAAGCCGGAAACAGGTGAAGAATTCCTAAATGGGCTTTCATCTAATTTAAGGTATGCGTCATTTTTGGTTCTGAAGAATAATGTAGTTAATCCGGATAAGGATAATTATAGAAAGGTAGCTTTGAGCCTCCTTAAAAAGCAAGGTTATTCTCTCTCAAGAGCAGGAGCCAGAATTACAGCTTCCCGTGAGAACGATTCCTTTGCATTTTCCTTGGTAGATTTAGACGAAAGCAGGTCAGAGTACCAAAAAACATTTCTCTTTAGAAAGAAAGCAGCCATTATCCCCAGCACTAAGTTTGTACAGGGATTAGCGAAGCAAGCCTTTGACTTGGTTGTTAAGGCTAAGCCCAAGGATATAAGTAAAGCCATCTCTGGATTTGTTCACTCATTATGGTTTGACTACGCCGTAGATAAAAATATTTACTTGGCTTCTATGCTTTATCACGAATTAAGAGATCAGTATCTTCCTAAACTTCAACAGAATTTTGACATTAAAGAAATCAGATATTTTTCCAGTGATGACAGAGATCAAAAGCTGTCTAACTTCTTGAAGAGGTTGACAGATGCTATGGATTCCGGAAAAAGAGTTAAAAACATTGTATCTAATACAAAGAAAGTTTACCCTGAGTTATCTACAAGAGACCTGTGCGACAGGATTCTTTTAACCGGGGAATTAATAGGGATTGAGGACAACAAGTTAGAAGTGATAGGGGATTTACTCTATCAAGAGACAGAGCTTGAGTTCGAATTTGCGTAAGATTAATGAAGTTTTTAGAAGAACTTGGAAATATACCTTTAGATAATTCTGGGAGGGTTGGTCCCCTGGAAAGATTTACTTTCAGTTTGAGTAAGACTAAAGGTAAAAAAGTTGACATTTCCTTCTTGAAATGCCCTTTAACCAACAAATTAAGTTTGTACGGATATACCTTAAACAAACCGGGGAGTAAGTTTTCAAAAAGGCTGGAAGTGGATCTGGTAAATGACGATGATTTTTTAGGCGTTATTAAACGGCATATACCTGAAGAGTTTCTCCAGGAACCCGTGAAAAGGAAAACCAAAAAAACTACCACAAAAAAATCAACTAAGAAATCTACAAAAAAGGTAAACGATGAGTGATAACGGGCTATTTTATCAAAAACAATTGATTTTAAGAAGGGTTACGGATAGTGTGTCTTACTCCAGTGATGGGTCCTGGGTAGAGTTATATACCTCCCCTGAATTGGAATATGATGCCGACATAGTAGAGTTTAAATTAACTTTGGCGTATAATGGTAGCCCCTTACCAACTTCCCCGGTACACCGGATTATGACTATACGAGCTAATGATTTAGGGAGTCCTCAAAAACAAGAGATATATCCATATGAATCCTCTGGAGGAGAAGTTACTGTTAGCGGAGATGTAGTAGGGTTGTTACCCTCCATCACTGTTCCCAAGGGGTCTTCTTTTGTTGTCGAGGTTTCCGGAACTGGAGATAACAGTTCATCTGAAGTTCTGTTAGATTATCTTGAATTAGCGGAGACCAGATAATGGCAAGAAGAGCTACTCATCAATCCGAGATAACGAGATCCCCTGCGGTTTCCTTTTTAGCCTCTGAGAATATGGGGGCTGATGCTGTGGTATACATGTCAAACTCATCTGAGGTTTCCCTAGCAGATTCTTCTACTGGATTCGGAGCTGTGGTAGGGTTAACGAGAACCTCTATTTTAGAGGGTCTCTCCGTCGTTATAACTACATCTGGATTACACTCATTATCCTCAGCTCTTAACGCCGGAACTGCCGGAGATCCAGTTTATTTCACGGATTCTGGAGTCCTGACCCTGACAGCTCCTAGCGATCCGGGAGATTATGTCCAACAAATAGGAATTTACAACACTTCCACGAGTATATTTGTACAGATTTCACCCCCTTTGGGACTTTAATTAGCATTTGCCATAATCTCTTCAGTAGTGTATAATCTACGAGATTATGATTATTCAATCTTACTTTAAAGTTACTAAAATAGCCTTTGCTGAACATGATTATCATGTTCTTCACCTCAGAAACATAGAAACTCAAGATTTCGTTATAGCGAAAGGGATGGTATCTGATCCTGTAGTAGGTAACATCTATTACTTTTCTCTGGAGCCCAGGAAAGTGATGTCGGAGAAAGAGGGAGAATCTTTTTCCATAAAAAATTATGATCTACTAACTCGTAGGCATTTAGAGCTAGAGCCTTCCTTGTTGGATGTGTTCTTCGACAGTTTCTTGGACAATAACCACATTAATTTTATAACTGAGGCTATTTTAGAGACCTATGGTATAGAAACTCCAGATATACTTCTATACGATATTGACAGACTTCATGCTGTTTTTGATCGTCTTAAACTTGATGATAACGTAAGAGACAGATATATAAGCCTCTTTAAAGTAGATTTCGTAAGACCTGCGTCCCTTGCCTTTATGAATTCCCTATTTATTAAAGAAGAACGGGCCTCTTTAATGTGGGATAAGTTTGGATATGGGTTCTTTAAATCAATGAAATCCAATCCTTACTTTTTGAGTATTTTAGGGGGTGTGACTGTCTCTATGGTTGATGCTTTAGATATTTCTGATGATATTCACCCAGATAGTGATCATAGGCTCGGGGGATTTATTTGTAATTACTCTGACAAGGAATCTTATTTTAAAGGTCATATGTACACTGCCGAGAAAGACTTGTTTGTTCATATGGAGAGAGTTTCACTAAAGGGAATAGTTAATCAGTCTAAATCTAGGGTTTCCAGAGTATTAGATGAATTATCCATTAAAGAGTATATCAAAAGAGATCTAGTCAAAGGAGCCAAAGTTTATTCAACTAAATATGCTTATCAGATTGAAGAGACCATAACCTCTAAGCTGTGTAGTATGTTGAATAAGCCTAGTACCATAAAATTTGATGAAGCTAAAATTTTAGAGAAGTTTAAACTGCTGTATAGCATAAATCCAACAGAAACCCAGAAATCTGTGTTAAATGATATTAATACCTCTGATGTGTCTGTTTTGACTGGAAAAGCAGGAACTGGAAAGACCACGGCTGTAAATCTTATCGTTTGTATGTTGGAACAGTGTCAGATACCGTATGCCCTACTCTCTACTACAGGAAAGGCTTCCAAGGTATTAGCTAAAAGTACTGGAAGAGAAGCCCAAACAGTCCACTCTTATCTGGGATTCAATGGTTACGGATTCACAAAGGGTGATTTAGAGGAAAGATTCCTTGTTGTTGATGAGGCTAGTATGATGGATTCATATTTAGCATATGGGTTGCTGAAAAGTATTCCTTCGGGAACAAAGGTAATGTTCGTAGGAGATAATAATCAACTTCCTCCTGTAGGTCCTGGTGGTATTTTAGATGTGTTATGTGATGTCGGAGATGTTCCTGTAGTTGAATTAGATATAGTTCACAGGCAGAGTAAAGAATCCGAGATATTAAATCAAGCCCTGAGAGTTTTAGATAAGAAATCTTTTCAACCTATAACTGATTCCGCAGATTACAAATATATCCAAGGAACAGATCACAGATTTATAAAAGAAAAGTTACTGAATATTTATAAGAAGTCAAAGGAAAATAATATCGATTGTTTGGTTTTAAGCCCCATGAGAAAGGGGGCGTGTGGAGTTGTTTCTATAAATAGATTTCTACAGGAGAAATTAAACAGAAATTCTCTGAGAGAGGATACTCCTTGGTTTAGAAATGATAATTATGACTTCTTCGAGGGTGATCGGGTTATAATTATCAAGAATGATTGGAATTTGGGAGTGTGTAACGGCGATATAGGCACCATAGACACGATAACTGATGAATATATATCCATCACCTTAGATTCCAAAGAGACCGTCGTTATGACCAAGAATAAGGCTTCGTTCGCCTTGGAGCTTGCTTACTGTTTAACAATTCACAAGAGTCAGGGGTCTGAGTATGACGTGGTTTGTGTTATTCTCCAGAGAGACCATCAGAGGATGTTGAGTACCAACTTGATTTATACTGCGTTTACTCGTGCCTCTAAAAAGTTGTTAGTATTTTCTGATGAATTTTCTAGAACATTTAGGACTAATGATAGTGGTAAAAAAATTAGAAAGCATTCGTGGGTGCGTGAACTTTTCCCCGAAATGAAAATAAGTATTGATTCCTCCGAGGAGGATATGTTATCTTCCTTCTTAGTTTAATTAGATTATGAGTGATATTTCGATTAATATGCCACATCTCAGTTTGGAATTTTCCACTGAGAGGATTAATGGTCTGCTATCAAAATTGATACCAATAAGGGATAAAACATCAGCGTTATTATTGTCGTTTAATTTTTTAACTAGAGATTCGTCATCCAGTAGTGTTCAAAACTACCAAAAAGAGATGTCGGCTATAGTGGAGTGGCAGAAGTTATTACAACATTATGATCCTCAGATTAGTTGTGCTGTTAAGACACTTCAAGGTTTTAAAATATTACTTAAAAATGAACTGGAGACGAGAGAGGCCGAGATTAGAACAGATTCCAAGTTAGTAAATCAACTAAGTGGTCCTCAACTTACTCAGGTAGTAAGGAATAAGACTACGGAATTGAGAACTAAAATGGCTGTCCTGACTAATCACTTGACGATGTGGGAAACTATCTTAGATAATTACCAAAAGAAAGCTAGAAATCTTCAAACTCAGTATAATAATATAAACAATATGTTGAAGGTTATGGAGAGAACCGGAGAGCTGGATGCAGACCCGTATGATATCGTTCATGATTGTGCTGAAAATCTGTCGGAAAATATAAAAAATTTAGAGGAAAAATGTCTTCCTGGGATTAGCGATATTGATTTAGTTCCGGATGATATTGAGGGAGATTCAAGTGCCCCTCTTGAAAATCAGACTTCCGAGTCTGATACACTGGAAGATTTATTTAATAACTTAGAAAGCTAGATCTAGGCAAATGGCCGTAATGATCAATATTTAACATTTTAATAGGAGAAATTACTTATGCAATTTCAAGAAACTTCGTGGGAAGATCAGATAGGGGACAAATTAAAGTCCTTTAAACTAAGACAGGACGAGAAAGCAATTGTTCACGTTGTAGAAGCTCAATCCAAAAGAGTGGCTTACGTTCACAGTGACTTTGATAACAAAATTCCAAAATTTGGGTGCTTCGGTAGCAGAGATGACGCAGAAAAAATCTGTTGTCAGGTTATGGGAAGACCTCAATCTCGGTTTTGTTTGATAGTCGTTCACTATTTAACCAGAACAACTGGAAAGCTCATGAAGGAGCCAATCGATCCAGGTAAGGTGTTCTTCTGGGATATTCCTCTTTCCAAGAGAAATCAAATCTTCAAGGCCAAGGGAGATCTTCCTTTGGACAAAGTAGATTTTCAGATTACTTGTACTGACGAGAAAACTCAGAAATTTGATATCAATGTAGTTGAAGGGTGTGCCTTTCACGAAGAATCAAATGAGGAACACAAAGAGGAAGCCATGGAAGTTGTGATGGAAATTTTCAACTCTATGGGGGAAAAAGCGTTTGCAGATTTGAACGAGGAAAGATTGAAGTCTATGCTTCAAAACAGAGGTCTTATTGAAGGTGGAACTCCTTCAGGAGGCTCTGGGTTCCAGGCAAGTGACGATTCCACAGAGGAAGAGACTGAAGTGGAGTCCTCTCCAGCTAAGTCTGTCTCTGCTAAATCTGAGTCTTCAGCAGCAGCTACAGCATCCCCTTCTAGTGATGCTGATTTAGATGCTTTTTTAGATACTTAAAATTTTACAAAAACGGGAAAGGGATTGATTTCCCTTTCCCGTTACATAAGGTGTTATTATGGCTAAGAAGAAAATTAGCGCATTGAACTCACTCCTAAAAAGTAAGTTTGAAACCGCAGTCAAAGACGTACACAAACCCCTAAAAGTTATACCCAGCGGTTCATTGATCCTTGATAAAATCATGGGTGTTGGCGGATATCCAATGGGCAGGGTAACAGAGGTTTACGGGCCTTACTCTTCTGGAAAGACAACAATAGCTTTACAAGCTATAAGAAATTGTCAGAAAGTTTATGGGAAGGTGTCTCTTTTCATGGATTTTGAGAGGAGTTTCAACAAAGGACATGCAGAGGCTGTCGGGGTTACCCTAGACGAAACTTGTATTGTTTTGGTTCCTGACCATCTTGAGCACGGGGAATCCATCCTCCAAGAAATTTTTGAGGATGGGGATACCGGAAGCGAGATCGGACTGATAGTTTTTGACTCCGTCTCAGCTATGCAACCGAAAGTTATTGTTGAAGGTGACGCAGAATCTAAAACTATGGGTGCCCAAGCTAGGGAGCTAGCTAGATTCATGTCTAAATACAGCAAGTGGGTTGCTAAGTATGATATAGCTACCATAGTTTTAAATCAAGAGCGAACGAATATAAAGACTAGCCAGTATGAGCCCGGTCCTTCTATCCTTTCGAGCGGTGGAAAAGCTCTACAATTCTACAACAGTATCAAAATCCATTTAAAGCAAATTTCGTATGAAGATTTTAGTTGGTTAAATCCCCTCACGGGTAAAACAGAAAAGAAGAAGAAAACCAGCATCGTAAGGGCTACTTGTATGAAAAATAAGGTGGCAGAACCTTTTCAGAGGGGCGATATTATTATGACCTTCGGAAAAGGTGTAGACAACGGCTCAGCTATTATTAACATAGCTATCATAGAAGGTCGGGTCTCCAAAAGCGGGGCTATGTACACTTTTACAGATATTAGCGGTAAAGAGGAAAAGATAAGAGGTAAAGATAATGTGGTTTCTTGGTTTGAAGAAAGACCTAAGGAACTTAAGGCCCTGGAAGATTGGTTTAAGGGAACATCTCTGGAAAGAGACGAAGAGGCCGAAACCCATAGTGCTATGATGGAATCCGGAGCACCAGTAGAAGACGATTTTAATGTACGAGAATGATAAAAGTACACATTAAAAATTATCAATTGGTCAAGGATTTAGTCTTTGAAATTGATGGCTTCACTTCTATACAAGGTTCCTCTAATAGAGGCAAATCTTCTATTGCTAGAAGTATTTCTTCCGCTCTAAAGAATGATAACGGAGAGGATTTCATACGTCATGGGCATGATTTCTGCGAAGTTGAGTTTACATTTCCTGAGGATAATCTAAAATTTAAATGGATTAAGAAGAGAGGTTCCGGGGGATACTATGTCTTAAATGATGATTATGATAATCCCTTTAATGCTTTGACTGGAAAAGTCCCTGAATTTGTAGCTGAATTAGGTGGAATTGATAGTGTTGAGATTAAGAGCGGAGCTAGTTCTGATAAGTATTTTCCACAGATTTGTAGTGATCAACACGGAACCTTATTTTTGATAGGGGACTCGGACCCCGTCAAAACTGAGCTTATAGCTGACCTAGCCGAAGTTACAAAGATAACCAAAGCTTTAAAATTACTTAAGAAGAAAGCTAAGTCTACTAATTCCGAGTTAAGTACCCGTAAAAAGGATCTAAAAGTATTTAACTTAAAGTGGGATGCTATAAAAGATCTAGATATAGAGAAAGATTACCGAGAACTTGAGAGCATAGTGTCTACCATAGAAAGTCATGATATCGAAAGTGCTAAGTTGGCCGGGGTTAAGTCTCGGTATCTAGCTTCTTCTAAGTTGTGTAGTATTTTATCGGATATACCTGAGATTGATTTGAGTTCTTTAGATAAACTAGGAATAGAGGAGCTTCGGGAGCTTATTTCTCTTAAAACAAGACACGAAAATGTCGGATTAGTCTTAGAAAAGTTGGAAGATATACCGGAGTTGGTGATACCTGAAAATGTGGATGAAATCCTGAGTTTGTTGCAAAAGTTAGGAGATTTATCCTCTCGGTACAAAAAGTCAGAGAAGCTTTTATTAATCGATGTTCCTGAGGTCAAAATTCCTGAGGTTGAGGATATATTGGAAGAGGCTCTGAGTTTAAGCAGATTGAAGAACTCACATAATAGAGCTACCTCGAAAATGTTAGTGCTATCTGACATAGATTCCATAAATATAGAAACTCCTCCTAATATAGATTCTAAGTTAGAAGAGATAGCACGTCTGATGTCTTTGAAAGAAAGATATACCGCTACTGCTAAATTATTAGAATCTCTGGATCAGAGTAGCAAGGATCTAGAAATGGAAATAAGGGTCAACGACTTAGAGTTATCTAAATTTGATAACTGTCCCCTGTGTGGGATGGAATTTGGAGAAATGCACTCTCATGCCTGAAATTAAGGAAATAGTAAAGGAGATTAAAGGACCCTTTAAGTTGATGAATATCATTGACCCACACCTATCGGATAAACCTCCGGGTTATAGGTGCGATGATTATATGTCAGCAGCTCTCGGGAAGATTGATCAAGTGAGGAAGATAGCTAACAGGAGAAAGGTTGATTTGGTAACATTAACTGGTGACTTATTCTCTGACCGCAGAAAAGATCGAAATTCCCACGAGTTAACGAGCAGTTTTGGGGGTAGCTTAAAACCCTTTAAATGTGACATAGCTTCTATCCTGGGTAACCATGATTTATATTATAATAGATTTGATAGCTGGCCCGAGCAACCTGTAAGCAACCTGATCAAGACAGATACCATAAAGTTACTAGACCACGTTAATTACGTATTTGTATTTAAAAAGACAGGCAAAAAGATAAGGATAAGAGGAAACTCCTACCATGAAAAAAGTAATGTCGAGCATTTATACGATCCTCGTGGTGACGAGGATATTCTTGTTCAGGTTACCCACTCTTCTATTGATCCAAAAGGGGGTTTCTACGGTAAGTATTCGGAAGAAATTCATTCCTATGAATCTTTACTTGGGGCAAGTCCGGATATATTTCTATTGGGTCATATACATTCCCCAGTAGGTATAACTGAAGTTGGAGGAAAGTATTTTTTCCAACATGGGTCTTTAATGAGATCCTCTACGCATGACTATAATTTAGAGAGAGGTATAAATGTTGGATACCTAGAAATAGATGAGAACCTAGAAATTAAAGTGGAGGAAATTCCTTTAAATATTAAACCAAGTACAGAGATTTTTGACTTGAAGAAGAAAGAGGAGATAGCTAGACTTCAGGATAAAAAAGATGCTTTCTTCTCTAGAATAAATGAAGTTAGGATGAAGAGCGAGAAATCTTTAACTATAGATTCTCTTTTGAATGAGATTAAAGACAAAGATATTGATAGATTGAGATCTATAATTGATCACTATATGGATCAGGTTACATAAAGATGGCTATAGAGATAACCCCTGAAAAGCATAGAATATTTAAATCTTGTAGGAAGAGGTTTCTTTTTGATATGGAGGGAGAGATTCCAATACAGTCCTCATTCTCAGTGTTGTACAATATTCGGAATGAAGCCTTATCCTGGGCTATTCAGGAAATATCCGAGAAGCATTCCTCGGTGGGAGATTTCTGTTCCGTTCCGGTATCCGAATCTTATATGCATTTTAGTGACAAATTGTCGGACTTGATAAAGGATAATAAGTTAAAGATCGCCTCAGAAAAGATAGATGAGATAGACGACTTTTTTGAGGATTCTTGGGAGTTTCTGGTATCAAAATTAAAAATTCTAAAAGCTTATAGCATAGCAGATTCCAGAAGCATATCAGTGGACATTGATTACGGGAGAGGTTATG
>Ga0233429_1002960_pt1 | contig 16778 bp, 12 predicted proteins | sample SI_118_April2016_3_FD_179879 | JGI IMG/M metagenome (GOLD analysis project Ga0233429, IMG submission 179879) | Seawater microbial communities from Saanich Inlet, British Columbia, Canada - SI_118_April2016_135_MG | ecosystem: Environmental > Aquatic > Marine > Inlet | place: Canada: British... | reverse complement strand
TTTACATAGGCTGGAGGGATCAGGCGTACTTTATGACCCAAGCTTGTGATCTCCCGGGCCCAATAGTGAGCAGTTGCACAAGCTTCCATACCGATTAAGCAAGGAGGAATCTTAGTTAGAAACGCCAGGACACGGCCCCGGCGCAGCGTTTTTTGCAAAACAACGTTCTCGTTGGCATCAATACCATGTAGTTGAAAAACTGATTTGGCTAGATCTATCCCGATAGTCGTAATATCCATGTGGATGACCGGAATTCCTAAGATCACCGACGGTGACACTATCAGGATCGGCAACACCCGCATTAGGCTTCACGGTATAGATGCGCCAGAGACCAAGCAGACCTGCACAGCTGGCGGTAAAGAATGGCGTTGCGGCTGGGAAGCAACTAACGCTCTGGCGAATATTGTCGGTCGCCATTGGGTGGCATGCACGAAGCGCGACATTGATCGCTATGGCCGCATTGTGGCGGTATGCAGGGCAGGACCGATTAACCTGAGCGCCTGGATGGTTGTTAACGGCTGGGCAGTTGCGTATCGCCGATACTCCAAGGACTATGTGAGAGATGAGGAAGCTGCGAGGGTGGCTGGAAAAGGCTTGTGGCGGGGTGAGTTTGAAATGCCGTGGGAGTGGCGCAATGGAAACCGATGATGAATTTATCGAACGGCTGAATAAACTTGAATTTGGTTCTCAGCAACAAGCTATAGACGATTTAAATAGATTTGATGTTCTCAACTCTGCTGCCGATGCATTCGATGAAGACCGGGCTGCAGAGGTGTTCGAGGTGTTTAAATATTTTTATCGAGGCTTCCCAATTAATTTTTCCAACTTTAAAATGTTTCGTTCGAGAAATGTTGGGTACCTAGGATTGGTCGAAAATGAACGACAGCTAAATTATCCCGGGCCTAATATGGTTCCTGATTTTGAACGTTGCAATTTCCCCGGCCAACCTATTTTTTATGGATCGAGCAATACCCCCACAACCTTCCTCGAATTGGACCTCCAAAATAAAAGAGATTGTGTGATTACCGGAGAATACGATCTATTGGAGGGGGAGCCTCTTAATTTAATTGTAGTCGGAGAAATTGATCATTTCCGCCGACATGGGAGAACAATGGTCAATACAGCCGGATTGGGAGAGCGAATAAACGACATTTGTCGCCAACTATCAGGGCATGCACTAATCGGGTGGTCCTACTGCGATGCTTTTATCGCAGATTACTTTCGTAGAACACCCTCTGATGAACACCGGAACGTTTATGACTTTACCGCTAGAGTTGCTGATCTTTTATTGATAGGTGTCGACGGAATTATGTATCCAAGTGTTCGCCACGATGGAGGGATTAATATCGCTATAAATCCGGAAATCATCGCTCAAAAATTTAAATTAATCCGATATAAGGCGACGATAATAAGAACTCACCATGGATATGGAATTTATGACTATTTCGATCACGCAAAAGGTGAACAAATTGGAGAAGGTGGCGAACTGTACTGGATGACCGAGGCAATTGACCCAGCGTCCGGTGTTGTGATCCCCGGTCGCGCAACCTGGCCGTATAATCCTGAGGATTACAAATAGTAGCCTAACAGCACCTTTTGTCACTTTTGGCACTTCGCTAACTAGGCGTTTTGAAAATTATCCCGCCAAATCTAAATAAATTTTGGAATATCCCGGTTGAGCGATTTAAGCGCTAAAGGCTATTTTAAACATGGGTACAAAAATGGGTTTTAAAAAGGCAAAAAAATAACCCTTTGAAATTAAAGGGCTATTTCTTATTATTGGCTCGGGAGGAGGGATTCGAACCCCCGACAAGGTGGTTAACAGCCACCTGCTCTACCACTGAGCTACTCCCGATCAAATTGGAGGCGCGGACCGGAATCGAACCGGTGTTCACGGCTTTGCAGGCCGCTGCGTAGCCACTCCGCCACCGCGCCGATATTCTGGACGCGCCCGTAATTTCTGACTTGGCTAAGCATTAAACCAATGCTTCATCAGAAGGCCGGGAAATTAGCGAACGGACTTTGCCGGGTCAAGCGGCGTTTAACCTGTATTTGAAGAAAATTACTTTAAAACTTCGTTTTTTGGCGAAATTAAATGTTTCTGGCAACGGAATTCGGTGGACCATTCGTTCTAAGATGATAAACACTCGATGAGAAAGGTATTTGAATAGTCGCTCTGGAACGCCTATTTTATACCAGGATTATACGCCTGAAGAATGAAGAGGGTTGTTGATATGGATTATCAAGTTGTGCGCCATAATATGGTGGAGAATCAAATCCGCCCGAATCGGGTAACCGATGCTGCCGTGATCGAGGCGATGGCGGAAATCCCACGCGAAAAATTCGTCGCGGAAGATGCAGCTGGTATTGCATATGTCGATGAGGCAACGCTGATCGGTGAGGGGCGTTATTTGATGGCCCCGATGCTGCTGGCCCGCCTGTTGCAAGAAGCGCAAATCTCTGAAGATGATCTGGTTTTAAATATTGGCTGTGGCAGTGGCTATTCGGCAGCTGTCCTGGCGCGGATGACAAAAGCGGTGGTTGCTGTTGAGGTGAATAGCGCCCTGGCTGAAAAAGCAGGCGCGCTAATGGTTGAGCTCGGCATTGATAATGCTGTGGTTGTCGAAGAGACCCTCGCCGGCGGCTATGCCAAACAAGCGCCTTACGATGTGATTGTGTTCAGCGGTGCGGTTGAACAGATACCGCAATCGATTTTAGATCAACTTGCCGAAGGTGGTCGGCTGGTGGCTGTTATTGTTGAGGCCGGTGCGGCGGCGATTGGTCGGGCTGTGCTTATGACAAAAATTGGCGGTGCAATTTCTTCAATAGACGTCTTCGATGCGAGCACACCTTCTATTCCAGGTTTCAGTAAAGCGAAGGTTTTCGAGTTTTAGATTTATTTTCCTTGATTTACGGGGCGAATCGCGGCTCTTTCACAGCAAGGATTTGGTAATACTTTTAGGTTATTTATAGTTTTCTGCAATGGAGATTATAAAAAATATTGCAGTTGATGTCGGTTATGAGTTTTGGGCTTTGATCAAAACGTGATTTAACCGCATCTGGGCTTTTTGAGGATTGAGAATTGAAAATGTTTTTTTCGGCTAAAGTTGGCCTCATTGTCGGCGGAGCAATCGCGGGCATTTTTGCATCTGGGGTAGCACATAGTCAGACTTTAAGTGATGCCTTGGCGGCTGCTTATATGAATAATCCAGAATTACTTGCTGCCCGGGCTGCCTTACGTTCAGAAGATGAAGCCGTGCCACAGGCGCTGGCAAATTGGCGGCCAAATGTTTCGCTCTCAAGTGGTATTGATCGAACCCATACCCATCTCAATACCCGCACGGCAAATCGAGATCAGATGAGATCTCCGAGGGATGCGTCGGTATCTGTCAGCCAATCGTTGTTCAGGGGACTTCGAACCATCGCCGGTGTCAATAAAGCCGAGCTTGATGTTAAATCGGCGCGGGCGACATTGCTGGCCAAGGAGCAAGATGTCCTTCTAAGTGCAACAACAGCTTATATGGCTGTTGTGCGTGACCAGGCTGTACTTGATCTGAATATAAAAAATGAGCAAGTGTTGCAGCGCCAGTTAGAGGCGACTCAAGACCGCTTTCGGGTTGGCGAAATTACCAGAACCGATGTCAGCCAGGCCGAGGCGCGGGTTGCTGGAGCGGCGGCTGATCGCATTCAGTCAGAGGGTAACCTCAACAATTCGCGGGCTAATTATTTGAACGTGATTGGTGAGGTGCCTGGGAAACTATTGGCTCCCACCACTTTGGGAACACTGCCCGCGGGATTAGATGCGGCGACAAAAGCTGCAATGGCCGATCATCCGGATGTGGTTGGGCTGAGCTATGATGAGAAAGCCGCCCGCGAAAACATTAAATCTGTTCGCGGTGAACTGCTGCCAACTTTATCGCTTGCCGGCAGTTTTGCACGGGCTTGGGAATCGTCAACGAATGACAGTCAGTTGACGACGGGCAAAGTTGGTGTCGACTTGACGGTGCCGCTTTATCAGAAGGGGTCGGTCTATTCTCGCCTCCGTGCGGCCAAGCAAAATGCCGGAGAAAGTCTTCTGAAATTGGAAGATGCGCGCCGTGATGCACGCGAAACAGCTGCCAAATCCTGGGAAACCTTGGAAACGGCGAAAGCGCGAATCAAATCGTTTACCGCCCAAATTAAGGCCGCAGAGATCGCTTTAGAGGGTGTTCAGCGCGAAGCGGCGGTAGGATCGAGAACTGTTTTAGATGTCTTGGATGCCGAGCAGGAACTGCTGGATGCGAAGGTAAATCTTGTCAGCGCAAATCGAGATCAAGTTGTCGCGAGTTTTCAATTACAAGAAGCTGTCGGGCGATTAACAGCAAAAAACCTTGGATTACAAGTAAAAATCTATGATCCTACAACGCATTATAAGGAAATTCGCTCCAAGTGGTTCGGCTCAAATAGCTCTGGGCAGGATCCGGTTGGGGTAAAAAATTAGATTAAATAATTCGATACGGGCATAAAAAAGATATAAAAGTGCCCGACGGTCACCAGGAACTGCTTAACAAGCAGGCGGAAAAAAAGTAGCGTCAATTAAGGGCGTGGTATTAAACTGTTAACTAATTGGACCGATGATCGAATAATGGCCGAAGAAAACGAACAAGCCGAACCTTCAATGGAAGATATCCTCGCCTCTATCAGGCGGATATTATCCGAAGATGAAGAAGCCGCAGAAGCTGAAGCGGAAGCTCCAGCTGAGCCCGAAGCCGAGCCCGAACCCGAAGCAGCGGCTGAGCCCGAACCCGAACCTGAAGAAGAGCTCGATATGGCCGCCGCTATGGAAGCGCCTGAAGAAGAGCTCGATATGGCTGCAGCCATGGAAGCGCCGGAAGAAGAAATGGATATGGCGGCAGCCATGGAGGCCGACGAGCCTGAACCGGAACCTGAAATTGAGATGGCTGAGCCGGAAGAAGAGCTTGATATGGCCGCTGCGATGGCAGCGCCGGAGCTTGAGCCAGAACCTGAGCCAGAACCAGAACCAGAACCAGAACCTGTATTTGAGCCGGAACCGGAGCCCGTTGTTGCGGCACCGCCGCCTCCGCCTCCTCAAGCGGCAGCGCCTTCGCTCGAAGATAATATCCTTGAGTTGACCCAGCAGATGATTGCCCAGCCGCCACCAGATATCGGGGCCGGTGATTCGATCTTGTCGCATGGTCCTTCGGCAAATTCGACCGATGCCTTGCAAGAACTCGCCAAAGCGCTTTTGAGCAAGCGGGATATTGCGATCGGTAATCGGGATATGACGCTGGAAGGTTTGATCCGTGAAATTTTACGGCCGCTTCTCAGAGAGTGGTTGGATCAAAATTTGCCCTATTTGATTGAGCGTTTGGTCAAAAAAGAGATCGATCACATGGTCAATCGGGCAGAGCGTTTGGATCTTTAATCTCGCTTCTTCTAATTTCCTGCAATTTCTTAATTTACACGCGGTTTTCCCGTGATATTGTGCCGCCCGCTAGGCGCGATCAGCGCCTATAGCTGTTTTAAATAATTCGAGTGAAGAAACCCGTTATGTTGGAAAAATCCTATCAACCTGATGCCGTCGAAGCCAAGCATTACAAAGCTTGGGAAGAGTCAGGTGCGTTTAAATGTGGCGTCAATGCAGAGGGTAAGCCCTATACAATTGTAATCCCGCCGCCCAATGTGACCGGCTCGCTTCATATGGGCCATGCGCTCAATAATACCTTGCAGGACATTCTAACCCGGTATCACCGCATGAAGGGTGATGATGCATTGTGGCAGCCAGGCTGTGACCATGCCGGTATCGCCACGCAGATGGTGGTTGAACGGCAACTCGCTGAAGACGGTAAAACGCGCCACGATCTTGGCCGCGCTAACTTCATTGATACGGTCTGGAAGTGGAAAGAAGAATCCGGCGGCACGATTGTAGGTCAATTGCGCCGCTTGGGTGCGTCCTGCGATTGGTCCAGAGAACGTTTCACCATGGATGATGGCCTCTCACAGGCTGTGCGCAAAGTATTCGTTGATCTCTACAAACAAGATTTAATTTACCGCGATAAGCGCTTGGTCAATTGGGATCCGAAACTGCACACCGCGATTTCAGATCTTGAAGTCGAGCAGCGCGAGACGGTCGGCAATATGTGGTATTTCAAGTACCCGATTGAAGGCCAGGCCGGGGAAAAACAGCAATTTATTACGGTCGGTACGACCAGGCCAGAAACCATGCTCGGCGATACAGCCGTTGCGGTTCACCCGGACGATGAGCGCTATACCGATCTCGTCGGTAAAAACGTGATCCTGCCAATCTGCAACCGGCCCATCCCGATTGTCGCCGATGAATATTCTGATCCTGAAAAGGGCAGTGGTGCGGTTAAAATTACGCCGGCCCATGACTTTAATGACTTTGAAGTTGGCAAACGCAACGATTTAGAAATGATCAATATTTTTGATCTGAATGCCGATCTCAACGAAAATGTGCCCGAAGCCTATCAAGGTATGGAACGCTTTGCCGCACGCGAAAAAGTCATTGCTGAGTTGGATGCGCTCGGTCTCTTGGAAAAAATTGAAGACAATGAGATGACGGTGCCGTATGGCGACCGCTCGGGTGTTGTTGTCGAGCCGTGGTTGACAGATCAATGGTTTGTCGACGCCAAAACTTTGGCAGGCCCTGCGATTAAAGCTGTTGAGGATGGGCGCACTAAATTCGTCCCACAACATTGGGAAAATACATATTTCGAGTGGATGCGTAATATTCAGCCCTGGTGTGTCTCTCGGCAAATTTGGTGGGGCCATCAAATCCCAGCTTGGTTTGGGCCCGATGGTGCCTATTTCGTTGAACTCACCGAAGAAGAAGCGCAAGCAGCGGCGAATAAGCACTATGGTAAGCCAACCGAAATTACCCGCGATGAAGATGTGCTCGACACCTGGTTCTCATCTGCGCTTTGGCCGTTCTCAACCTTGGGCTGGCCGGAAGAGACGCCTGAATTGGGGCGCTATTATCCAACAGATGTCTTGGTTACGGGTTTCGATATTATTTTCTTCTGGGTTGCCCGCATGATGATGATGGGGCTGCATTTCTTAGACGAGGTGCCGTTTCATGAGGTTTATATTCATGCGCTGGTGCGTGATGAAAATGGCCAAAAGATGTCAAAATCAAAAGGCAATGTGATCGATCCACTGCATTTGATCGACACCTATGGCGCGGATGCATTGCGGATGACTTTGGCGGCGCATGCGGCGCAAGGGCGCGATATCAAATTGTCGGAAAGCCGGGTTGAGGGCTACCGCAATTTTACCACCAAGCTTTGGAATGCAGCACGTTTCTGCGAAATGAATGGCTGTGAAGTTGATCCGAATTACGATCCTAAAAATTGCACTGAAACGATCAATAAATGGATTGTTGGCAAAGTTTCTGAGACGACCGCAAATATTGCTGCCGGCATTGATGATTATAAATTCAATGAAGCCGCTGGCAGTGCCTATCAGTTTACCTGGGGGACGTTCTGCGATTGGTATATCGAACTCGCCAAGCCAATTTTTTATGGCGATGACAGCACTGCAAAAGCTGAGACTCAAGCAACAGCAGCCTGGGTTTTGGATCAGCTTATGGTGTTGCTGCACCCCTTTATGCCCTTCATTACCGAAGAGCTCTGGGAGCAAATGGGCGGCACAAGAAATTCGATGCTGATCAATGCTGCTTGGCCGGAATTAGGTGATTTGAGCGATTCAGGCGCTGAAGCCGAGATGGATTGGGTGGTTCGATTGATTACGCAGGTGCGATCTGTCCGGGCGGAACTCAATGTGTCTGATGCGGCTAAAGTGCCTTTGATTCTCAAAAATGCCGAGGACATTGCAATCAGCTGTGTCGAGACCCATGGCGAATTGATTAAACGTTTAGCCCGGCTGGAGGATCTTGAAGTTTCAGACGCCGAGGTACCTGAGGGCGCTGCACAGGCTATTCTTGACACTACGACATTGGTCATTCCGCTTTCTGGCGTGGTCGATGTAAGTGAGGAAAAAGCCCGGCTTGAAAAAGAGATTGCCAAACTTGATTCTGAAATCGAGCGGATCGATAAAAAACTCGCCAATGAAAACTTTACGTCAAAGGCACCCGCTGAAGTCGTTGAGGAAGAAAAAGTCAAACGCACCGATTATGAGAGCTCTCGGGTTAAGGTCGAGGAAGCGCTGGAACGTCTTTCCCACTTGTAACTACGTCACACTCCTTAAATGCGATTTATTCACAGCTGACATAAGATTATTTCTTGATTCGCACCATCTGGTGGATACCTCGTAATTACAGATATGGTTAAACAATCAACTGTTTGCTATACTGTGCTATTAATTGCAGGATTTCACTATATTAGGTGGGTTTGTTAACCGTCTTTCAATATCTAGTAGGTGTTTTCCGTTATACTGGTATGTTAGCTGGGGTTGCTGAATTTAATTCATGGAGTTTCATGTGCGATGACGAATTTGAAAACAATCCTTAGAAGCACGTCGATGTTGGTCGCGTCCTGTGCCGTAATGGTCTCGGCGAGCGATGCCCAGGCCGCCGAAAAAGCTAAGAAAATGTCCCTCGGAATCAGTGGTTCCTTCAAGTCTGTTCTAGCCTTTGGAAAACAAGATGCGAGTTATGAATCGACAGCGAGTTCGACCAGTCGCACCGGTTATGATGCTTTTAGTATTTGGAATAATTCGGAAGTCCATTTAAAGGGCAGTACTAAATTAGATAACGGCATTACCGTCGATGTGATTATTCAGTTAGAGACAGATCAGTCCACCGCCGGTGGTGGCCAAACGTCAAATGCGGCAAATGCTTCAAGCAACAACTCGATCGATGAATCTTATGTGAGACTGCATGGTGGTTTTGGTGATCTCCGAATGGGGTCAACCAAAAACGCGTCAAATGTAATGGCAACTATGGCACCGAGTGTCGGTATAACGTCATCTAACGATGGTGATGCAAGTAATGTAATTATAAAGCCTTCCAGTGTTTCGGTTGGCACAGATACATTGCTTGGCACAAGCGACGATATGAAAATCGCTTATTACACGCCGGTCTTTTCAGGCTTCCAAGTGGGTGCGTCACTGACACCATCAAATTCTGAGGCAGACACAATGCCGGCTGTTGGCGGCACCGCTGGAACCGATACCCAGGAGTATAATATTGCGCTTGGCTATCTTTCCAAACTCGGTGGTGTCGATGTCAGTGCCGACGTTAGTTATTCTGAGATACATGGCGAGGTGGCATCATCAAGCAAGGGATGGCGTGCAGGCATCAATCTTGGCTTTGGAAATGTCGTAGTCGGTGGATCGTATCGGGATACGTCAGAGTTGGATAGTTTGGTTGCCGGCACATCAAGTAGCCCGGAAGAAACGTCTTTTGATGCGGGCATAACTTATTCCTCCGGTCCGTGGGCGGTCGGCATTAACTATCTTAGCGTATCTGCGCCATTGGCGACGTCTACGCCGGGTGATGATGCAGCAACTCAGATTTTCCTTGGTGCTTCTTATAGTTTAGGGCCAGGTGTCGATCTGTTGGGTAATGTGTTTAGAGCTACTTGGGAAGATGAATCGAGCGCCGACTCGGCCAACAATGATGGTTGGGGAGCTTTGGCGGGTATATCTGTCTCCTTCTAAGCCAAATAGTTTTAACAATCACGCCGGGTTGAGAAATCAATCCGGCGTTTTTGTTGCAGCTAAGGAATAAATAGGCTTAAATTCAATATAAGAGTGAATGAATGTTCGCAAGAAATGCATCGGAATTAATTCTGAGCAGGGTAAGCAGGGGGAATAGGTTTTAATGGACGTTAGTATGCTGGACATGGCGGTTAAGGCTGCTGTGACATTGGCCGATCCGCTCCGACTAGGTTTTTTAGGCCTTGGCGTTATCATTGGCTTGATCTTGGGCGTTATTCCGGGCCTTGGCGGCCTTGTTGGCTTATCGCTTCTCCTGCCATTTACATTTTCTATGGATCCCTACACTGCGTTGGCCTTCTTGATGGGGCTGTCAGCCGTCTCGGCGACCAGTGATACCATTCCTGCTGTCTTGTTTGGTGTGCCCGGAACCGTCGCCTCAGCGGCGACGATCTTAGATGGTTTTCCAATGGCCAGAAAAGGTGAAGCAGGGCGCGCTTTCGGTGCAGCCTTTACAGCCTCCGTTATGGGCGGCTTGTTTGGTGCTGTCTTGCTGGGTGTTAGTATTCCTGTTCTCAGGCCTATCATGTTGGCCATTGCCTCACCTGAATTGCTGGCGATCTGTTTGTTCGGCCTGTCGCTCGCCGCTGTTTTGGCTGGCGGTTCCCCTCTCAAAGGATTGGTTGCGGTTTGTTTGGGCCTCATCATTGCAGCTGTCGGTGAGGATACCAGCGGTGAGTTGCGCTGGACTTTTGAGTCGCTTTATCTATATGACGGCTTCCCGATTGTGCCGATTGCGCTCGGTCTATTCGCCATTCCTGAGATCGCCGATATGGTTATTCAACGCTCAGCCATTCAGCAAAGCGGGGAAATTGCCGAGGTGACCCGGCGTTCACAGTGGCAGGGCATCAAAGATGTTTTCAAGCATTGGTTCCTCGTGCTGCGCTGTTCCTTCATTGGAGCAGGGTTAGGTGCTGTACCGGGAATTGGTGCGCCGATCCTGGATTGGGTGGCGTACGGCCACGCCGCGAGAACCGAGAAGGGGGCTGCGGAGACTTTTGGTAAAGGCGATGTCAGAGGTGTGATTGCATCGGAATCCTCTAATAACGCGAAGGAAGGTGGCTCTTTGGTGCCGACAATTGCGTTTGGAGTGCCGGGCACAGCCTCAATGGCGCTTATTCTCGGTGCCTTTGTTATACACGGGCTCGTACCGGGCCCCGATATGTTGTCGAAGAATTTGGATGTAACCTATACCCTGGTCTGGAGTGTTGCGATTGCGAATATTCTTGGCGCGGGCATTTGTTTCATGTTTGCTAATCAGTTTGCCAAGGTGGCAATGGTTCGTATTGGCATTTTAGCGCCGATTATTTTAGCGGTGATTTATCTCGGAGCCTTCCAAGGCAAACATGCCTGGGGTGATATTTATACGCTTCTTGCCTTCGGCTGTGTCGGCTTTGCGATGAAACGCCTACGTTGGCCACGCCCGCCGCTAATTTTGGGTTTTGTGCTGGGTGAGTTGATCGAGCGTTATATGTTTATCTCGGCCAATGTCTATGGCTGGAGCTGGCTTACGCGTCCGATCACGATGATCATAATTGCAATAACGCTCTACGGATTGTTGCGACCGATCTTGCGCTATTATTTCTCAAAGGAACGACGTGGCAAAGAACGTGTGCCGTTCAAACTAACTTTCCAAATAAGCAAATTGAACACTGATCTGTTTTTGACACTTGGCGTAATGGTATTATTTGCTTTGGCAGTATCTGGCGCTACCGAGTGGGACGAAATGCGCTCGCGCATCATGCCGCAATCGATTGGCACAGGCGGAATTGTTTTTGCAGGGTTGCTGTTGTTCGTGCATGTTTTTGTCAGCCCGGAATATATCGCTGCGATCAAAGGCCGCACGGTACGAGATAAGGTTCAGCATCAGGACGATGCGGCCATTGACGAAGTCGAAGTGCAGCATTTTGACCTGACAACGGATTTTGGTGATCTTACCGTCAACGATATCAGATTGCGCGGTTTTGCCTATTTTGCCTGGTGTATTGGCTTTCTTGTCAGTGCCATGGTGATCGGTCTGATGCCGGCGATGTTTATCTTTATCGTCAGTTATATTCGGTGGCATGGCAAAGAGAGTTGGACGATGGCACTTTCTGTGGCCGTGCCGCTGTGGTTGCTGGCTTATATGTTGTTTCACCAGGTACTCCATGTACCATGGCCACAATCGGTACTGGGTGACACTTTTTCAATTTTGAGAACGTTCCCGGACTTTAACTTTTTCTAACTAACCATTCGAAATCTAAGGAAAATGTTTTCAATTTGCCATACTTTTGACGTAACATGAGTTTAACAACAACAAAGACTTTTTCACATTGGGGAGATTATTATGAAAATCAAAACTTCACTTAGCATTCTGGCTTTAGGTGTGGCGGCGACGTTCTCATTGGACGCACCTGCTAATGCTCAAGGCTTCTACGCCGGCAAACAAATGACTTTGGTGGTCGGCGCGAGTAACCGTGGTACGTATGCGGCATATTCTCGTATCCTGGCCATTCACATGGGCAAACATATTCCTGGCAATCCAAAGATCGTGTTGTCGATCAAAGGTGGTGCCAGTGGCGGTATGGTTGCCGCCAACTTTATGAACAATGCTGTGCCTAAAGACGGTACGGTCATTGGCATAACTCAGCAAACCATCCCAGTTAGTCAGTTCCTCCGTCCAGGTAAAGGCCGCTATGATGCGACCAAATGGGGCTGGATCGGTAACGTTTCCCCGATCATGAACATGGTAGCTCTTTGGCACAAATCACCGGCGCAATCTTTGGAAGAAGCCAAGAAGGTTGAAGTGCGCGTCAGTGCGACGGGTAAATCTTCACCGACTTATGTTTATCCATCACTGCTGAATAAATTCTTTGGCACCAAGTTCAAAATGATCACCGGCTATAAAGGCATCGGTGGGATGAACCAGGGCATGGAGCAAGGTGAGACCCATGCACGTGGCGCATCTTGGTTGAGTGTGGTCACCCGTGCACCGCATTACATCAAAGACAAGAAGCTGAAAGCGATTATTCAAGATGGCTTGAAACGTGATCCGATGCTGCCAAATGTTCCGACCTTCCTGGAGCTGGCAAAAACACCAACTGAAAAAGGTGTGTTCGAGTTGGTTGCTATTGGTTCGACATTCGGTCGTTCTTACTTCATCCCGCAAGGTGTGCCAGCAGCTCGTTTGGTAACTTTGCGCAAAGCCTTCCAGGCTACGATGAAGGATGCAGCGTTCTTAGCTGATATGAAAAAAGCCAAAATGCCGGTTAACCCTATGAGCGGTCAACAGCTCGAAGGTTTGATCAAGCGTATCCAGGCGGCAAAACCAGATGTGTTAGCACTTGCTCAGAGCGCTATGGGCTTTGGTAAAAAGAAAAAATAAGTTTTAATTTTTTCTGGTCTAATTCTAAGGCGGTGGGTGACGTTCACTCGCCGCCTTTTTATTTATGAATATTGAATATACTCTGGTGGCATCACCTGATACGGCTTGGCACTTCTGTATTGGAAAATCCCTCCCTATGATGCGCAAAATTTGGAGAAGTATAAAATTATGAATGACGTAACCGAAAAGCCGACGCCGGAAGAACTCGTTGAGCGGGCACGGGGGCTGACGGCTCAGCTGCGTAAAAATGCGGTGGCCTGTGAGGCCGGGCGCAAAATGCCGGAAGAGAACTATAAAAGCTATCTGGCGGCGGATATCCTCAATGTCTGCAAACCAAAAGACTTCGGTGGTTACGAATATGGCTGGGATGTATTGTGCGAAATCGCCTATGAACTTGGTCGAGGCTGTGGCTCCAGCGCCTGGGTCTATTCGGTTTTAGCCGAACACAATCAGACGGCCGGAACTTATCCGCTTGAAGCTCAAAAAGACATTTGGGGAGAAAATCCAGATACGCTGATTGCCTCCGGCAATTCACCTGCCGCCGATATGGAGCGCGTTGATGGCGGTTGGAAAATTACCGGGCAGCTCAATTATTCCAGTGGCTGCGACTATGCGGATTGGCATCTGACTGGCATGGCCATTGGCGGCAACCCGCTGAAAATTTTAGTGCCGCAATCTGAATGCGAGATTATTGATAACTGGCACGTTGTTGGCTTGGCCGGCACGGGTAGTAAAGACATCAAAATGGAAAGTGTCTTTATTCCGGATCACCGAACCATCCCTATTCCAGAGCGCGGTCCGTTATTCGATAAAGCGGCGATCTTCAGAATTCCGCAATGGTCGGTCAATCCCTTTAGCCTGGTTGCGGTAACGATTGGTATTGCGCAAGGGGCGATCGATGGTTTTATTGCGAGCATGAAAGAGCGCTCATCGCGATTTGGCAGCAAAGTCGCTGAGTTTCAAAGCATACAATTGCGTCTCGCAGAATCGTCTGCCGAGGTGGATGCCGCGAAGAAAATTATGTTGAGTGACCTCAAAGAAACCATGGCGTTCCTCGAAGACAATGATCAAATGCCGATCGAAATGATGGCGCGCAACAAACGTGATATGGCTTATTGCCCGCTTTTGGCAACACGTGCAGTGGATCGTATTTTCTATGCTGCCGGGGCAGGGGGCTTGCTTCTCAGTGAAGATATTCAGCGTTCTTTCCGTGATGTTCATGCCGGCAATAAACAGATCGCGCTCAATTGGGATATTAACGGCACGACCTACGGTAAGGTTGCTCTGGGGCTCGATCCTGCGCCGGTGCGTTGGTAGGCCGAACCATGCGTGAAGAGCTTTTAGAGCGGGCGCAAGCGCTTGTCCCGGTTTTAAAAGAGCGGGCAAACGAATGCGAAAAGCTGCGCCGCATTCCTGAGGCAACAATTGCCGATCTTAAATCAACCCGCCTCGTTGATGTCTGCAAGCCTGCACAATATGGCGGCTATGAGCTTGGCTGGGATGTGTTCTGTGAGATTGTTATGGAACTCGCCCAAGGCTGTGGCTCAACGGCCTGGGTGTATTCGGTCTATGCCGAACACGCCAATCGTATGGGTAATTATCCGCTAGAAATTCAAGCGGAAGTCTGGGGCACTGATCCCAACACTTTCATTTCTTCCGGCAATAGCGGGCAAGCCGAGCTTGAGCCAGTCGACGGTGGGTTCCGGCTCAGTGGTCGGTTCAATTATTCGAGCGGCTGCGATCATGCCGGCTGGCATATTACCGGTGCCAAAGTTAAAGACACCAAAGAGCGCCGCCAAATCGCTTTTCCGGCCTCAGACCGAGAGTTGGATGACAATTGGTTTGTGGTCGGCTTGGCGGGGACAGGCAGTAAAGACTATTTGCTGAACGATGTTTTTATCCCTGAGTACCGTACCTACATTATTCCGCAACCGGGCGTCAGGGCAAAAGACAATGTAATTTTCAGATTGCCGCAATGGTCGGTTAATCCGTTTGACCTGGCTGCGGTCTCTGTCGGTGTGGCACAAGGCGGACTGGATCAGTTTGTTGAGTCTCTCAAAACCCGGATGTCTCGCTTTGGCGCCAAGATAGCTGAGTTTCAAAGTCTTCAATTACGAATTGCAGAATCAGCTGCCGAGCTAGATATGGCGCGGCGCATTATTCTGGATGATCTCAGGGAATCTCAGGATTACCTGCAAGATAATAAAAAACTGCCGCGGGACATGATGACACGCAACAAACGCGATATGGCTTATGCACCGGTCTTGGCGACGCGCGCGATTGATCGGATCTTCTATGCCGCCGGAGCGGGGGGCTTGCTACTATCCGGCGATCTACAACGCTGCTTCAGAGATGTTCACGCCGGTGCAGCGCAGCTTGCGCTTAACTGGGATGTAAATGGCACGACCTACGGGCAAGTAGCGCTCGGCCTTGATCCTGGCATGGTGCGTTGGTAGCTGTCGCTTGCTATATTAGATTTTTCAACGTTAAATAATTCAGCCCTAAACTAATTAGCGTTGAAAATTATGGCGACGGATACCCCAGATTTCGATCAAGCCAAGCAGGACCTCAAAGAATACGCTCTAAAGCGGGGTGCCGCTGATTTTGGTATCGCCGATGCGGCGATGGTCGAGAAGTTTTCACCGGATGGCAATGGCCCGTCGGCGCTGTTGCCAAAAGTTGCCTCTGTTATTTCAATCGCTGTCACCGGCCCAACCCAAGGAACCTGGCGGGCGCCGGCCAAAGTCATGACCTCGGTGGGCGCCAATGTCGGGCGAATTTACCGGGTCGCGGTCGGTCTGTCTTTCCATATCGAATCCCATTACGGCTATCGCTCGATTTATTGCCCGCCCCATGTCGATCCCGAATTTGGCGCGCGTATGCCGATGCAAAGCCTCAAGCTTCATGCTGAATTGGCTGGGATTGGGGCCAGATCTTTGGCGGGCGATATACTGCTGCATCCTGAATTTGGTATGGCCTATTACGGCTCGGTCTATACCGAGATGCCCTTGCCGCCAGATAGTCCGATGACCGAAAATCCTTGTCCGGCACCTTCTTGCGTCAAGCTCTACCGGGAGTCTGGCCAGACTCCGTGCCAGAAATTCTGTCCGGTTCAGTGTTTGAGCGGTGATTTGAACGAGGATGATAGCGTTGCGGAAATGCGCTTTGATATGTACCGCTGCGCTGAGCTTTGCCAGCAATATGAAAACATGCCGACCATAATGGAACGCGCCATTGAGGCCGATGATCAATTAGAGCGCGAAGAGCTGCTTTATGGGGCCGAAGCTCAGTCTTTTTTCTATAAAGCAACGGCTGGCGTTGATACCAATGCACAGTGTTTTGAATGCATGCGGGTTTGTCCAATCGCCACTCAAAGCGACGGTGTTGACCCGATCCGCCGCAGCGCTGCCAGACAGGCTGCCGAAAAAGGGGAGGCCTGACATGCCTTATGGTGTCTCCGAGCATATGGTCGAAACCTATGGCGAACTCATTTTTGATCTCAGCCTTAACAAACAAGTGCGCCGCGGCGATCCGATCCGCCTGTTGGACCACGCGGCTTGGTTGGAACAACGAGAAGCTACCGGCCTCACCGATCCTGAAATTGCTGGCAAAACTGGTCTTGCCATCGAACAAGTCACCTTCATCCGTAACATAACCGAGCGCCGGGTTTTTCGGCTCAATCAATACCGAAAATTGTTTCGGCTCGGCGGCGGCTTGC
>Ga0233429_1002959_pt1 | contig 16786 bp, 15 predicted proteins | sample SI_118_April2016_3_FD_179879 | JGI IMG/M metagenome (GOLD analysis project Ga0233429, IMG submission 179879) | Seawater microbial communities from Saanich Inlet, British Columbia, Canada - SI_118_April2016_135_MG | ecosystem: Environmental > Aquatic > Marine > Inlet | place: Canada: British... | reverse complement strand
CAAAAATCTTACCATCTCCTTAGCATCAAGTAAACGCCTAAGTTTTTTCATTCTAATTTCAGGAGTAGTGCCAATATCCTTTTGATGTTGATGAAGCTTCGTGGAAGAAATTCCATGAGTGTAAGGTGTCTCAATTAGTTTTCCTTCCCATGCACTAATAGTATTAATTACTTCTTCTCTAATTCTTTTTTGTATTCCGGTTTTCCAGTCATCTCCGTGGATAACATAATCTGGTTTAATCTTCATTAAATTGTCAATGTAACTAAATGTTTCTTGAGGTATTACTTCACTTACTCCTTTAATATTTTCAATAATTGCTTTTCTTTGGTAATAGTTTAATGCTGGAAGACGTTTAAAACTAGCAATAGCTTTATCAGTTAAGATTCCAACAATTACCTCCCCATACTGTTTGGCTTGATTAATTATGTTGATATGACCGTGATGGATCAAATCAGCACTCATTGCTAAATAAACTTTTTTCATTTATTTTACCATTTCTCCTTTTCAAATTTTTTCTCTCTATCATCTTTTTGATTAAACGCACTATTGAATTTTTCTACTAACTCTTGTACCTGGTTGGCAGTAAAATCTGGTGTGGTTATGTTTCCAATTTTATAAAACACCGCGTCAGGTTTGAAATCATTAACAAGATAATTATTTTCTTTACAAACAGTTAGTAACCTAGAACCAACACAAGGGGTAGCGGCAAAAAATGATGCACTTTCAAAATTACATTCTTTTGCAAAGTTATAAGTTTCATACATATTTTCAATAGTTTCCCCCGGAACTCCACAAATACAAAAAGCATGTAACTTAATCCCTAATTGGTGAGCTTTATCAACTAAAGGTTTAACTTTATTTAGTATTAGTGGTTTTTGAATAATCTTGCTTAAGACTTCTTGATTTCCACTTTCTATGGCAAAAGTAAGTTGATGACAACCAGATTCTTTCATTTTTTCTAATAATTCATCATCTAAAGCCCAAACTGCAACACCCTGTGGCAAGCACCATTTTAATTCCATGTCCACCAAACCTTCTAAGATTGTGATTGCCCTTCTTTTATTTAATGTAAGATTATCATCAGTAAATTGAATTTCATCAATATTGTATTTATCTTTTAACATTCTAATCTCTGCAAGAACATTATCAGCAGTTCTACCCCTATAACGATTACCCCAAAAATTGGTAGTTGTACAAAAAATACATTTGGCAGAACATCCTCTTGAAGTGATTACTTGAGCTACCCTTTTCCCTTCTGGGTAAGGATTTTGGGGAAGATTAATCTTGAAGTAGGTTTCCATATTCAACAAGTGCCTTGCGGGAAAAGGAAGTACATTAATGTCTTCAATATATTGTAATTCATTATTAATAAAATCTTCCCCTTTTTTTCTAAAAGCAATTCCACCAATTTTAGTTAAGTCACCACCATAATTTAATGTGTTAAGAAATTGCAACATAGGCAATTCACTTTCTCCCATTATTGTATAATCAATATTCTCATTATTTAACATTTCTTGGATTGTGTAAGTTGGATGCGACCCACCAGCAATGGTAATAATGTTGGTATCTATCTTTTTAATTAATTTAAATATTTCATCCATATTCTTGCTTTGGGTGGAAAAAATACCAGAAACACCGATTATTTGCGGACCAAATTCTAAAATTTCTGTTTTAATTTCTTCATCGCTAAGTCCGTAGGTCACAAAGTCACCATCTCCCTTAAGATTAGAATAACCTTCGTTAGCTATGTCCAATATTCTTAATTCATAGCCATTTTGTTCTAAAAATGCTGCTAAACAAGCTAATCCCAAGGGGGGAATACATCTTCGTACATCTTTTTTGTATAAAGTGTAACGTGGAGAGATTAACATTATTTTACTTATTCTTCTTTCTGATTTCATTGTTTTGTTCCTCTTTTCATACTTCAATCTTAATTTTTTTGCCCATTTCTTGTTCCTGTTTAATCTTAGATTTAACTAACAATAAATTATCATTTTCATCAATATAATCAGGATTGGGTTTACGCCAATCTTCACCATAAGTTCTTGACAAGTGTTCATCAATATTAGAGGGAACATGAAATTCTTCTCCATAAATTTCAATTTCATCTAATTTCAAATAATCTTCACTATTGTACTCATATTCTAGATACTGTGTGCTTTTTTTTGACCATTTTTCTATTTTATTTTTCAAATGGTCTATTTTACTTTTAAATAACATTCTAAATAGAGAAATCTGTGGTTTAATTACTAATTTAGATAACAATTTTGGTAAAGAGTAAGCCATTTTATTCATTTCGCTTAAAGTGTCAATTATTACTTTTGATTGAATGTCTCTACTTTTATATTTGGCAGCAGCAACAATCCACCAAAAATAAGAATATAGATTTCCTTTAAAATTACGGGGTATAGAAAGATTTAATTTTGCTTTGTCTCCAATTATTTCATACAAATGAATTGATATTGGCAAAGTGTCTTTTCTGCGAAAATTAATCATACATCTATCTAGGAAATAATGAATCTCAAACCCTTTCTTTTCTAATTCTTTACATGCTTTTATGATTGTTTTAAACTTATCTTCATTCTTAATCATCCCTAAATCAATATCATGGTCCCAAGGTATAATCGCTCCATCTCTTACTGCACCTAATAAAGTTCCATAATCTAGCCAGAACTTTAAACCATACTTCTCAAAACTTTTCTTAAGTAAAATCAATGATTCTACTGTTTTAGGCCTATTGGCTATGTAATCATTATCGGCTTCCGGGTCAGCAAAATTTTGTCCAGGAAATATTTTATTTTTTATTTTTTTTAGCAATTTACTTTTTTTACCATTATAATTTAGTTATTGCTATAAAAGTTAATTTATAAGGTTTGTGAAGAAAAACTCTTTTAATGTGAATGTGGTAGTCCATAGGTAATGTCACCCCCTACCATTTTGAATGAATAAACTTCATTCCATTTATTCTTATCTGTAAATTAAAATATACTTCCGCCGGAGTCTTCATATGAAGACTTCTGTGCGGTCTTACTTGATTATAACGGTATTTAAATAACTCAATATCGTTATTACAATACGATATTTCATTATTGAAAGTTAAGTGGTGTCTTTCAATTTTTCCAGCTGTTGTGGGTTTATGGACTCTTGACCGAATATGTTTTATCCCTTTTTTTTCACACCATTGATCAAATTCACTATTTTTACTCTTACCTCCATATTCAACCCCATTGTCAGTAAGGAGTTCTCTAGGAACTCCGTGAATTTTGAAAAGATTTTCTAAATAAGAGATAACTCTTGCTGTGGTTAATGTTTTGAATTTGCCAATACCAATACAATAACGACTACAATCGTCAATAACTGGAAGTAACCAGTTACCTTCTTTATCTTTGTGACCATCCATTTGCCAAAGGCTATCTGGATGGTCTCTTTGCCATTTTACCCAATGGATTCTTTGATTTTCTATTTTGCTACCTCTTGAAAGCCCGTTTGATTTAATTATTCGTTTGTATGTGCTTTCTGAAATAGTAAAATCAAAGCTATATTTAAGTAAATATGCCCCCCAACCAGTTTTTTTTCTTAGCGCACAAATTCTTAGAATTTCTTTTTGTGTTGTTTTTACTTTAGGTGATGGTGGTTTAGTATTAATTGGGCCCATCCAAGATGGGTCAATTAATTTCTTTTTCCATCGTTTGAGAGTTCTCAAACAAACAGATGTATTGTAATGGTAACTTAAATAAGCTTGAATTTCAGAATGACTCCACAGATTTTCAAAGTAAAACTTTCTAAGATCCTTGATTATTAATTTGTTTTTCAGTTTCATACACCTCTCTTAATCCTTACGGATTAAAAGGGGGTGACAAAACCTATGAACCTACACAACTCTTTTAATGTGAATGTGTTACGCAAATTTTTTAAATAAACTGAGATATGGTACATTTTACAAAGTAAAAATTTAATTGTTTGAGGTGTAAGTAATATGTATAAATGTAAAATATGTGCAGGTGAATTAATCAAATTCTTATCTTTGGGAAGACAACCAATTGCTAATGCTTTCTTAAAAGAAGAAGATTTAAACAAAGAGGAATACTTTTTTGACTTAGAAACTGGTTTTTGTGAATCGTGCAAAATGGTTCAATTAGTAAATACAGTAGAAAAAGAGAAAATGTTTCATGCCAATTATGCTTATTTTTCTTCAGTATCAAGAACCATGGAAGAACATTTCAAAGAATTTACTTCTGAGTTAACTAATCGCTTTTTAGAAGGAAATAATGAATTAGTTATAGAAATTGGCTGTAATGATGGAATAATGTTAAAAAATTTTGATTCCAATAAACAAAGAATAATGGGGGTAGAACCATCGGCTAATGTTGCAGAAGTTGCGAAACAAAAAGGTTTAGAAGTGATTAATGCATTTTTTGATGATACACTTGCGGAGAAAATTAAAACTGAGAAAGGAAAAGCTAAAATAATATATGCCACTAATGTTATTTGTCATGTTGAAGCTTTATTAGAATTAGTAAAAGGGATAGTTCTTTTATTGGATGAAAAAGGGGTTTTTGTTTTTGAAGAACCTTATATGGTAGACATAATTGAGAAAAATGCTTATGACCAAATTTATGATGAGCATGTGTGGTTTTTTACTGTAAGTTCACTTCAGTGTTTATTTAATAAATTTGGTTTAGAAGTCTTTGATGTAAAGAGGCAATCAACCCATGGCGGTTCAATGAGATATTATGTCTGTAAAAAAGATGTTTATAATATGACAGAAAATGTTGACCTAGCTTTAACTGAAGAAAAAAGTAAAGGCTTATTAGGGTTAGAAGCTTATCTTAATTTTGCTAGAGAAGTTGAAAAGTCTAAAGAAATGTTAATAAATAAACTAAGAGAGTTAAAAGATCAGAATAAACAAATTGTGGGTTATGCTGCTTCTTCTAAGGGTACAGTGGTATTAAATTATTGTGGAATTGGGTCTGATTACTTAGATTACATCTCTGACAATACTCCTACAAAACAAGGGTTGTATAATCCTGGAAAACATATACCTATTGTTTCTCCAGATGTTTTTCATGAAAACCCCCCTGAATATGCCTTACTATTAGCTTGGAATTATGCTGAAGAGATTAAAGAGAAAGAAAAGGACACTGGTGTTAAATTTATTGTGCATATCCCTTTTGTGAGAATAATCTAATGAAACAGAATACAATACAATCTAACCAACTGGGGTGGATATAAATACCAATTAAACAAGATGGAATTAAAAAAAATTGAAATTAAAAAACTAATTATTCATAAAGATGAAAGAGGATATCTATTTGAAGGATTAAAAAACAATGATCATTTGTTTGATGGAAAGTTTGGTCAATGTTTGATTTCGGTAGTGAATCCAGAGATTATTAAAGGTTTACATAAACATAAAATACAAACCGACTACACATTATGTGTTAAAGGTAAAGTATTATATGTTGTAGGAGATGAGGAAAAATTTGAACAGTTTATTTTAGATGGAGATGACCCTTTATTAATAAAAGTGCCCCCTGGGTACTGGCATGGTTACAAAGCAATGAATGACGAAGCACTTTTGGTTCATATAATGGACACCATTTTTGATCCTAATGATACTGAAGCTGTTGATCCTTATCATTTTGGTGATTTTTGGACCATTAAAGATGAATAAAATAATCTTATTATCAAAAGTTCTTTTAGAACATCCTACCTTTTCTAATTTTATAGAATGGAAATCTACAGACAAAGATGTTTTTTGTAAAAATGAACAATTTGGTGCTATTTTTCATGGCGTGGTTTGTGATGAACATAATAAACCCATATACGATTTGCCAATCATTGACTTTAAAGAATGTTCCATCATCATTCCTTATTTCATTGATAATAAAGAAAAGATTTCAAAGATTTTATTGATTAAGAGTGAGAGGCCCGCTAGTGGTTTAAATCTATGGGAATTCCCGGGAGGTTTTTTAAATAAAAATGAATCTCCAGAGAAAGCTGCTTTAAGAGAACTTAGTGAAGAGACTCTTTTTTTCGGAAAGACAGTTAAATTTTTAGGAAGATTAATCACTGAAAGGGCAATGGCCAATAAACCAGAAACTTATGTATTTGCATCTCCTTGTTCAGTTAAAAAAGAAAGCAATCAAGAGATTAAAGATTTAAGAGAAAGTCAAATTTTGGAGCAAAAATTATTTAGTGTTGAAGAAGTTGATCAGTTATTTTCGAAAAGTCAAGATTATTGTGGTTCAACACTTGCGGCGTGGTCACTCTTTAAAATTAATTTTTAAAATTCTTTATTTTTGAATTCCTAGTTTTGCTTTAAGAAAATATTTCTCGTTAGCAATAGAAAAAATATGCTCATCATTTTTAATCCTTTTTCTTTGAGTTTCTTTTCTTTTTCTATAAACTAATTTAAAGTTGAAGAGAATCCAAGAGTAAGCTTTTATTCTTGTCCAAGCTAATTCTGGTTTAAAAGTTAAGATGTCTTTTAATATGGCTAAGATTCTTATTAATAAAACATAAGGAGAATAAAGTAAAATTGTTTTAAATGAACAAATTTTGAAAAAAGTGAAAATATAATTTCTTTCCATCCAATAAATCAATCCTTTTTGTTTAAGATACTTTTCAGTTGTTTCAGATGGTGGCCGATTATACATTATTGCAGTAGGCAAATTAAATAATTTATATCCTTGCAACCTCATTCTTAAACAAAGATCAAAATCTTCTGAGTAAAGAAAATAATCTTTATCAAAAATATAACCCAAATCTTTGGCTGTATCTTTATGCATAAACGGAAATCCTTCCATAAAAACTTCTTTAAACCGTAAACTGTTATTTTTTGGTTTAACAAATTCACTATAAAAACTTCTTGAAAGAATTGAATAAGATGCCATTAACTTATCTCTGTTGTCATATTCATACAACGTTGGACCTAAAATAATCTTTTTCCCTACTTGTTTAGCTTTGTTGTAAAAATGTTCTAAACATTTCTTTTCAAAAATCATATCACTATCACTAAAAAATAAGTATTCTCCTTTTACAATCTCTAGTCCATCGTTAAATGCACCTGAACCAATATTTTTTTTTCTAGCAATTATCTTAACAGAAGGATATTTTTCTCTAAGCATTTCAACGGTACCATCGTTAGAATTATTGTCTACGATAATTATTTCTATCTCCTCATTGTTAAGAGAAGAATTATAAATAGAATCAATAAAGGGGGGAAGTAATTCTTTTCTTTTATAAGAAAGTCCAATAATGGATATTTTTATTTCTGACATTTTTCTTCATACTATAGATATAAGAAATTAATATTTAAAATCCATTTCAGTTATAATTTTTTCAAATTCTTTCTCGGCAGTATCTTTGCCTAACCTGAAGATGAGACTTTCTAAATATTGACATTTTGATAATCCTTTTGATGCAGACGGCGTTATATTCATATCTATTAACGCCCTCATCCATCTTTCATTTATATTGTATTTTACAAACATAGTTGCCATTTTAGTTAAGTTAATTATTCTCTTTGTAGTTATTGGGTCAAATTTGATTGACCCAATTCCTGTGTGCCACTCTGATGTACATTCATCATTAAATTCAATGTTATTCTCTTTGCACCAAATATTAAGGTCAGTACCAGGGTATATCATTAAAGGAAATGCTGAAATGAATGTTCCAGCTCCAACTTTTTGAGCCAATTTAATTGATGCGATAGCATCCCCCACTGGGTCTTTTACTGGCAAACCTAGGATGAATTCCATTTTTACAGGTATCCCAAAAGAAGTAAGACGATCATAAGCAGCTTTTACGATTTCTTCATTTTGGGCCAACCTATTGAATAATTTTAATGATTCGTATCTTGCTGTCTGGACGCCCATTTGAACAGAGTTAACAAGTCCCGCTAAAATTTTTAATGAATTGTCAGAAACTTTTACTACAGTAAGGGGAGTCACATTTGCATAGGTAGGGAGCCCAATCTCTTTTTTCCAAGCAGAAGCAAATTCTTCTAACCATTGTTCTATATTGGGGCCAGAGAGAATATCATCATCTTCTAAAGAAACTTCTTTTGTTGGATAATCTAAGAAAATTTTTGCCTCACTAATTAGGTCTTTTATTTCTCTTCTATCAAAACAATGTTTTAAGTAAATTTCTGCGCCATAAAATTTTCTAACTCTTGAATTTGAACAATAAGAGCAATTATATACACAACCAAAATGAGACATAATGTATTTTCTATGTCTATTTGCCATTCTTGGAATTGCCTCATAGTACTCACGGCGAGAAGGAATCATGTTTTTAGTGGGAATTAAAATCCCTTTAATAACTTCTTTTTTAGTGCTGTTTATAATCTTATCAATTGTGCTATAAATTGATCCTTGTACTATCAAATCTACACCTTCTAATTCAATAGAATTTGGTTCTGCAAAAACGTGATGTCCTCCGAAAATAGAACGAACATTTGGCAATAATTCTTTAATTTTTTTACTGAGTGTAAGGGATTTTTTAAAAAAAGTAGTTAAAGGTGAAAAAAAAATAAAATCGGGTTCCCACGCGTTTACTTGTTGAAGTAAGTCGTCTGAATCTCCATCAAACCATCGTATATTATGTCCCTCTTTAGTTAATTCTCCCGCAACAAAAATTAATCCATATGATTCATCATTACCTAGATGAATTAAACCAAATTTTTTTTCAACCAAATTAATTTACCTCCCCATTTTAAATTTGAAATTAATTGCTCTTTATAAATATTATTAAACTTTTTTTAGAATATAAGTTTTTACACCTGGCTTAATATTTAAAAATTCAGGAAACAATCTCAAAATTTGTGAGATTAATACTACCATTAATATCTTTATGGATAAAGATTTCTTCTTCTTCATTTCATCTGATTCTATTTCTTTCTTTAATTCAATTACTTTTTTCTTATTTTTTCTTATAATTGATTGTTTTAAACTATGTAACCAACCCGCAACTTCATGAGAAGAAAAAGGTAAAGAATACTCTTTAATAATTTTAAATCCGTTTTTTTGTACAAGCTTATTAAATGATTTTTTTTTGAAATGGAAGATATGCCTTGGAACATCAAGATGAATCCATTTCTCTTTGAAAACTTTCATTTGAAAGCTATCTAAATTTGGTACTTCTACAACTAAAATGCCGTCTTTTTTTAACCACCTGTGATTCTTCTTAAGGACGGTGTTTAATTCATTCATGTGTTCAAGAACATTAAACATACTGATAACATCAAATTCTTCTTTTGGAAAGGTTACTTCAGTAATAATTTTGTTAATTATAGGAATACTTCTTTTTTTAGCAAATTGTGAAGCATATTCTGACATTTCAACCCCAAAAGGAATCCACTTTTTTTCTTTAGCTAAAGTGAGAAAATAACCACTGCCACAACCCAAATCCAATATTTTACCAGTTTTAACATACTTTTCTATTATTCTTAAATGTTTTTTGTGCATTGCTCTGTTTAAATTATTCTCCATAAAACCAACTAATCCATCTTCTTTAACTTTGTAATGATAATCATCAGAATAATATTTATCTAATAATTCTTTATCAGGGAAATTCTCCAAAGAGACTAATTGACAACTTAAACATTGAACTAAATTGAATTCTGCCTCTTCTTTATGATCTTTTACTTTTAGAAAATGTTTTTTCTTTATTTCCCCACAAATTGGGCAGCTAGTTTGTATCATGTTCAATTAATTATTTGATTATCCTTTTAAACTTTTTGTTTAATGTTTCCTCAATATTTTAATCTTACCTTCATAGGTTAATCTTACATAAATTTTATAAATTTACTTCTTTGAGATGATTTTTAATATGAAAATATTGGTTACGGGCGGTTTGGGTTTCATTGGTTCTAATTTCATTAGATATTTATTGAATAAATATCCTAATTATGAGGTTATTAACATTGATAAAGTCACTTATGCTGGAAATCCAGAAAATCTAACTGATATTGAGGGTAATCCCAATTATTCGTTTGTAAAAGGAGATATTTGTAATCAAGAACTAATTGATAAAATTGTTAAATCCGTTGATGGGATAATTCATTTTGCAGCTGAGTCTCATGTTGATAGATCTATAGAAAATAGTTCTGATTTTATTAAAACAAATGTTGAGGGCACGAGGATTTTATTAGATGCAGCATTAAAACATGGGAAAAAACGTTTTCATCATATTTCAACTGATGAAGTTTATGGTTCTTTAGGAGATAAAGGAAAATTTAATGAAGAAACCCCTTATAGTCCCCGATCGCCCTACTCTGCATCTAAAGCCGCTTCAGATCATCTAGTAAATGCATATTATGAGACTCATGGTTTACCTATTACTATCTCTAATTGTTCTAATAATTATGGCCCTTATCAATTTCCAGAAAAATTAATTCCTTTATTTATAACTAATTTAATTGAGAAAAAAAAAGTACCTTTAATGGGTAATGGAGAAAATATTAGGGATTGGGTTCACGTTTTAGATCATTGTGAGGCTATTGACTTGATTTATCACCAGGGAAAGATTGGTGAAACTTATTGTTTAGGGGGAAATTGTGAAAAGACCAACTTTGAGATTACTAAACAGATCTTAGTAAATTTTTCCGTTGGTGAAGAAATGATTGAACCTATTCCTCACCGAAAAGGGCATGATTTTCGCTATGCAGTTGATTCCACAAAAATAAAAAACGAATTGGGTTGGGAACCAAAATATGATTTTGAAAAAGGGATGAAAGAAACAATTGAATGGTATAACAATAATGAAACTTGGTGGAAAAAACTAAAACACAATAAAAATGATAGGATTAAAAAAGAGGAAATAAAGATGAAAGGTGTAATTTTAGCAGGCGGGTTTGGAACTCGACTAAATCCTTGTACAAAAGTAACTAATAAACATTTATTACCTATTTACAACAAACCAATGATTTATTATCCTTTAATGACTTTAGTGAATGCTGGAATTAAAGACATTATGATTGTTTCTGGACAAGGTCATTCTGGTCATTTCCTTAACTTATTAGATTCAGGCAAAGAGTTGGGTGTTCGTTTACATTATGAAGTCCAAGAAGGCGCTGGTGGTATCGCTGAAGCTTTAAGTTTGGCTGAAAGGTTTGCAGGCAAAGACCCAATAACTGTAATCTTAGGCGATAATATATTTGAATGTAATATCAAAAAATATGTTGATGATTTTAATAGTCAGGGAGAAAGTGCAAGAATATTTTTAAAAGAAGTTAGTTTAGAAGATGCTAAAAGATTTGGTATTGCCACAGTAGAAAAAGACAAAGTCACTTATGTTGAAGAAAAACCAACAAATCCAAAATCAAATTTAGCAATGGTTGGATTATATATGTTTGACTCTAAAGTATTTGATTTTATTAGGACCCTAAAAAGATCAGAAAGGGGTGAATTAGAATTAACAGATGCCATTGGGTGTTATCTTAAGAATGATAACCTTTATTACGATAAAATAAGCGGTTTTTGGTCTGATGCAGGAACATTTGAAAGTTTGTTTAAGACTTCTTGTTTTGTGAAAAATAAGTTGGAAAAAGATAATTTGTCTCATTGACTACTGCCCAATTAAAAAATCCCACACCTTTATAAGTGATGGTATGTTTGGGTTATGTTATGAGTTCGAGAATATTCCCTAGAAAAGAAATTTATGTTTGTACGTTTGATCAACCGTTGTCTGAAGGAAGAATTTCTGCAACAATTGATAGAGAGATTGAACTTTCTGCTGATTTTTTAAAGTACTGTAATGAACAGTGGAATTCTGATAATGTTGGTTGGGTGAGTTCAAGTTTACCTTCTGCAGTAGAAATTGAGTCTGATCAAGAAGGGACTGTGAAGATTCATTGTGGTTTGTCAGAGTATAAATATATTTTAGGTCAATTTAAATTAGCTCTAAGTTTGGGAAGAAGTTCTTCTGAATTTGTGCATGGTTTGAGTACAGAAATGTTTCCATTAACATTAGATGAAACATTCATATTGGAACAAAGAAGTTCCGATACCACTCAACATGCAGTTGGTTTTTGTGATATCCCTACTGCAGGACAAAGTGCTGAAATCTATCTTGACGCTGCCAGAAGAGATTTTCCTAATTTATCTATAAGTGCAGAAGACTTATTTGGCTTTGCCAGATATAACTTAATGCAACATTTTGGTTTAAGATTAGAAGAGATTGGGAAGATTGGTTATGTTGGATTTTCTAAAGGTTTTGAATGTAGCATAGATTCTCAGATTAATGGTTACGTAGATATAAACTGTGAAGGAAGAGAGATAATAACAAGATCAGAATCAAAAGACAATGGTGATAAAAGGTTACTGTACAAATTTGGAGATATTTTAGATGTGTTAGATAGTATAGGCAATCAAGGTAAAGAAAAAGTAAAGGAGGATCTTCAAGGAAGAATTCCAGGAGTTACCAGTTTAACCAATAATTTTGGTATAGTAGATGTTTGTTTAGGAACTTTGTTGAATATATTATGGCATAAAAATAATAACCAATACCACTCTGCATTAGATATTTTAGACAAGAAAGGATATCAAATTAATGAAATAAAACTGGGTCCTGAATCCAAGATAATCTTAGATGATTTAAATTAAAAAAACTAAATGAATCTTTTTAATTTTTCACATATCATCAATACTTCTTCATCAGTAAGTAATGGATAAATTGGAAGGGTGATTATTTCTTCAACTAATCTTTCTGTTACTGGCAAATTCACATTACTTAATCCTAATTCTTTAATAATTTTCTGCTGGTGACAAGCAATAGGATAATGGATACCACAAAATATGTTTTCTTTTTTAAGTTCTTCAATAATTTTATCTCTTTTATCTGGAGACACTTTAATAACATAAAGGTGATAAACATGTTGGGCATAATCAGCTTCTTTGGGTAGAATTAAATCTGTTTCTTTTAGATTTTCATGATATAACTGAGCAATTTCTCTTCTTCTTACTGTAAAATAATTTAACAATTTTAATTGTTCTATTCCTATTGCAGAATGAATTTCGCTTAATCGATAATTGTGACCTAACATAACATGATTATAAGTTCCATCTTGGCCATGATTAAGCAAAGACCTTACTTTCATGTTGACTTCTAAATCATTAGTGATTATCATGCCCCCTTCTCCACAAACAGTCATATTTTTAGATGGATAAAAACTAAAACAGCCAGCAATACCCAACTTACCCACTTTCTCGTTTTTATATTGAGCATTATGGGCTTGGCAACAATCTTCAATTAAATAAATATTGTTTTCATTACAAATATTTCTCAACGGATCCAAATTTACTGGATGGCCATAAATATGTACAGGAATTATGGCTTTTGTCTTTTCGTTAATCATTTCTTTAACTTTATTAATGTCTAATGTATAATAGTCTGGTTCTATATCTACAAAAATGGGTTTAGCTCCTAACTGTAAAATGGGTTCAATAGTTGGAAAAGCTGTATGAGAAGGGACAATAATCTCATCTCCTTTATTAATTCCTAATGCTTGTAATACCAATTCAATTGCTGTTGTCCCATTACTACATGCAATGGCATATTTTGTTCCCATAAATTGAGCGAATTTATTTTCAAATTCTTTTGTTTTTTCTCCAAGAACAAAAATACCTGAATCAAAAACATCACTTACAGATTTCCTCATCTCTTCATTTATAAGTACTTTTGAAGTATAAATATTTCTTTTAATCATTTTCAATTGATTTAAATAAATAAATCGTTTCCCCCATTTCTTCACTTAAGTTATCTTTAAAGACTAACCCCTTATTTATAATTTTTTGGTTTGAAACTTGGTAAGATTTTTGATTGAGTATGGGAGATTTAGTAAGTTGAACACTTACTCCCGGAATGAATTCTTTAATTGTATTTATAATATCTCTTACCGTATAATTAGTTGTTAAAATATTATACACTTCTCCGGGTTCACCATTTATTTCAATAAAATCAAAAGCTCTAATACAATCGTTTAATCCTAAATAAGGTCTCTTTTGATCAAGAGCGTTTTCCCAAACTGTCAATGGCTTTTTCATACAAGCCAAATAAATAAATTTGTTTACTGCAGTATGAAATCTCATCCCAATGCTTGTCCCATAGATTGTTCCTAAACGAAGAACATTTGTATTTAAACCATATTCATTCCAAGCATTTTGTACTTCTTTTTCTGCTGCTAATTTAGATTCAGCATAAGGACTAGAAGGTTTATAATCATCATAATTTTCATCTACTAATCCTTCTGCTTCGCCATAAACACTAGTTGTAGAAGGAAATAAGAATTTCTTAACTTTTGCTTTAACTGCAGCTTGAATCACTTTTTTAGTGCCTTCAAGATTAATTCTAAATGTTTCTTTGGAGTTACTAATTGTACTTGGTGCATCCGTGATTGCAGCTAAATGAATTACTATGTCTGCCCCTTGAATTGCTTGCTCTAATTCTTTTTCATTAAAGATATCTCCCTCTATAAAAGTATATCTTTTATTTTCTGGAAGATTAAATAAAGAACAATATCTTTGAGTAGATAAATTATCTAAAATACAAATCTCTTTAATATCTTCTCGTTTAGCATATTCTTGAATTAGTTTTGAACCAATGTGTCCTAATCCACCCGTTATTAATACTTTTTTCATCATCTTAAAAATAATCCTCCTTTTTATCTTTATAAAAATCTATTGTTTTTTTAATTCCTTCTTGGATAGAAGTTTTTGGATACCACCCTAATTCATTTTTTATTTTTGAATAATCTAAAATAACATCTCCTGGTTCGATTGATTTCCTTTGAGAAGACCAGGGGATAAGTTTAACGTTTCCTTTATTAGAAATAGTTACAATCATTTTTGATAATTCTACTAAACTAATTCCTAGGCCAGATCCAACAATAAAAGTTTTTCCCTCTGCTTTATGATTTTGTGAAGCTAGAATAATGGCATCAACGGCATCTTGCATATAAACTAAATCTCTTAATTGTGTTCCTGGTTCAAAAACAGTTAAATCCTCGTTTAGAACGGCTTTGCCAATGAACCAATTTACAATACTATATCCTGGATTGTTAGCTTGGCCACGCGGACCATAAATATTTGTTAATCTTAAAGTTGTTGTTGCCAATCCATATATTTTGTGGTAAATTTCACCATATAATTCTGCAGCAAGTTTATTAGCACTGAATATATCTGGTGGGAAATCTAAACTATCTTCAGTTATAGGCAATTTTTTTTGTTTACCAAACTGACTTCTTGAACCAGTATGGATTATTTTTACTGAAGGGTTGTACTTTCTACAGCATTCTAATAAATTAATGTTTCCTTTACAATTAATATCAATATCTAAATAAGGGTCTTGCATAGATAAAGTGTGACTCACTTGGGCAGCACAATTGTATATAATATCTTTTCCCATTATTGCCGTTTTAACATCTTTATAATTTCTCAAGTCACCTTTGATGAATTTAATTTTATCTTTAATTTCTTTAATATTAGCAAGATTTGCTCCTGCAGATTTCATCATATTATCAAAAATAGTAACCTCTGCTCCTAAACTGATTGTAGTGTGGGCAATATTACTGCCAATTGCACCAAGCCCACCTATAATCAGCACTTTTTTGTTTTCCATCCTTTGCAATTGATATTGATTTTCCATTTTCAAATAAACTCTTCAAATTCATTTTTGTAGAAAGATATTGTTTTTCTAATTCCCTCTTCAAAGTTAACTTTTGGTTGCCAACCTATTTTTTCTTTTATTTTTGAATAATCTACTAAAGTATCACCCACATCTATTTTTGATTGTTCTTGTGGAAAGTCCACCAAAGTAAATTTTCCTTTTTTTCCTGTAATCTCTTCTACTGCTTTGATTACTTCTTTAACCATGTCAATAAAATATATCCCTCTATTTGAACCCAATAAAAAAACTTCTCCTTTTGAATTTTCATTTTGAGCAGAAAGTATTAAAGCGTCAATAACATTCCCCACATAATTATAATCCCTAATAAACTTTCCATCCCCATAAACTTTAATATCTTCTCCATTTAATATTCTACCAATAAAATAATTTGTAATCCCAAATCTAGGATTATTTAATTGCTGTCTTTCTCCAAAAATGGTGGCTAGTCTAATCATTGTTGTATGCATCCCATAAGCTTGATGGTATATTTGTAAATATTTTTCACAGATCAGTTTATTAGTTTCATAAATGCTTAAAGGTATATCTTTCATATTCTCATTGATTGGTAATTTCTTAGCTTTGCCTAATTGTGTTACAGTTCCAGTCATAATTATTTTTGCATTTTTGTTATTATTTTTGCAACTTTCTAATATATTTATGGTTCCAATTAAATTAATATCAATGTCCAAGATTGGTTTTTCCATAGAAGTAATGTGGCTAGTCTGTGCTGCAAGATGAAAAATTATTTCTTTATTTTTTATTACGTTTTCAATAACATTATGGTCAGTAATATCTCCAATAATAATTTCTAGTTTGTCTTTATATCCATCAATATTTTTAATGTTCTGTAATGATTTTGTTAAGATTGTAACATCTGCGCCCAATTTAAGACATTGTATCGCTAGATTGGAACCAATGAAACCCAAACCACCCGTAATTAATACTTTACAATTTTCCATTTTGAATTATAATTTTTATTATTATTTCTCATAAACATCAAAAACTTTCTCTACCATCTTATCCCACGTATAATTTTCTTTTACCAATTTATACCCCTTTTCACCCATATTTTTTAAGTTTTTATTATTAATTACTTTTAATAAAGTTTGTGCAAGTT
>Ga0233429_1002958_pt1 | contig 16786 bp, 14 predicted proteins | sample SI_118_April2016_3_FD_179879 | JGI IMG/M metagenome (GOLD analysis project Ga0233429, IMG submission 179879) | Seawater microbial communities from Saanich Inlet, British Columbia, Canada - SI_118_April2016_135_MG | ecosystem: Environmental > Aquatic > Marine > Inlet | place: Canada: British... | reverse complement strand
GATTGACAAGATGCTTATCTATTCTGTAGCAGATTTAGCCAGAAAGCGTATGTCACGTGGCTTGAAACTGAACTATTCAGAATCAATAGCTGTGATTACTGAGGCTATTCTTGAGGGAGCAAGGGATGGTAACAGTGTCGCTGACTTAATGCATATAGGAAAAAAGGTATTAAAAAAGGAAGATGTAATGCCACGTGTGCCGGAGATGGTCCATTTGGTACAAGTGGAATGTACATTTCCTGATGGAACAAAATTAGTCTCCTGCCATGATCCTATTATATAGAAAAATTTCATCACTTTAGTATTTAAAAATAACATTAGGAATGCAGAAAATTGACAGGTCAAGATGAGACTTTTGATGAGGAGGAGATATGAGTGGAACAGTTGGGTATATTCTTAGTGCTGATCCAATAGAAATTAATTCAGGACGGGCTACTCTTGAAATTTTTGTAAGAAATACAGGAGATCGCCCAATTCAGGTAGGTTCTCACTTTCATTTTTTTGAGACTAACAAGGCACTTGATTTTGACAGAAAAAAGTCATTTGGAATGAGATTAAATATAGCCTCAGGAACCTCTATTCGTTTTGAACCTGGCGATGAGAAAATGGTTGAGTTGGTCCAACTGGGAGGTAAAGGAGTAGTCATGGGATTAAACGGCTTGGTAAATGGAAGCACTTCTGCAAAAGGTGCATTGGAAGTTGCATTAAAGAAAGCAAAAGAATTGGGTTTCAAGGGCACTTGAACCTATGGTTATTTAAAAGTAAAATTAAGAGGTTTTTCTAATGGCAAATTTAACAAGAAAACAATATACGGATTTATACGGACCCTCGGTAGGTGATAAATTTCAGTTGGCAGATACTGAATTAGTATGTGAAATAGAAAAAGATTATCGCGTACCAGGCGAGGAAGTTGTTTTTGGCGGTGGAAAAACTATACGAGAAGGGATGGGGCAAAGTACTCAAACCAATAAAAATGGAGCTTTAGATCTTGTTATAACCAACGTGATTATTATTGATCCGGTTCAGGGGGTAGTAATAGGAGATGTTGGAATCAAAGAAGGTAAAATTACCGGTATAGGAAAGGCGGGAAACCCGGATATTATGGACGGTGTTCACCCGAATCTGATTATAGGGCCTGGAACGGAAGTAATTGCAGGTGAGCATCTCATCGCAACTGCAGGTGGAATAGATAGCCATATCCACATGATATGCCCACAACAGGTTTATGATGCCCTGTCGAACGGAATAACTACATTCATAGGTGGTGGAACAGGGCCTGCCGATGGGACCAGGGCTACCACGTGTACACCGGGACCATGGAATATCCAAAAGATGATTCTGGCTTGCGAAGAGTTACCTATAAACTGGGGTTTTAAAGGAAAGGGAAACAGTGCTGTACCGGAACCATTAATTGAACAATTAGAAGCAGGTGCCTGTGGACTAAAAGATCACGAAGACTGGGGCACAACACCTGCAGTATTAGACCAGAGTTTATCAGTGGCTGATAAATATGATATTCAAGTGTCAATTCATACTGACACATTGAATGAAGCAGGATTTGTGGAAGATTCAACAACGGCTATAGATGGCAGGACAGTTCACACCTATCATACAGAGGGTGCAGGCGGAGGACATGCTCCGGATATTATGCGCCTGGCTGGCGAAATGAATGTACTGCCGTCATCGACAAACCCAACAAGACCTTACACCGTAAACACACTGGATGAACATCTCGATATGTTAATGGTCTGCCATCATCTTAACCCTTCGATACCGGAGGATGTGTCCTTCGCAGAGAGTCGTATTCGTGCAGAGACAATAGCCGCAGAGGATGTGCTTCATGATCTTGGGATATTGAGCATGTATAGTTCAGATTCTCAGGCAATGGGAAGAGTCGGGGAAAATTTTATTAAGGCTATGCAGACTGCCGATAAGATGAAGAAGCAAAGGGGTAAGTTAGAGGAGGACGCACCTGGAAATGACAACTTCAGGGTCCTTCGTTACATTGCCAAATGTAACTTGAATCATGCCGTTTCTGAAGGTTTTGCACATATTCTAGGTTCTATAGAAACCGGAAAAATGGCTGACATTGTACTTTGGCCTATTGCTTTTTTTGGGGCAAAACCAAAGATGGTGATTAAAGGTGGGTTTGTGAATTGGGCTTTAATGGGAGATCCAAACGCCTCTATTCCAACACCGGAGCCGGTCATTTATCGTCCAATGTTTGGGACTTTTGGAAGTGCAATGCATCAAACAAAGTTGACATTACTTTCAAAAGCGGCTGTGGATCTAGGCGTCCCCGAGAAAATTGGTATGCAGGGAGGATACGAGGCTGTTGGAAATTGTAGAGGGTTAACAAAGGCCCATATGGTAAGAAATGATGTAGCTCCAAAAATAGAGATTGATCCTGAAACATATCAGGTAAAGATTGACGGAAATATTGCTACTTGCGAGCCGGCAAAGGAATTAGCGTTGACACAGCTTTATTATGTTGTGTAAAGGAGATCTTTTTGAATATTAGACATGTAGTGGAGGAGTCAAACATTGATGATAAAGGTTATGTGCTAGATCCCTCCAAGGTAAAGCATGGTGTTGTCAGAGCTGGTAAGATATGGTCTTTATCTGGTTTTATTGATCCAAGAACTCATCTAAACATTGATTTTGTGGATCATCGGGTAACAGATTGTATTATTGCAAGTAGATTTATTAAATATGCTCCTGTAAAAATGAAGCAGGATGGATTCGTTTTTGTACACGTTAAAAACGAAAGTTACGAACACCTTGGATTTGTCGACATTGATGCACGAAGGATTGAGTGGATGAAAAGGTGCCAAATAAAATAAAATCCTTAACAGAATATATTGATAATGTTTATAGTATTTGGTAAGCATTAAACTTCCCTCCATTCTTTCAATTTACTAACCTCCTTCTCGCAGACCTGTACTTGGCATTTCCTCATACACGTTTTAACACAATTTAAAGTATTACTTTATTAAAAACTTAGTAGCAGATTTTATTTGAAAAGAGACTTTTTCAGGGGCAACTACGTAGGATGCTCGGGAGCATAATAATGAAAAGTACTAATTGGTGGAAATATTTACTTGCTGTCATGGTTGTAGGAGCATCAGGTGTTATATTTATGGGTATCAGTACGTATAAAGATGCGCCTCCTAAACCTGATTATATTTCACCTTCAGGGGTGGAAATCGTTCAACAGGCTGCTGTCGAACGTGGACAATTGGTTTTCCAGAGATATGCGCTGATGGAATACGGAAGCATGTTCGGCGATGGCGCAGCCCGTGGGCCGGATTTTACTGCTGAAGCACTCCACCAAGTTGCGGTTGAGATGAATGAATATTATGGCAGACAGATTGCAAATGGTAATGTAGATGAGTTATCTCAAATAGAAAAAGATGGTATTTCTGTCAGGGTGAAGCGTGAACTCAAGGCAAATCTATATGATGTGGAGAGAAATATTGTATCTCTAACCGAGGGTCAGGCGTATGCGGCGGAAAGGCTGGTTGAATACTATAGTTCAAAATTCAAGGGGGATCACAAGGAGGCTTTCAAGCCTGCAGGTTACATTACAGACGATGCTGAACTCAAAGACCTTTCTGCTTTCTTCTTCTGGGGTGCGTGGGTTTGTGCGGTAGAAAGGCCAGGAGGTGAATCCAGTTATACTCATAACTGGCCTTTTGATGAATATGCCGGGAATACTCCGACACCGTCAGTAATTCTGTGGAGCGTTATCGGAATGCTGTTTTTGATTTTCGGTCTGGGTGCGGTCCTCTGTACATATAGTTACTATTCCAGGGATTCTCAGTTACAAGTCAGGGAGGATCCTGTTGACAATAAGAGCGTTGATGCATCAGCTCCCACAGCCAGTCAACGTGCAACATACAAGTTTTTTGTGGTTGCGGTTGCACTGTTTTTCATACAGATAGTGGCCGGTGTCTTGACGATTCACGATTTTGTCGGATTTACAACTTTCTTCGGCTACAACATTTCTGAATTCCTACAGATAACGATTACGCGAAGCTGGCATGTACAGTTATCTATTCTGTGGATAGCTACCTGCTGGATAGCCGGATCCATATTCATTCTTCCCGGTATTTACAGGCAGGAACCGAAGCGTCAGGTACTCCTTATCAACATTCTCTTCGGCTTGCTGGTTTCAGTAGTTATTGGTATGTTCGTGGGCTGCATTCTGGGGCCAAAGAACCTGCTTGGTGATTATTGGAGATTACTTGGCAACCAGGGTTGGGAATTTGTTGAACTTGGCAAATTGTGGCAGGTTGTTCTCTTTGCGGCGCTAGTTATGTGGGCCGTGATTATATACCGCGGAGTTAAGCCGGCTTTGAAGGGACAGTCGGCATTTTCTCTGCCGTATTGGATTCTATACTCCGTTGTGGCTATCACTGTCCTGTTCCTGTCAAGCTTTGTGGGCGGTAAGAATACTAATTTTGTCATTGCCGATTTCTGGCGCTGGTGCGTTATTCACATGTGGGCAGAGTGCTTCTTCGAGGTATTTACAACTATGATTATCGCTTGCTATATGGTACTCATGGGTTTAGTATCACGGCAGGGTGCGATAAGGGTAATCTACCTGGCGACACTACTGTTTCTAGGCTCCGGCCTGCTGGGTATCTCTCACAATTTTTACTGGAACGCAAAGCCTGCTGCTCTTATGGCTATGGGCAGCGTTTTTTCAACACTCCAGGTCATTCCTCTTGTATTGTTGACACTCGAAGTCTGGAAGTTTGTACGGGTTCCGGGATACTCATTTAGTCGTTCAGCGAATTCAGCTGTAACAGGGTCATCCTTCGGATTCTCAGAAGCCTTTCTGTTTCTTATTGCAGTAAATTTCTGGAACTTTTTCGGCGCCGGTGTATTTGGTTTGATTATTAACCTTCCAATAATAAATTACTACGAACATGGCACATACTTGACTGTTAATCACGGTCATGCGGCTTTGATGGGTGTTTACGGTAACCTCTCTATAGCGGCGGTTATATTTTGCAGCCGGCATGTTATAACTTCCAGACGCTGGAACGTAAGGCTTCTGCGCTCTACCTTCTGGGCGATGAATGTGGGACTCCTGCTGATGGTAACGATGGATACGTTTCCGGCTGGAGTGTTACAATTCAAGTCAGTTGTTGAAAATGGTTATTGGGTTGCACGCTCACAGGAATTCATTCTTGGCGGTACCTTCCAGGTGCTGACATGGATGCGTGCAGTGGGTGGTGTGCTCTTTTTTGCTGGTGTGATACCGTTACTCTACTTTATGATATCTCGACTGAACTCACTCAAGTCTGCTGCGACTGAACATAGTTTGGAAGAGTCTGTTCTTACAAAAGAAGAGTTGCCGGGGAGTGATGTACAGGTGGCATAGTCTTATTGATAAAAGAGTAGTATCTTTCCAGACTTGATTATGAACTGATCTTTTTGTTTTGCGTAGTTTTTAACCAAGTAATGCTTAAAGGGCAACGCAATTTGCCTTTTGCTCAAGGAAAAGGTAAAATGCTCGCATAAATTATTACTATAAAAAAATATATAAAATAGTTATTTGTTTTAAAATACCTCAATATTACAGGAGTAAAAATAAACATGTTGGTTATTAATCAAATTTTGGGAAATATTAATACTGATGAAAAGTGGAAAGAACTCTATCAAGTAATGCGTAGTGAAAATCATGTGCACACTATAATGTTTACACGTAAAGAATCGGAAAGATCCCGGTTGTATAAAAAATTACCTGGATTTGACGAAGAGATAGGGATTAATATCAAAAGAGGTACGATATTGCACGATGGAGATGTTCTATATTATAAAGAGGGTGAGAATATGTTTGTGGTTGATATTGAGGCAGAGGAGATGATGGTGCTCCATTTTGTAGAGAAATTCCATGAAGATAAAATGCTTGAGTTGGCTGTTAAATTGGGTCATGCAATTGGAAATCAACACTGGCAAATGAAGGTTGTTGGAGGGAAGATATATGTCCCGATAATGATCGACAAAAAAGTAATGGAATCCGTTATGAAAACACATAATATTCCAGGTGTTAAATATTATTTTGAGGAAGAAGTGGGGGGACAAATACTAAGTGGAGAGTACGGACACTTACAAAACACGTCACACAATTACCATCACCATCAACACAAACATTAAGAAAAGGATACTTAACAGTGAGTATTGACGGCAAAAAAACGCCATTAAGGTATGATGTACAGGAAACCCGGTTAAAATCATTTGCAAAGGCACTTCAGATATCAGATACTTTTTTCCCTGTGGGTATGTTTAACTTCTCTCATGGTTTTGAATCATTTGTTCAGGAGGAAATGGTGAAGGATGAAGGCGATGTTGTCGCTTTGCTTGATGACATTCTTTCCCACCAAATTGCTCCCGCTGATTGTGTTGCGTTGGCCAATGGTTACAGGGCCGCCGAGCAGTCTGATTTAAATACCCTTTTATTGGTAGACGAAATGCTTTATGCTATGAAGCTGACAATTGAAAACAGGGAGTGCTCTGTAAAGACAGGAAAGTGTCTGCTGTCGAACATCCTGTTAATGGTTCCCGAAAATGTAATCATACGTGATTTTAACGAAAAAGTTTGTGCGGGGGACAGTCCGGGAAACTACGCGGTTGCATTAGGTTTAGGTGGATATTTCCTGGGAATAACGTGTTCTGAAGTGATGATGATAGAGTTGTATTCCTTTTGTGTTAGTCTTATTAGCGCGGCAATGAAGCTTGTTCAAATTGACCACTATACGGCAATAAAGATAATCAATGACCTGCAGCCTTTATTAGTGGATATTATAAAAAAGAATATACACAAAGCACCGGACGAAATGTATTCCTGTGCGCCTTTAGTAGATATTATGTCCATAAAGCATGAACAAGCAACTGTCCGAATGTTTTTGAGTTAGTGTACAGTTTTTTGGAATACTAAGAGGAAGGAGAATTAATGGAAAACAAGATTCCGCGAATTGGTGTAGGAGGGCCTGTCGGTTCCGGTAAAACAGCACTTATTGAAGCGGTAGTGCCTGTATTAGTGAAAAATGGATACAAACCAATTATTGTGACCAATGATATTGTTACAAAGGAAGATGCCGAACATGTAAAAAAGACACTACAGGGTGTTATCTCTGCTGATCGCGTTTTAGGTGTTGAGACGGGAGGGTGTCCTCATACGGCAGTGAGAGAAGATCCGAGCATGAACCTGATTGCCGTAGAGGAAATGGAAAAAAAATTTCCTGATTCTCACATACTTTTTGTTGAAACAGGAGGGGATAATCTGACACTCACATTTAATTCTGCATTAGTAGATTATTACATTTACGTAATTGATGTCGCTGCTGGAGAAAAGATCCCCCGTAAAAATGGCCCTGCAATTACCCAATCTGATCTGTTGATTATTAATAAGATTGACCTGGCTCCACTTGTAAATGCAGATTTAAAAATAATGGAGCGCGATACGAAGGTGAAGAGAAATGAAAAACCTTTTATCTTTACCAATTGTCATACCAAAGAAGGTATATACGCTGTATACCAATTAATTAAAAAAGAGGTACTTTTTGAGGATTAATATCCACATAAAATGCTAAAATATAGTGTTGTTGATTCGCACGATTACTATACTCCTGTAAGCATTCCATCAGAATTTAACCAGTATGACCTGGAAGTTCCAACACTCAATATTGGCAACGCAGGCAAGGTCGGATTGCTGACTTTAGTCTTAGAAAATAGAGAGGGAAAGACGACACTTGTAGAAAATTATCATAAAGTTCCATTGCAAGTTCAAAAGGCCCTTTATATTGATGAGAATATGCCTCATATGCCTTTTGTGTATATTATGAGTCCGAGTGGTGGAATACTACAAGGTGATAGACTGAGAATAGACATACATGGGCATAAGAATACTGCTTTTCACATTACTACCCAGGCTGCGACTAAGATTTATCGTATGGAGAAGAATTATGCAACTCAGATTTTGAATATTACCCTTGATAAGGGGTCATATGCAGAATTCTTGCCTGATATGATTATTCCTTATAGGGATTCTCGCTTTTATCAAGAGGTTAATTTAAAAATTCATGAGGATGCAACCTGTCTTTATAGTGAAATATTGTTACCAGGGCGTGTGACTTATGGAGAGTCATTTCTCTATGAAATGTTTTATTCGCGATTTAAGGCAACTGATCTATCAGGAAGTTTCAGGTGTTTAGATAATATGGTTTTTTCACCAAAAACGAGCAATCCCAGGTCGTGCGGTATACTCGGTAATTGGGAGATTGTAGCAAACATTTATTTGCTAACTAAGAAAGTAGAAAGTAAAATGCTGAATGCCGAAATAGAAGGAAGTTTACAAAAAGCTGATAATATATATATTGCTTCAACGGTACTTCCTCATTCGGACGGTATTATTATCCGCATATTGGGTAGAAAATCGATAGATGTTGAGCGTGTTTGTAAACAAATATGGAACTTGATCCGAATGAAATTATATGGAAAACCAGCCCCTAACTTAAGAAAATAATAAGCGGTACAATAAATTAAGCTTTATATAGGAAAATATCAATGACAGAACATAACCCGGGTAATGTACAAGCACAGAGTGAGGGAAATACAGCTCTCGAAAATAACTGTGCTGCAGTTTTGTCTATAGCTGATACTGTACGGACGACACTAGGACCAAAAGGACTAGACAAATTACTAGTGGATGAACTGGGAAATCGTTTTATTACAAACGATGGGGCAACCATAATGCTATCCGTTAAAACCGTCCATCCTGTAGCAAAATTAGTCGTTGAAATTGCAGACAGGCAAGAAGAGAAGGTTGGTGATGGTACGACTACTGCGGTTGTATTAGCGGCAGAAATGATAAAGGAGGGTAAGCGGTTAATTACTGACATGGGTATCCATCCTACATTGATTGTGAGAGGTATAGAGCTGGGAATCCAGCGTTCTATTGAACTTTTCAAGCAGATGGCTATAAAGATTAACATGGAGGATGCTGGTCTTGCTCAAGTGATTTCGACGGCTGCAGGAAGTAGAATGGATGGAGGCCAGGTTGTCTCTTTAGTAGGTGACGCCCTTGGCTTTCTGAAAAAACCAAATGGAAAAAAGGGAATGATTAATTTGAAAAAAAGTATATTTCTAATTAATAACCCTATGCTGGATGATACGGTTTTTGATGGAATAGTTATTCAAAAGCAGCTCTTTGGCCAACAGATACCTGATAATTTGGAGAATACCAAAGTGATTCTTCTTAAAATAGACTTGAAAGAAATTGAGGAGTCATTGGTCAAAGAGATGAAAAACTATGATGAAATTGTGCGGATGAAAGAACGCCAGTCAAAAATGACAAAAGAGATTTCTGATAGTATATTTAAAACTGGTGCAGGCATTGTATTTATGTCATCTGTCCACGCAGATGAACAACTCTTGTCCAATCTCCTTGAAAAGAATATCTTGATGATACATGTCTCTAACGAAGAGCTTCTTAACATTGCAAATGCCTTAGACGTACAGGTGGTCAGAAGAAAAGAGGATATGGGGGGAATCTCAGTTGGCACTTTTAAGAGCGTATACTACGATGATGAAAATGGATTATTTTTCTTAGAGAATCGCGTACAGCGAAAAATGGTTACGATTATCATTGGAGGTGTTACAAAAGTGACGTCTCAGGAGCGGTGGCGTACCGTGAAAGATGGTATCTCAGCTGCGCAGTCAGCATTGAATGATGGCATTGTAGCAGGGGGAGGAGCGGTGGAGCTTTGCATCAGTGAGAAATTAAAAGAGGAAAACATGAATAGTGGAGTAGATTCTATAGGTATTGAAGTGGTTGCTCATGCTCTTTCCAGTATTATGCGTCAAATACTGGCAAATGCGGGTTTCAATGGTTTTGAAAAAATGGCTGAGATAAATAATAAATCCGGAGAGTATGGAATAGATATTAGTACAGGGAAAGAAATAAATATGTTTGAAGCCGGAGTTGTTGACTCAGCAGGGATTAAGATTAATGCCTTGAAATCGGCTGCTGAAATCGTCAAAGCTGTTTTGCGTATTGATCGAATATTAATTGCCCATTCTCCACATAATGCAGTTATTGGAAAGTCTGCAAATGAAACAAATTTCAATGATAGATAAATAAAATAATTTTATTATTTGGTAGGTAATTTTACTTATGCTACTAGTTATAGAAGCTAAATACGTTCTTCCTTACCAATCCGCATATTACATCATAGCCGCCTTTGGGGTTATCTTTTTGATATTTAGTGTTTTGTGGTGGAGAAATACCAAAAAGATATCCTATAATAATACCGCCGAATGGTTTTTGACTGCAGGTAGAAATACGAAGGGCGGGATAGTAACGGCTTCTATTGTTAGTACCTGGACATGGGCTGCTACAATCATGGTATCCTCAAAGATGGGATATATCTATGGTATTAGTGGCCCATATTGGTATGCCGCAGGGGCAACGATACCCATCCTTTTGTTTAGCATAATAGCCGTTCATTTGAAAAAGCTCGCCCCGCAATTACATACATTTCCAGAATTCATTTTGTACCGATATGACAAAAAAAATCATTGTATTATGATTATTATAGGGCTGTTGGCTTGTACCATAGTAACCACCATGGTAATATTAGGAGGCGCCTTGGCCCTGAATGTTTTAACGGGCATCAACATAAAGATTGCAGTTCTTGTTATTCCTTTTGCATTTTGTTTTTACAGCTCTATTGCAGGTTTAAAAGGTTCGTTCGTTACAGATTATATTCAGATTGCAATCATCTTAGTTGTCATAATGGGATTATCTATCACATTCTATTATAAATATGGAGACTTCGGTGTGTGCCAGATGCTGGAAAATATTCCCAACAGAGAAAGATTGGTTACCATTACTGCTTTCTCTGGAGTCATGTTTGGGATAATCAATACGATCGGGAATTTTGGTACAGTATTCTTAGATCAAACGTATTGGCAAAGGGCGATTGCTGTTAATTACAAGTCTGCGGGTAGTTGTTTTTTAACAGCAGGACTGGTCTGGTTTGCTATACCTGTCTGTATCGCAACGGTTTTGGGAATAGGTGGATTGTTATTAGGCGTAGAGGTTAGTGATTCTACAACAATTGCCCCGCTAATGGCCTACAATATTGCAGGCAACATAGGAGGCATAGCCTTTTTAATAATGCTTTTCATGGCTATTATTTCGACTGGAAATTCTGAGTCTATTGCTGTGGCCTCTATCATTGCGAACGATATATATCGTCTAAATATCAATCCACAAGCGACAGATAAACAAATACTCAACGTTTCTCGTTTTTCTACAGGTTTTTTTGGGATTATTGTAGGAGTATTATGCTTTTCCCTTTATTCAATAGGCATCCAGGTTTATTTTCTATATCTTGCAATGGGTATATTCCTTGGTTCTGCAGTATTTCCGATCATTTTAGGAATTATGTGGAAAAGGTTGTCGTCCTTTGGTTCCTTTTGGGGGACATTACTGGGACTTGTTAGTGGGATTATTGTATGGATAACAGTGGCTTGTATTCAAGGAAAAAGCTTGTTAACAGTGTCTATAACGAATATAGCACCAATGGCTTATGCAAATTGTACCGCTATTCTGGTAAGTGGGATTGTTTGCCTGGTTGATGGCTACTTGCTAAATAGAAATCATTTTGATTTTTCCAAGATTCAATTAAAAATAAGCTCCTTCCTGATAAAACAGCAAATTGATGAAATGAAAGGGCTTAAGCCCACACCCAAGTATGTCTATTTTAAGAGTATTAATCGGTATTATAAATCAAGTGGTCGGAAAATTATTTTGTACGCAATCTTTATCTCCTTAGCCATAGAGATCTTTTTCCCTGGAGTGATGTATCTTTCTGGTTTTACTTTTAGTGAAGGTTTTTTTGGCTATTGGATTATTGGGACACTTGTGTGGCTTATGTTTTCCGCTGGATATACTATTCTTGTACCAATTATTGATTTCTTTCAAGTTGACGAACCGGTAGAGCTGCATTATGAATGAATTCTTTATAAAGTGTAAATTTTAAAGGTATAAAAAATGTTTTCGAACAACTCTATTAGTATTCGTTTATTCAATGCATACTTTATTATTATTATTTTTCTGGGGATTATAACAGTAGTCTCTCTGGTTAAGCTAGGAAGTGTTAATTACCTTAAAAAGAGCCTCATGGATAACTATGCTCGAATTGAATGCATAAGTAATCTGGCTATAGATAAAGAAAAGTTAATAGCCAATACACACATGCAAGTAAAAAAAGGCAATGAACAGGAAGTCAATGAAGATTTTTTGAATATTTTAAATAACATGAGGGATCAGGCATTAAAGCTAACAAGTATCTGCACCGGCAATATCCTATTGTCACGCCTGAGCAATTCAATTAAAAGTCAATGTAATATGTTATATGCGGCATGCCAGTCACATACATACCCTGATGAAAGAATACTATTGCCTGAAATTAAGAATTTTGGTGTCGTTATAGGCGCCTTCAAAAAAGAAAGCTACAGGGATATGGAAAAAACGCAAGGTTCTCTCGATGGCGTAATTAAGTCGGCATTTACGACATTATTATTATTTTTCCTGTTTACGGTAATTTATAGTATCTTTTTGAGTATAAATATTGCGTCGTCGATAACAAAACCACTGGCAAAATTAATAGATGCTGCCACAAAAATTAGAGGCGGAAACCTCTCTGTCAGGGTAAACACCAATACTTTTGACGAAATAGGGGCCCTTTCACAGTCATTTGATGAAATGGTTGGTACTCTAAATAATGACCAAACAGAGATTAAAGAGTATAATAGTAGTCTGGAGGCGAAAAATCTGGAATTGAAAAATCTCTCACACAGATTGTTCACTGCCCAAGATGAAGAACGTAAGCGTTTATCAGAGGTACTCCATGAGGAGATTGGGCAGTCAATGTCTGCATTGAAAATCAACTTTAAACTCCTGGAACATTACAACAATAAATCGAACCCAGGGTTAGATAATAATAGTGAATTTCAATCATGTTTGGAGGATTGCAGGGAAATTGTGAATATGGCATTTAAAAGTCTAAGGAGCCTGACATTCAGCCTCAAATATAACATTCTTGATAAATTGGGATTAATCGAGGCGACAAAATACTTTTTTGAACGAGTCTCAAAAAGATCGCCTGTTACAATCATAACTAGTAGCAACATAAGCGAGGAGCAAATCCCCAATAATATTAAAATGCATTTATTTCGTATTATTAGTGAGGCAACAATAAATGTTATAAAGCATGCAGAAGCAAACTTAATACGAATTGACTTTGTTTTAGAAAAAAATAATTTTATTTTGTGTTTCTCAGATAATGGAAAGGGCTTTAATGTTGAAGGTGTAATTGGAAATGATATGAGTGAGTTTAATATGGGGATGACGACTATTAAAGAATTGGTAAGCATTATGAACGGACACTTACAAATTATTTCAGAAACATCAATGGGAACAAGTCTTATTATTAAAGTACCTATTAATATGGAATTAAAAGATTCGAGAGGGGTAGAAAATGGAAAAGATAAGAATCTTACTAGTGGAGGATCACCATATAGTAAGGCAGGGCATCAGGCAGCTTTTAACACTGCATGACAATTATGATGTTGTGGGTGATGCTGGTGACGGAGTCAGTGCAATAGAAAAAACAAAAAGGTTATTACCGGATGTGGTTGTCTTGGATATCTCCATTCCTAAGATAAATGGCATAGAAACAGCCAAGCAAATTCGCTCAATTGATCCGGATATTAAAATAATAGTTCTGACAATGTACGAAGCTAAAGACATTATCACGAGGATGCTCGATATAGGTGTTTCTGCATATCTTAATAAAGAATCAACTGATACAGATTTGGTTGCGGCCATAGAGGCAACTATGGATGGACAAATGTTTTTTAGTCCTTCAGTCTCAAAGGTAATGGCGGAAAAGTTAACAAACAGAACAGCCGATATTTGTGTCCCTGAAGTAAACGAAGAAGCATATGATAAATTAACAGGCCGAGAGAAAACAATTTTGTATATGGTGGCAGAAGGGTATTGCAGTAAAGAAATTGCCAAACACCTTTCAATTAGTATAAATACTGTGAATAACCATCGAGCAAATATAATGAAAAAACTTAATATTCATGACGCGGTTGGATTAACAAAATACGCGATAAATTTGGGTTTATTAGTGAATACAGATCGGAAGGACATATAAAATTCAATCAAGAGGTATAATAAATTGCCAGCGTACAAAAGCAATAAAAAGAGAGTTGATTACTTCTCATATGTTCTCGGCCGACCTGGTAAGGTTTGACATCTCAGAATTGCTACCTGATTACACTTGAAATATGAATGGTATTTAACAGGTATGACAACAGACTAGATTTTTGTCAATGTTGTCGGTGATTTTGAAGTATCGATTAATATGACTTGATAGAATATCCAAAAGTTATTTAAGGCCATTTCCCTTAAAACAGTCAATGTATTTCTTGTCAGTTACTAGTATGTGATTAACTAACCATTGTTTTAGATATTCAAGGATTTCATTTGCGATTTGATAATCACCGCTAATAAAATCGTGATAATTCCTAATTGTCATATCTGTAAAATCGAGATGTTCCTTTTTATGTAATTGATACTCTGGGAACTTAAACTTTAACATGTAAGCTTCTTCCATTGAAAAATGCTTATGAGAGTACTCGATCATATCACCCAAAAGTTCCAATGTTTCTACTGTATTGTCATTGTGTTCATTTGCGGAAACAGCCTTATTGAGAATACCAATAAGTTTCTTATGCTCCTCATCAATTTCTGATATACCAACACTAAATTTGTCTTCCCATTCAACCATTTGCTAAATTATAATATTTTGTATTTTTACAATCAATTGTAAAAATAAGAGTTTATATGTCTCTTGTATAATTAATATGTTTTGATTTTATTGGTATTCTAACTGCTGTTGCATAGCAGAGCAAGATGGAGATTGTCAGCTGTGCTGAATAACCGGATTTAAAGAAATATAATATACAACCTGGAAAGTGTATTAATGATTATACAAAAAAAGTGTATGTGACAAATGTTGGCTACAAGAAAGATCCGTCTCAAAGAAAGGCATGTGGCTGCATAGTAAGCAGGGACATTAGTGTGTACCACACATGCTTACTACGCTGTCAATATTGTTATGCTTCCACCAGCTTTGAAAAGGCTAAGGTCTGTACGAGAACCATAATATGGGATCGGCATCTATGGTAAGTTATGGTGGTTAACATTACCATCGTTACAGCAGCGGCCAAGCTTTAATCAGGATAGTATACCCTGCCGTACTTGTCACAACAGCATTAACAAGTGTCCAGTATCCCGTAATTTTTACTATTTTTATGTGCAGGCTCAACAGGAGAAAGAACATGAACCACAGACTTGCCCACATCAACCAGAGCACCACCATACCTAAATCCGGTAAGGTAGTGAATGCGATTGGCACTGCCACTACAGTAACAAACAAACAATACCATCCCAATCCGTCATCTTCCAGGCTCCATATAGAGTTAATGCCCACCCATAAAAAGGTGAATCCAAACATGAGAGACGGCATTGCATAATAATAAGGTGTGATTCCTTCTCCATGGAGCAGTACTGTCCTTATTGCTCCGGCAACAATGAGTGTGCCGGTAAAGAAATTCAAAGGGTTAACATGACTGTCCTTAAGTTTTCCAAGAGTCTTCAGACTATTCATAAACAATACAAAACCGACATATACAAGTGCGGCACCTAACATTCCCATAAAAAACCCTCAGATCATCTATTGAATTATTTTACAAATGATAAAAACTCACAATACAGACACTTACTCATCTTTTTAATCAGTGTTTTATTAAATTTTTTGGCTTTCATTGTTCGAAATCCGTTACTTTTCCATATTCTAATTCATTTCTTTTGAATTTTATAGTTTAAACATGTAAAAAGATTAATTCAAACAATTCATTTGCATTAAAATGCATTCCTGTTTGTAGTCATTTTGTAGTCAACCACACCGTAACCGGCAGGACTCAACAGAACTCACCGGAATTAATCTGATATTGTAACTCTTTATTTGATAAAGTGATAGTGTCGTAACAGATACCAATTAAGGTACTTAGGAAAAACGTTAAAATTGCATTAATTACGAATGGCATTCAAAGAGTCTTGTCTCAAAAAGACAAATTATCCCTTTTATAAGTTTCTAAAAACCCTTTGCTGTTAACTTAAGATTTTTCGTGATTATCTTGTAATTTGCTACATACAAGGTAATACAGTTAAAATTGGTGCTTATGTACAATCACTGTTTCCGCTATTTTGTCATGCCACATTTAGTTGTTATTCATCCCCAATAAGCCGTTTCGAGTATGGATCATGAAATCCAGTAAATGTAAGTAATTTCACTTAATAATTAATGTCCTTCGGAGCCACTGTAAGACAAATAAAATTACCACCGCTTAGCGTGATTGTTAAATGAAAAAATCTGGTGTCCATATAGTGTCCATTGAAGAGCTAAATTGAGGTAAAATCACCTAACAGAATCTATACAGAAACAATAGATAAAGTTGGGTGATTAAATGGCTTGTGTTTGTTTTCAACAACTTAGGAAAATAGCCCAAATCTGATTAAGAGTCAGTTGCTCTACCAGCTGAGCTAAGGGCGCATTTATAGTTTTTCTATGTTAGAGATGGCCAATGATCAGTAGCAAATGACCAAGTTTATGGTACGCCCGGCAGGACTCGA
>Ga0233429_1002946_pt1 | contig 16835 bp, 4 predicted proteins | sample SI_118_April2016_3_FD_179879 | JGI IMG/M metagenome (GOLD analysis project Ga0233429, IMG submission 179879) | Seawater microbial communities from Saanich Inlet, British Columbia, Canada - SI_118_April2016_135_MG | ecosystem: Environmental > Aquatic > Marine > Inlet | place: Canada: British... | reverse complement strand
GCTCTGAGAGCATCCGAAACTCATCCAGTACATAGGGGTCAACCTTATGGGTCACCCAGGTCTCTAACCGACCTTCCACCTCTTGTTGGGGTAGAAAGTGGGCGCGTCGGGCAATCGAGAAGGGTAGTGGTTCGGAAGACAAAATTTAGAAGCAGTGTTAAGTTCGTATGAGAAGTTAATTTTAGCTTTAAAGCAACACGTACTGCTTTAGCTCATCAGAAAGTTTGAAAAAATCAGACGCCAATTCCAGTAACGTATGACTCTGTAGTATCAGACTCACCTTCTCTGAAGCTATGATATCCAATTTAATCTCCAATACATTCTAACTGATTCTCTATTGGGCATAGTACTATTTTTAGATCCTCGGAAACAAATCCAATTAAACAAAAAATAGCATCATTCAAACTCACTAGATCACTAATCACTTTCCAATGTAGATCCAATATTATGAGGTGCGATATCAAGCAGCCTAGTAGGTATTGCAATTGACCCCCTTCCAGTCTTCCCTTCAATACCTCTCTTTACCTCTTCATATTTTCTCATACCAATATCAACCCAGCTTTGATAATCATTAATGATTACTGGACGAATAAAAACCATAGTATATGTCCTATCATTTTTTCTATTTGTATGTTTAAAAAGCTCTCCAACCCCCTGAACTCCTCCTAAACAAGGCACTAAATTAACAGTTTCTGTCGACGTATCTTTAATTAAACCACCCAACACAACTGTCTCACTACTATTGAGTAACACTTTTGTTTTAATTGACCTTTTTGAAAATATTGTTGCGTCAGCAGTCGTTGCATTATTTGAAGATGACTGCTCTTGATAAAGGGATAAAAGCAGCCTGTTGTCTTCTAATATTTGTGGTGTAACTGTTAATTTAATACCGAACTCTTTTCTTTTATATTTTGTTGTAGTTGTTAAATCATGATTAGCCTCAGTTCCGGTAACCACATCAGATTCAGGAACAGCCTTATCTTTAACATCATTAATCTCAGCCTCTTCATTATCAAGTGTAATAATTACTGGAGATGAAATTACTTTTGAATCAATATCAGACTCAAGGGCTTGAGCCACAGCACCTAAACTAGTCTCCGATGCCAAAACTCCAAGCCTCAAACCATTATATGATTCTAGAGGATTTAGACCAAGAGTATTAGGAGAAGACCTGATAACCCCATCACTTTTAGAATAGTTCCAATTAATACCGAACTCTGCCACCCGATCCATAGTTACCTCAAGAATGAGCGCCTCAATTAACACCTGTTTTCTTTTGATATCCAGCCCATCAATAATAGGCATTAACAGCTCATAATCACTGGGGGTTGCAGCAACCAGTAATGTATTAGTGTCGACATCAGAAACCACACTAATTTCACGCAGAAATTCTAGTGGTTGATTCTTCTCTTTCCCGCCTTTCACCTTGGTCAACAGATCATTGATCACCTTGGAAATAGTCTCTGCCTTAGCGTTCTTGGGGTAGAACATATGGAGATTACTGCTCGATGGAGTGTTTTTTCGATCAAGATCCATAATTAACTGACTAACTGCTTTAATATGTTCGATAGGCGCAACAGCAATCAGTGTATTTGTACGAGCATCTGCGAAAAGCTTTACCTGCACCTTCCCTTTCAATAGACGACTATTAAAATCTGCATAGACCCCATTCACAACCTTCTCTACCTGCGCAACCTGTGCATGGTGCAGTGGAATCAACTTCCGAATACCCTGGTCTGCGGGGATATCCAGCTGTTTTATGATCTCTAACAACTTTTTTGTGGTTGATTGAGTATCTGCAATGATCAGTGCATTACTGGGAGGATGTGCAACCGCCAGCCCCCATGGGTGCATCAATGGGCGTAACAGTGCCAACAAGCCATTGGCCTCCCCCTCTTTCAGCCGAACAATACGTATGGTCAGCTTCTCACCTTCTGGAATGTTGCTCAACCCCGTGGTCACGTTGCCGCCACCCACTTTACTATCCGGGGCAGGGATCACCCGGAAAGTCCCTTTAGACTCCTGAATAGAAAAACCGTGTGTTGTGAGAATCACCTCAAACATAGAGTAAGCTTCATCCAGTGTCACCCCACCCGGGGTAATCACTGAGACTTGCCCTTTGACCCTGGGGTCAATCACTATGTTTTTACCCGTCACCTCTGCGACAAAACGGACCACCTGACGCAAATCTACATCCTGAAAATCCATTGTGACCAGGTTTCCTGCCGCCTGAACCGGTTGTGCTGCCCAGGCAAATATAAGGAGTAGCAGTGTAGCCAGGGGATAGCGCTGGGAAGATTTATTGGACAATTTCATAGTTAGTCAACCTTAATGATTATCTGAAAAATCTTCATGATGAAGATTATCCATCGACTGTAATTTCCAGGAGTTGAGGTTGATTCCCTCGAATGATATCGATCTGAACCTTCTTACTCTTACGTACTTGTGAAACCATCGATATTACATCTTTGGTTTTCATCACCGAGATACCATTTACCGACTTAATGATATCGCCACTCTGCAGTCCAACCAACTGATAAGCGGGTCTTGATGCAATAATATTAACCCGATAACCAATCGCATGTCGTCCTTGATAGTGCGGGGTAATTTCAAGCCCCCGAAGCAGCGCAACCCCCTGGTCTATAAACTGACCCAGTTCAGCTCTGCTGATCTGCTTGGTATTCACTTTAGCCGTCTTCAGTGAGTCTGGCAACAGCTCTTTTCGATCCAGTAGCCCTGCTTGCGTGGTGATGATTTCAAGTTGCTCCCCATTGCGTAGATAGACCGCATTACGTTCAATCTTTTCCAGTTCAGCACCTTGTATCTGATCCCCCACATACATCATCTGCTGTTTACCAGAACGATTTTTGCGTGATTTACGCTGTCCGAGATCCACCAGAAAGGCGACTGACTGCTGACCTGGGAGAATCATGGTTCCCAATAGTTCTACATTCAGTTGAGAGACTACGGCCTCTTCTTTCTTCGGGGCAACCGCTTTTTCGACTACTTTCTCTTTAGGTAACTCTCCCCAAGGGTTATAACTCTTCAGCGAACCCAACGTCTGTTTCAACGGTATTTCACGAATTGAGTCGGCCACTTCAGAGACTACAAGGTTGTGTTGAGGTGTTATCCATGGTTCAGGAACCACCCAGTACCAGGTTGTTTTGGCCAAATAGAATCCCGTTAGAACCACCAGTAGCAGCGCTACTATTTTTGAAACAGCTGCATTCAGTTCATTGATCGAGAGGCCCATACTTGATTTCATTCGCTACAGAAAGAAAAAGAGCGGTTACCCGCCCTTTTTCTCTCATTAGACTAACTTAACCTCATCCCGCTGTTGGAACACGGTTCCGCTGGCGACGAATCACTCCCGGCAAGAGGAACAGTCCAACCATTCCAAACAGTACCAGTAGCTGCTGCATCAAGGAGGCCTCAAGAATCACCCAACTTGTAGCAATTAGAGGAACCAGAGCCAGTCGAACTACAGACTTCACTGCCTCACGCTCACGGATCCAGTCTGCCGCAGGAGGAGAGTAGCTGTAGTACTGCTCTACAAACCACTGACCTGCACCATTGGTTAGCAATACCTGATCACGGAAATCGCGTAACAGTTTGACATAAGGTGCCTCATAACTACCGTAGGCTGCCGTTGCGATGAAGCAACCGCCGCCTCCAGCAACTGCTGCTACAGCGGATGAAGCAATTGCTGCACCACCACCAAAGACCGTTAAATGCTTAACCTTAACCTTGACCTTACCGGTTAAAGCACCCGCATCTACAATATCGGCTTTTTCAATAAAACCAATACTGCTTGCACTATCGTTAACCAAGTCTGACAGTGTATCAGCAAAACGGATTACCTTGATACCATTCAGAAGATCATCTACCGTGATGTTACCTCGTGGTACCTCAATAATCAGCGGGTTACCAGCTAAGTATGCTGCTTGCAGTACAGTATTGATATCAGCCTTGGAGATTGTACCTGAATCAGAACCATTGGTTACACTGAGGTTAAAGCTGACTGGAACAGCGTCCAGTTTTGCAGCCTCAGTAGTACTCAACTCCGCGGTATCAGGAATATTGACCACAGGTTTAATGGTATCTGATGCATTTGAGTTTGAATCAACAGACGCAAAATCCAGAGGTGGAACTTCAATGGAGACCTTTTGGATCGCTTCCAGTACTTCAGTACTGATATCGGCACTGGTCTCGGTATAGTCCTCGAAGCTGAGCACCACACCACTACTTGCAGGAACTGTCGGCGGAACAATTACAATGGGTGATGCTGCAATCTCAGCCGCAACCGTATCGGCATTGCTCTCACCAGTGAAGATATCGCTGATTTCTGATTGAACTGCTGTTTTTGCCGCCGCTGTATCTACAAGAATAGTGATTCTGTTATTGCTGAAATCAAAGCTAACACCTGATACATCAACAGAGGATGAACTGAGACTTCCCAGATCCACCGTTACAGGCTCATACCCCTTGACGCGTGCTACCCCAGTGTAAGTCCGAGCTGTAGTACTCATTTCACCGGAAGAGAACCCGAGAGAGAAGGTGCCCGTCGTATCATTTGCAGCAATGACAATCGTCTGCTTACCAACCACTGTCTTCACGTTATCGGCCGTATAGTAAGCGAATACATCAACAGATTTGCTACCACTACTGCTTAATCCACTGACACTGCCTGACACATTCAAAGTAGAGCCATCCATTTCAAATTCAGTCCCCGTCAGTGCTTGCGGGGTCACTGTTTTAGCTATGTAGTCAGCAGCCGTTGCGACAAATCTGTGGAAGCTGCCAGATATTGGATATTTAGGCAACGTAATAGTCAAGCTACCCGAGTCGGTACTATCCGAATAAGAGACCCCATTTCTGTTCACAATACCTTGAGCAGTAATGGTAACAGTACCTGAGGCATCTGTTGTAAAGGTGTAGGTATCCACAGGGAATATTTGCAGGCCACTTAGCGTTGCTGTGTCCGTACCATCGGTTGCTTTCACCTGGAACTCAGTAACTGCTGTCAGTGTATCCGTAGGATCGACAAGAGCGAGCGCCACATTATCTGAACCATCCACGCTAAAGGTTGCAGTACCACTCACATCCGCAATCAACGGGGTATCTGATGCATCTACAACCCCTGCACTATCGAGAATAGAGAAGCTCATGGTGTCACCACTTACACCACCGGTAACCTGTACAATTGCAGTTTCACTGGCCAGCATCCCCTTAGCATTGGTGGTATCACTACCAATACTCTTCACCGCAATGCCGTATGGAACCGTAATGTAGAGTGGCTTGGTGTTACCACTAATGTCGGTAATGGTGAGTGTGTAATCACCTGCAAATGCACCGATTGATGGCGCAGTCCATGTCAACACCCCAGCACTAATAGAAGCCGTTGAGCTGACGCTATTTGGTGCAGTAACCGAGACAGACCCACTATTAATATCAAGATTGATCTTGCGTGTTTCACCTGCCTGAACTGTCATGCGTTCCGTAGCAGAGTTTGTACTCCAACCATCACTTGTGACATTAATAGGGTCTGCCGATGCAGCAATGATAGTAACCACCAGTGAGGTCGAAATATTACTGTAACTGGCATCCGTAATAGTCAGTGTTGCACTACCCGGACCAACTGCTGTGATCACACCTGTTGATGGGGCAACCGTGAATACTGAGCTATCACTGCTGGCAAAACTAAAGCTACCCGAAGTACCTGTTACTGCCAACGATGTGGTTGCATCTGCCGCCAGCTTCAGGGCCGTTGTAGTGATTCCATTGATGCTCACAGCAACACTTGTGGCTGCGAAGACCTCGATATCACTGGATGTTGCATCATTCATCGCCATTACAGAGCTATCTGTCAAATAGTGTCTACCAGTGGTCTCTGCAACATGGATATTAAACTTACCCGTAGCTGCCGATGAACTTCTGCTCAAGCCGGTCAAGGTAGTTGCAGTATCACTCGCTTCTGCACTGTTGATTTGAACAGTGCCATATAGCAGTTGACTATCTACCAGAGAGGATGTCGTCAACCCAGTACTACCGAACACTGTTGTAATATCACTGGCATCTACTTTATATAGATTAGTATATGTTCCAGTAGAGGTTTTGTAGCTGACTGGAAAACTATCATCGATAAATATCATATAGTTGTAGTACCCTGTCGGATCTGCAAAGCTACTAAGATCACTACTAAAACCTTGTGCAACAAATGCTTGCTGAACATTATCACGTAGATTAGTGAGATTAACCGTCATATCAGTCGCATCAACTGTAATGATATTTTGGGCAGCATTCGTAAAGGTGGCCTGTGCTGGGCTCCCATCACCTTTCACACCATAGACAGAGAGCGTGGCACTGGCATCTACAGATATTGAACCACCGCTCATGCTGGCATGGTCCAAGACGGCATAGATCTCGCGACCATTGCCAGAGAGATCTTCTACAGCAAAGCCGATGGTTCCGGTTGCATCTCCTACAAAACCATCCAGATTAAAGGTTACTTCAATTGAATCGTCCGTTGAAACATCAGAGAAGCTGCTGGAGACCACCTCACCTGTACTGCTCATACTGACAACGTTTGTCGTAGAGCCAACCTTGAGTTTGATTGTGTTATCTACACTACTCTGGCTCAGAGAAAAGGGCTCGGCCATTTTGACAATACAGTCACCACTACTACCAGTACAGGTATGGTGGTTAGTGGTATTAACAGGTGTACCTGTTGCATCTACGAATGCAGCCACTGCATTATCTACCCCGCTTTGCGGATTGATAGTATAGATATAACTTCCATCACCACCTGTAGCGAGCACAGCCATTGGATCAGCACCATGCATATAGGCCTGAGCTGTTGCACCGGGTGAAGAGATTGCAACTGGATTCATGATCACCAGATTCAATGTAGTTGTAGCATCCGAATTGGCTACAGACCCAGTTACCGTGATGGTGTCAGTTGCACTGGTTGCAGTACCCAAACTTGCTGGTGTGTAGACATTGGTATCGGTTGCATTTGCCACCAGACCGCCGTTTACAGCAGACCATGTAGTTGATGCATCACCGCCAGCCAGGTTGAGTGTAAGAGTTGCATCCGCTGTCACGTAGTAAGCCATACTGGTTGACAGCTTCGTTCCCCCTGTATTGGAGAGTGAGAAGGTGTTTACACTAATTGTGTCACTGGCAGATGTGACCCCGCTCACAGAAACTGTGACAACAAAAGTGGTATCACTACCATCACTATAGGTAGTTTGAAGAGTACTACTCGCAACACCAGCAACTGCAGCAACGGTAGATGAAGTTGTATCATCAAAGGTTGCGCTAGCAGCGGGTGTAGTCACTGTAAAAGTCACATCATCTGTGGCATCTGTGATTGTATTGCCGTGCGTATCCTGGATGGTCGCAGTCAACGACAGGCTGTCCGTGCCATCTGCCGACATGACTCGTGTGCCAGAGGTAGTAATCTGTGATGCGGTGTTCGCTGTAACCGTAACCGTCTGAGAGTCACTTGCATCATTACTTGAGGTATCACTCGCATTCCAGACCAGAGTATGTGCACCAATTGTCAGATTACTAATCGTATCTCCAACACTGTAGCTGCCAGCTCCATCGACTGTAATAGAAATCGTATCACTCACATCACCGTCCACTATGTCTGTAGCTGCTGTAGGTGCGGGAACTACATAAGATCCACTATTTAAGCCTGAAGCCTGTACAGTTGCATCTGCCGGGGCAGTTAGAGTTGGAGGCGTGGTATCGGGAACACTTATTTTTATTGATGATCCTGCACCTGTATAATTATTTGAGTCAGCTGTTGAGGTAAATATCAAATTAATATTTGTTGATGTTGTGATATTGCTCGATGCAATAGAAAGATCAAACAGTTTAACTGGTGTTCCATCCCAGCCCGACTGAGGCCATGCTGATGATGCATTATTCCACCCAAGAGTCTTATGCGAATCAGTTGTAGCATCACTATCTGAATCAGTGGTATCGCTCCCATCTAGAGGGGTGCCTGCAGTTTGACTAGTAGAGAACACATTACTCTCCGTCAGCGTCACTTTCGAACTATCATAAAACAGACTAAAGAGTAATTGATCTAACGAAGCGCCATCAGATACATCGTAATAATACGAAACTGTGGTAGTTGCATCTCCTGTCACCGTTATAGACTTTAACGTCGTATCCGTCGAGTCTATATATACATACTGAGTTGCTGCTGATGAAACTCCAGAAAAGAGCGCCATCAACAAAACAATTAACATTTTGATTTTATTAGAATACATACCTACCTTCCAGTTTATAATTAATAATAACTATCACACAACAACTAACACAAAAAACTAATTATCCATATCTGCTATGTACTGCTGTATTTCTTCTGCAGTTCGCGTTGCTTTTTGGCTATCAATTAGAGCCCCACTGTTCGTGGTATTTGTGGCACTACTCAAAAATCCTGAAAAGAACTTATAGCGATAGATCATCCAACCATCATTGGTATTGAAAGTACCATTTCCATCGACATCATAGACACTGCTACCAGACGCTAATAATGACTGAATTTCATCTGCATTTCTAGTCGCTTTTTGACTATCTATTAACACATTGTTATTAGTTGTATTTGCAGCACTACTCAAGAATCCTGAAAAGAACTTATAACGATAAATCATCCAACCATCATTGGTATTGAATGTAGAGTTACCGTCTACATCCATCGAACCTTCTCGTATCTCTACCGAGTCTGTAGCATCAATCAAGGTATCTGTAGTTCCATTATGCACGGTGGCTGTAATAATTGCAGTACCTGAATCAGTGGCATCTACTCCCGCTAGAGTAACGAAGTAGTTATCACTGCTATCTGTTGCTGCTTTGGCGGTGATGGTGGTGCCAGTGGCATCATTTAACCCCGTCAAGTAACCCTTGGTTGTGGTGACTTTTACCGTTAACCCTGCTCCCAGTGCAGCACTGCTGCTATTTTTTGGAGTTACCGTGATGATTGCAGTTGTAGCACCCACTACAATCGAACTCTTGTCTGAAGAGAGGGTTGAAGTACTACTATCCAAGGTAGTTGCCGTATTGACCACTGTAGAGGATGCATCAATCAGTGAACCATTAATGGTTGATGTTGCATCAACACTGACACCACTCATCGTAAAGCTGGCGGTGTAGGTGCCATTACTATCACTGTCTGTAGCATCGGTAGAGGTTCCTCCAAACCCGATCACTACACCGGAAATCTGTGATACCAACAGATTATTACCATACTGATCTTTTGGCGTCACGGTAACGGTAACACTGTCACCATCTAATGCTATAGTTGGTGCTGCACTCAGTGTGGACTGTGATGTGCTTAATGTATCGGGCACATAAGTAACCTCAACACTCTTCACAATCGGTATCGCATCCACGGTTGCAGATATTGTTGGGGTACCAGAACTTGAAGTAGAGAGCAGTTGCGGTGCGGTTATCGCGGTTGTGTAGGTTTTTGTTGTGCTGTCATAGCTCTTGGTCGACAGCACACCACCGGCTGAATTCTGTGCACTGAACGTCACAATCAACTCTTCACCTAAAGTATTTGTGTTACCCACCAGATTACCATACTGATCTTTTAGTGTAAGCCAAACTGTTGTACTCGCATCCACAACCAAGCTATCTGTCGTATCTACTGTGGTTGAGGCATCACCAATCACAATGGTTGAGAAACCGCTAGAACCGATACTGACTGCCGCTGGTGAGGCCGTCGTGGTGAAGGTATCAGAGGCACTGGTTCCATTGAGCACTGCACGGACCTCTACTGTTCCTGACGTTGTTGCGAGTGTAAGTGTGCTACTGGCATCACCTGAACTGTTGGTGGTATCACTGGCATCTGAAAGTGTACCCGTTGCATCTACTGAAATCACTGCAAAGTCAACCTGTGCCCCAGATACCGGATTTCCATTCGCATCTGTTACTGTGACTGTGAGTGGATTGGTTACTGCATTACCTACAATTGCACTTTGAGAGTTACCACTTTTGACTGTGATTGCTGTTGCACTACCCGCCACAAAGGCCAGTTCAATAGTCCCCAAGGAGACGGCATCGCCGTTAACATCAACCACGGCGGTTATTGTCTTGGTGCCGACAACGGTTGATTTGACCGTAAATATTGCCACTCCACTACCGTTGGTATCTGTTGCATCACTCACCGTATCACTGCTGTCACTACTGCTCAGCGTCACACTATTACCAGAGCCGATAGGAGCTCCCTGATTATCATTCACTGTAACAGTAATCGTACTTGTATCACTACTATTTGCAGTCAGGTTATCGGTTACATCTGCAGCGATCGTTGAGTTAGATGCGCTGGGTGCTGTGGTGACAAAACGTACGGTATCTGTTGCATCAATCGCTGTTGCTACACTATCCACTTCAACGGTTGCAGTAAACGTTGTATCGGTCGAATCCATGGTAAATGTCTGACTATAGACTCCAGATGACTCTGAAACTGAACCGTTCATATCTGCCCCAGTTGGAGTGGGTGTAATTACCACAGTCTGGCCACTACTCAATTTATTCCCGTACTGGTCTTTCGGTGTCACTGAAACCGTTATTGTATCACTGGCGGAAGCAATTACGGGTATTGCATCAAGCATTGAGACCGATGGCGAAAGGGCTCCAGGATTAAAGGTTACTGTATCCGAGGCATTAATTGGGGTTCCATTCACCGTAGCCGTTACTGTACCTGTACCACTGGTCGTAGAGGTAAAGGTCAATGTATAGGTGCCGGAAGCATCGCTGATCACCGTGCCTGAGGCGTCTCCTAGTGTAGAGCTGATAGCAACGGTTGCAGCCGTTCCCAACCAGTTACTGTTCACGTCCTTGGGAGTTACCGATGCAGTGAAACTTGAGCCAACGGTTGTATCTGTTGAGTTCAACGACAGAAGGGATGTAGATGCACTCACACTACCAATAGATGCTGTGACCACCATCTCATCAGAATCTGTCAACGATCCTTCATCCGTGACAACCAATTGGATGGTATATGAACCAGCCACATCATAACCGTTCAATGTTGCGGTTTCGTTCGTAGTGACACCACCCAGATTTGCAGTTGAACCTGAAGGGCTACTGGTAATGGTCCAGCTATAAGTTAAGGAACCAGCACTCTCTGTATCTGTCGATTGTGACCCACTCAATGTGAGTGGCGAACCATTGGCCGTTACACTCTGATCGGCACCAGCATTTGCACTCGGAGGAGTATTTCCCGGATCATTGACCGTGACCGTAATCTGTACCTTATCACTGCTCACTGTTCCATCATTGACAATCAGTCCAAAGATATAGGAGCCTGCAATATCGGTCTGGTAGGTAGGTGTTGCTGAGGAGGTACTGGAAAGTGACGAGTCTGAAGCGTCATCCGGTGCCGTATCCACCGACCAGGTATAGGTCAATGAGTCACCATCTGTATCGGTAGAGTCTGCTGCCGTCAATGAGATGGTAACCGTATCGGTAGCATTACTTTTAGTATATGAGGTGATTCCACCTGCCCCTGCTGCTGATGCCGTTGGTGCTGTATTGGCTGCTGAAACGGTATAGGCTGAGCTTAATGTATTGGATTTACTGACAGCGGTATTAGTCACATTAACATCATGAGTACCGGTAGAAAAACCAGAGGAGACAGTAGCTGTGATCTGAGAGGATGAGTTCCGGGTAACAGACTGCAGGCTGGTAGAACCTACGGTTACAGAGACTGCATCCATAAAGCGGGAGCCACTGATTGTCAGCGTCTGGTCTGTACCATTGCTTCCACTGTTATCCCCACTACCATCAACGACTGTCGACACTTCAGGTGTGGTATTGATTACTAAGGGCCCCTCTGTCGTTACTGAACCAAAAGTACCACTGGTATCAAAGGCAACGATATGAAAATAGTGAGAGTTACTATCCCCCAATACCGAACTGGTTACAGAGACTGCTGAACCGATTTGGGTTCCTGTCAATACTTCAGATAGTGTTGTGTTGGTTGCATCATCGGTATCAAAAATATAGTAGTAACCATTGAGTGTTGAATCAGTGCTATCTGCGGCGTTCCAAGTCATAGTGATTTGCCGCTTAATTGCATTATCCGAAAGATTGATCGGGTGGCTCGATGAAGCGAGACTACTGATATCAGTTGTGATTGTTGCTTGTGCAATTGAGGAGAGGAATAGCAGAGGCAATAACTTACTTATTATTTGATATATTTTTAACATTCAATTGATCTCATTATTTCAATACTATCTTGTACATCATCATACAATGTTATCTCAAAGCACAACGGATGCACATAAAAAAATGGACCCGTTTAATAACAGGTCCATTTTATATGTGCAATTAATTGACAGTGGTGTCGATCTCCAGGGTCGTCGAGCTATCTGTGTGATCTGCAGATATTGCATCATCACTATAACCATCCCCATCAACATCAACCTTGATCGTGTAGTTCCCGTTATCCGTTAGACCCTTGAAGATGTAATCACCCGCACTATCTGTCACTCCTGCACTGACAAAGTTACCATTGTCATTATTGTCAAACAGGCCGACAATCTTGATACCACTTCCAGTGGACACAGCTAAGTCATGGATACCGGATGTCGCTGGTTGCAGTATCGTACCTGTTGCATCACCATTCGAGATATTTACAGCTGTTTCCAGATGGCCTACAGCGGTCCATGCATCGACCACATAGTTATCTGGCGCCAGTGCCTTGAACTCAAAGGCTCCATTGGAGTCAGTGATCACACTCTGATAGACCGTAGAGCCACTACTGAATGCACTCACCAGCTGATCTGCAATGGCTGTGCCTGCAGCATTCAGGACCGTACCAGAAATTGCGTAGGTATCTACACCGTCCCAGCTAAAGCTGACTGCAGCATCTGCTCCACTCAGTGCCAATTTACCTGCAAGATCATATCGGCTTGTTGTGTCTGAGCCATCCTTATAGAACAGTTCAGATTTGCCATCTGTCCATGCACTGACGTAATAGTTACCTTCTGGCAACTTGCTGATGGTTACATCACCATCACCGGTACGTTTATCCCAGCCAAAGCCACCTTGTGGGTCCCATGCATTGACATAGACTGTGTCGCTACTTCCTGCACCTACTATTGTCACAGTTAGCGTTCGCGATGTGATTGCAAAAGTGAGGTTGATAGCAGTCTGGTCCGCACTACTGGCATCTACTGGTGTTGCGTTATCGGGGAATGGTACTGTACCACCAGAAGAGTAAAAGACCCTCATACCATTACGGTCTGCACCCACAATGTAATCACTGGCCGCCGCCACCCCTTCAATGGTGTAGGTTGCAGAGCAGTCATCATCTACACCATCTCCAGTACAGGTGACATTTGTGTTTTCAACATTGGCAAAACCCATCTGTCCTGTCGACATTGACCATGCATCAATAAAGATCCAGTCATTGCGGTTAAAGCCGCTGATGGTTCCACTGATGCTATTACCCTCACTGACTGTAAAGCTGATCTGATCTGTTGAATCTGCGTTCAGCTGCAGCAGCGTGGCATTATCCCAAGTGTTCGCGGTTCCGGTCGAATCATTCCAGAATTGCATTGGGTAACCATCCGGGTCCATCATGACGCGATAACCTGTAGCATCACTACTGCTGTTGGTGCGCTTCATGCCTTCCAGAGTAAAGTTAACACTACTCTCCGTACCTTCACCCACAACACCCGTGCCATTACCGAACATCATTCCCTCATCAAACATATCAATCCAAGCAAAGCGTCCTGAATCCAGTCCAGTGATGGTACCTTGCACTTCCACTCCGGTCTCGATGGTCAAAACAATACCTGTGGTATCAGCATTGTCCACGATAGCGAGTTGATAAGCGTCCTCCCAGAAGTGTGTCAGCCCCAAATTTGGTCCTGCATAGAAGCCTCCAGCCTTACCGTCAACCCAGATATTGAGTCGATAGTCATCAGCCACATCCAGCCCCTTCAGGGTGAAGGACTCAGTCGCATCGGTACCCTGGATTTCAACACCCGCCCAAGCACCGGTACTTTCAGACCAGGCATCGACCCAAGCACGGTCACCTGCATCAAGACCACTGATCGAACCGACCATTTTACCGGCATTGGATGACAGTGAGAGCTCTGGGAGCTGTACTGTTCCAGAGGTAACGGCGACCCGGCTCTTATTGTCCCAACTGCCCAGTGAGCCTGTTGCCCCACCATCGCTGGTGGTATAGAAACCACCTTTATAGTCACCATTGTTGTTCCAATCGGGGTGAATATCAAGAATATAGTCGGAAGCTGCTTTCAACCCTTCAATACTGAAACTATCTGCAGCGCCAGTATTTGCATCCCCAGTAACCTCTGCCCAACCAAAGCCACTACCAGACTCTGACCAGAGGTTAATGTAGACCTTGTCACCACCCTGTAACCCAGAGACTGTTCCAGCCAAGGTAGCACCGGCAGCAAGCTTGATTTTCAAACCAGTTACATTATTTGATGTAGTGTCGATCTGCGCACGTTCATGCCATTCAACCGGACTATGGTATCCACTTTCATCAATTGAATCAGTGCTGTCTCCATAGAAGCCACTCGCATAGCGATAGTGCCACCAATCCAGTTGATAGTCTGTTGCTGAACCTAAGCCTTTAATCTCAAACGTTGCGTCACCACCTTGTGAACTTAGCCTTGCTTCAGCTCCACTACCGTTCGAGCTACTTTCTGACCAAGCATTAATCCAAAGAGTTTCACCAGGGTTGGCACCATTCGGAAATTGGACAACACCGCTGATTGTTTTACCTGATGACATCACAAGATTGATATTACTCTGATCCTGTGAGGTCAGATCCAGTCGAGAGGCACGTCGCTCATCTGTTACCGTTCCATTACGACTGTAGTAGCTGGTTGTGAAGCCACGGTCTCCACCCCATACTTCAACAATATAGTCATCGGCCTCGGGTACTTCCATGCGGAAGAAGCCGTTGTTGTTGGTTGAGGTGCCCATCCAGCGGTCCTTTGACTTGCTGAAGGCATTGACCCAGATCCAGCGAACCGGTGTACCATCTGATTCAGTCACACGACCTGTAATCGCATAGCTTTTCTTCAGGCGTAAATTGAGACTATCAGCAGCCCTCGGAGTTGTTTCATAGGAATCGGTACCATCCAGTTTATGGTAGAAGCCACTGCCATCAACTTTAATCCGCTGTGCTTCATCCCAAGAGAAGACGGTTCCCTTATCCCCACCATAGAAGGCGTTCATGCCATTTGGTGTCCAGACATCAACGATATATCCAGAACCATCCGACAAATTGATACGATAGTCACCGGAACCATCATACTCCGTCGGTGCCCCTCGGCCGCCATAGCCATCCTCTGACCAGGCATTGACATGTACATCACGCATACCACAGTAACCATCGCTTCCCCATTGTGGGCTATTTTCAGTATAGTCCTGTCCCTCGCAGTATTGCTGATGATTTGTTTTCACCGTACCACTGATAGAAGAGCCTGAACCAACCCCTACATTAATTGTGTAGGAGGTTTCAGAATCGGCCACCGTGATCATACTGGCATTATCCCAATTCTGGGTAATCGTACCTGTAGCATTTCCACCAACGGTAAGATCACCGCTACTGAATTGTACCTGTCCACCGAGAATACCGTTAGTCTGCTCATCTTCCCATGATGGCCAGACGTTCATCCGGTAAGTCTTACCTGGCTCTACCTGGACTGTGAAGACCCCATTATTGTCAAAATTGGTGCCAGAACCAGCCCACCCCCCTTGGTCACTATTGAAGTCTACCCAGGCGTGATCAAGGCCGCTGTTATCTGAAGTCTTGTAGATTCTACCGGTGATCTGAGCACCTTGCTTCAGATGAACCTCAACATCTACAGTACTATCCGCCACACGTACAGGGTCATAGACAGGCATCTGATCTTCATCATTCCACTCACGTGTCAAACCACCTTCAATGGTCGCTGTAGATGCAATATCTACTGTGTCACTCTTCGAAGCTGTATAGACAAATGATCCACCCATACCATCTGGTGTATGCACCTCAATCATATACTCCTTGTCCGGCTCAACCGTTACACTAAACTCACCTACAGACAGTGAACTACCATTTCGAGTTCCTTCCATATCACTACACCAAGATTTACTTGTGTCATCACACTTGGTTTGGGTCCAAGTCTGGAATCCACCTGCAAAAGGATCATTCCAGCCGCCAAAGAATTGCTCATCGGTATCGGTTTGCTCTCCTTTTGAACGGATACTGATTCCTGCATCACCGATCCCTTCTTCGGCACCACTCAGTACCTTACCCGTCAAGGTCAATCCTGCACTCAAGGTAACAGTCACATTGGTATCTACACGGACCGGAATGATTGAGGCTCGTCCCCAATCACCCGTCACGCCACCGGTTGCCGCATCATAGAAACCGGAGATGTACTGACCACCGGTATTATAGGTGTCAATCCAGATCCGGTATTGGCCACTCATCACACCCACTGACGCCGTACCAAATTCATTGGTATTGGCTCCCGCCCAGTTGCCTTCACCATCCGGTTCCATATTGACCCAGAGATCCTCAATCAGCTCACCCTGGCTGTTCTGAACCGTGATATCGACGGTGATCCCCTTAGTTAGGGTGATATTGGGCAGACTAGTACCCACCCCCCGGGCTTCAACCTGCTCGGCCTGATCCCACATCTCGGTCAAGCCACCACTGCCGTTATAGTACCCACCTAAATAACCGCCCTGAGCACCGAAGGTATCTACCCAGATACGGTAGCGTTCATTGCCCGTCAGTTTAATGGTAAAGGTGCCATCATTCTTGGTATTGGTTCCTC
>Ga0233429_1002936_pt1 | contig 16892 bp, 17 predicted proteins | sample SI_118_April2016_3_FD_179879 | JGI IMG/M metagenome (GOLD analysis project Ga0233429, IMG submission 179879) | Seawater microbial communities from Saanich Inlet, British Columbia, Canada - SI_118_April2016_135_MG | ecosystem: Environmental > Aquatic > Marine > Inlet | place: Canada: British... | reverse complement strand
ATACCTTGCTAGACATTGTCCGTTCTTAATACCCCACTGTGCATTGACGTGGGCCGTCAAATTGACATACCCTCGGTCATTATGAAAGCCAACTCCGCACAGTTGATTGAACGGCGAATTATTTTCCCGGCCTTCCTTTAAGGGCCGGGCTTTAGCGATTCTCGCCTTCTTTATTCAGCTTTGGAGTTTAGTTTCATGTTTCCCGCACATCAGGCGCGTACCCGCGCCCAATTAGCCACTTTCTGCTTTTCCGTCCACGCGGACAACGACATCTCGGTGCTGCCAAACGTCACCGCCGCCCTGGCCAAGCGCCACCTGATCCCGGAGCGTATGATCGCCACCCGCTTCCGGCACGGCGAGGGGGAACTGCATGTGGATTTTCAAGTTGAAGACCTGGACCACGCAAGCGCCGAATTACTGGCCCAGGCCCTGCGGCGCATGGTCTGCGCAAGGGTGGTGCTGACGGCGGAGAAGTAAGGGCAGGAATATCTAAGCCGATTTAACCTTTGTTATTTCCTGCAATCCTTCAATATGAACATCCGGCCTGTCGGGAAACCGCGCCACGATGTCAAGGTCGCCGCCCATGGCTTCGATGTACTGGCGCAAGGTCGAGATCAGCATGTCGGAGCGCTTTTCCATGCGTGAGACTGTCGTTTGCTGAACGCCCAACTCCCTGGCCACCTTGACCTGGGTTTTGTTCATAGCGGCCCGCAGTTCGATCAGGGCAAGGTGCTCGGCGATCAGTTGCTGACCACGCGCCGCGATTTTCTTGCGCCGTTTGGGCGGCATTTTTTTGAGAATATCGTCAAAATCTTTCGCCATAGCCAAAGGCCCTTTCCTATTTCAAGCTCTGCAAGTGATCGTCATAACGTTTATCAGCCTTCTTGATCAGTTGCCGGTAAAACCGCTTTTCAGAACCGCCGCTTTTATCACCGGCAATCAACAAGATGGCTTTGCGCTCAGGATCAAACGCAAACGCCACGCGCCAAACACCCTCATCCGCAGTGAATCGAAGTTCTTTCATGTTGGCGTGCTTCGATCCATTGAGGGTATCCGCATGAGGGCGACGAAGTTCCGGCCCGAACGCCTTAAGCAGAAGCACCATGGCAGCCAGTTCATCCTGAACGACTTCGGACAAGCCTGAAAACTCATCATCGAATTCCTCGCAGTAAAGAACTTTCCACATCTTCATTCAGTATGCCTCCAAGGGCGTATGCATTCAAGAGCATCTTTAAATCATCAACGCGGTAGATTTTTTGATGCAGGGGTTTTGAGGCGGGAACTTTCTTTTAACGGATAATAACAAACAACACCCCAAGTCCCCACGTCATTCCCGACCTGATCGGGAATCCAGTTCTTTCTCCTCCGATAAACGGAACACATTGAAATGAGAAAATCCGGTTTAGTCAGTCACAAGCCGCGCATGCAAAAGCCAGCCATGGATGAGCTTCTCCTTGCTGGAGACCGCCCGGAAGTTAAGCAAGTGCGGCTTCTCTTGTTGCAGGTAACCACAGAACACTATGGCGTTATCACCCGTCGCCTCTTCCCGTTCCCCACGAGTTCGCCCCCACCATCTAGGGAACTCGGTCAGAATAAGCTTTTTGGCATCTTCTTTTTTCATAATCGCAGGATACGCAGAAATTGCGCCTGCCTCAAGCTCGCAGCACCGGATGCCAAAAGTGTTCCGATTGCTCCGGCTGGAAAAGATGGAGCGGGCTCAGATGCGTAATAGGCAAAAGTGTTCCATTCGTGTTCCAAAACTGGTGTTCTAAAAAGGTATGGGGTTTCGGACGCAAAGGAAATGAGAGGAAAGCAACCATGATGACATTTACTCAATTCGGATTACTGGCCGACATTGTTGGTGTCATGCTCCTTCTTCCACGCCTGAATTGGAAAAAAACTGGGATACCTTTCCATCCCACGGTTTGGAACAGGGCATGGTGGTTGATGGTAGCTGGTGCGCTGTTGGTGGTCGGGGGATTCGTTATGCAGTTTATAGGGACGTTCAACTAGATGCTTTGAAACAAGATTAGGAACAGGGAAGTAAAATGATGAGAAGTTATCACCGTGATGGGAAGGGGCTGATTCGATTTATCGCTTACTCCCCAGAACCCGTCGAAGGCTGTTTTCGCTTTAATGATGTACTTCAAATTTTTTCACTCCCTGACGATGCGCCAAAACCTGAGCATTCATACGCTGATCACCCTTTCGTCATTGAATATTCATTTGAGGAAATGGATATCGCTGAATTACGGGAGGTGCGGACAGCTGGTTTGTCCCCGTCGTCAGATACCCCACCTGATAATTTTCTAAAGACCGAACACCACTGGTGCAAGCAACAGGAAATTCTTAGTGTTTTGTCCGTGATAACCCGGCATCTAATCAAAAAAGAGACGACACAACACCGTTGGATTCTTGATACTGAAGGCGACGTTCTAACGGGGAAATTTGCTCAAACTGGTTATTATTGGAAAGGGTTCGGCGAGCTTGGGGAATGGTTTTCGACTCCATTCTCGCCCGAAATCACTTTTATTGATTCAAATACGTACTATGGCGAATTTGGGGTTACAGGAAAGCTTCTCGATCTTTCGGATGCTACAGTTCCACTTTTAGAAAAATATTTTGAATTGGGCGACGAAGAAAAAATTGCGTTCCTCTCCGCAAGCGTTTTGTTCTCTCAGGCGCTAGAAGCTTGGTCGGTCTCGGATAGCCTTACATATATTGGCATCGTATCTAGCCTGGAGGCCTTAATCGAATTTGACCATAGGAGTGCAAAGACGAACCATTGCCCAAATTGTGGGCAGCCAACGTACAAGATCCGAAAGAAATTTCTTGATTTCATGTCAACCTACGGGTCGAACGATGAAAGCTTCAGGAAATTTGCAGACCGCCTCTATAGCCGCCGATCTGGCATCGGCCACCAAGGTAAATTGCTGGCCGGGGATATAGCGGGCCAAGTCGTATCACCGAGCGACGAAACTCGGGATTGGTGGGAGCTTGGGCAATTGAGCCGCGTCGCGCGCGTATGCCTCGTGAATTGGCTAAACCGTGAACGATAACCAGGGCTATTCCGGCACAAAAAAAGGCGAAGCCTTTCGACCCCGCCTTTTCTTGAAGAACTGGATTCCCGCCTTCGCGGGAATGACGTGGTGGAGGAACTTTAGTTCTTTTCCTTATCGACCAGCTGATTCTTGGCGATCCAGGGCATCATGGCGCGGAGTTTTTCGCCTACTTCTTCGATCTGGTGCTCGGCGTTGCGGCGGCGGGTCGCCTTGAAGGACGGCTGACCGGCCTTGCACTCCAACATCCAGTCGCGGGTGAAGCGACCGGACTGGATGTCGTCCAGAACCTTCTTCATTTCGGCCTTGGTCTCGCTCGTGATGATCCGCGGGCCGCGGGTGTAATCGCCGTATTCGGCGGTGTTTGAGATCGAGTAGCGCATGTTGGCCATGCCGCCTTCGTACATCAGGTCGACGATCAGCTTGACCTCGTGCAGGCATTCAAAATAGGCCATTTCCGGGGCGTAACCGGCTTCGACAAGGGTTTCAAAACCGTTCTTGATGAGCTCCATCAGGCCGCCGCAGAGGACGACCTGCTCGCCGAACAGGTCGGTTTCGCATTCTTCCTTGAATGTGGTTTCGATGATGCCGGAGCGTCCGCCGCCAATGCCTGAGGCGTAGGACAGGGCCACTTCCAGGGCGTTGCCCGTTGAGTCCTGATCAACAGCGACCAGGCACGGAACCCCGCCACCATTCTGGTATTCGCCGCGCACCGTATGGCCGGGGCCTTTGGGGGCAATCATGAAGACGTCGATGTCGCTACGGGCTTCAATCAGGTTGAAGTGGATGTTAAGGCCGTGGGCGAAAGCCAGGGCAGCACCCTCTTTCATGTTGGCGTGGATCTCGGCGTAGTAGATGTCGGCCTGAAGCTCGTCAGGGCAGAGCATCATGATGACATCGGCCCAGGCTGTGGCCTCGGCGACGGTCATCACCTTAAGGCCCTCGTTTTCGGCCTTCTTGGCGCTGGCGGAGCCCGCGCGCAGGGCGACGCAGACATCCTTGATGCCGCTATCGCGCAGATTGAGAGCATGGGCGTGGCCCTGGCTGCCGTAACCAATAATGGCGACTTTTTTCGATTTGATCAGGTTAACGTCGGCATCACGATCATAATAAACACGCATGGTGGTCTTCCTTAGTTAGATCAAACTGCATTAAAAGATTTAATGCAGATAATTTGATCGATTTTATAAATTTGAGCAACTTATCTGCGTTCATTTGAGCGCAGGTTGCTCAATGAGCTTTGAGTAAAGGTTCAAAAAATTCAGTCGTGGTCCATAACCACCGTGCCACGGGCAATGGCGGCGACGCCGGTTCTGGAAACATCGATGAGGCCAAGCGGCACCATCAGTTCGATAAAAGCGTTGAGCTTGCCGGTGTCACCGACGATTTCAAAAATGAACGAGTCATTGGTGCTGTCAACGGCGCGAGCCCGGAAAATATCGGCGATACGCAGCGCCTCGACCCGTTTCTCGCCTACCCCTAGAACCTTGACCAGCGCCAGTTCGCGTTCAACATGCGGGCCTTCGATGGTCAAATCGTTGACCCCGTGGATCGGCACCAGCCGTTCCAGCTGGGCCTTGATCTGTTCAATCACCATCGGCGTTCCCGAGGTGACGATGGTGATCCGCGACAGGTTTTCCTCGATATCAACTTCGGCGACGGTCAGGCTTTCAATGTTGTAACCACGGCCGGAAAACAGGCCGATAACGCGGGCCAGCACCCCCGGCTCGTTATCGACGAGCACGGACATGGTATGGGTATTTTGTAATTCGTTAATCGGTGTCACTGTCTTCTAAGTCCCCGTTTTCGGGTTAATTTCTAAACCAGCACCATGCCGTCTTCTGAGACCTGGTCGTCGGTCTCGTTTTCGGGGCCGAAAATCATCTCGTTATGGGCCGCACCCGAGGGTATCATCGGGTAGCAGTTTTCCAACTTGTCGACGGCGATGTCGGCGATCACCGGACGGTCGCATTCGATCATCTCGCCGATGACGTCGTCCAGTTGTTCTTTTTTCTCGGCCCTAAGGCCAACGCCGCCAAAGGCTTCGGCCAGTTTAACGAAATCAGGCAAGGCCTGCATGTGGCTTTCGGCGTAGCGGCCACCGTGCAGCAGTTCCTGCCACTGGCGGACCATGCCCATGTATTCGTTGTTGAGGATAAACACCTTCACCGGCAGATTATACTGCACCAGGGTCGACATTTCCTGAATATTCATCAGGATCGAGGCCTCCCCCGCAATATCAATAACCAACGCTTTGGGATGCGCCATCTGCACACCCATGGCGGCGGGAAGACCGTAACCCATGGTGCCAAGTCCACCCGATGTCATCCAGCGGTTGGGGCGCTCAAAATGGAAATGCTGGGCCGCCCACATCTGATGCTGGCCGACCTCGGTGGTGATGTAGACCTCGTTCTGTTTTTTGGTCAGCTCGTACAGGCGCTCGATGGCGTACTGCGGCTTGATGATCTTCGAGGCGCGGTCGTAGTCGAGGCTTTTACGTTCGCGCCACTTGTTGATCGTCTTCCACCAGGACTTCATAGCCTTTTCATCGGCCCGGTTCTGTCCTGATTTCCAAATCTTGATCATGTCTTCCAGCACGTGGCCGACATCGCCGACGATGCCCAGGTCAACATGGACGTTCTTGTTGATCGAGGAGGGATCAATATCAATATGGATTTTCACGGAATCTGGCGAAAACGCATCGAGCCTGCCGGTCACCCGGTCATCAAAGCGCGCACCAACACAAACCATCACATCGCAATCATGCATGGCCATGTTGGCCTCGTAGGTTCCGTGCATACCCAGCATACCGACGAAATGTTTGTCAGAGGCGGCCAGCGCCCCCAGTCCCATCAGCGTCAGGGTGCACGGGAAATCCGTCGCATGGACAAGCTGGGTCAAAAGCTGCGAGGCGCCGGGGCCTGAATTAATGACCCCGCCACCGGCATAGATCAGCGGCTTCTTGGCGCCAGCCATGATTTTAACGGCTTGTTCGATCTTGGTAAGGTCACCCTTGACCTGCGGCTTGTAGCTTTTATGGACGACCTTGGCCGGCGGCACGTAATCGGCCTGGGCCATCATCACGTCCTTGGGGAAGTCAATGACGACCGGGCCGGGGCGACCGCTTTTGGCGACCAGAAAGGCTTCGTGAATACGGCGCGCCAGATTGTCGACATTCTTGACCAGATAGTTGTGCTTGGTGCAGGGCCGGGTGATGCCGGTGGTGTCGGCTTCCTGAAAGGCGTCGTTACCGATCAGGTGGGTTGGCACCTGACCGCAAATGCAAACGATCGGCACGCTGTCCATCATCGCATCGAGCAAGCCTGTCACCGCGTTGGTGGCGCCGGGGCCGGATGTCACCAGGACAACGCCGACCTTGCCGGTGGAACGGGCGTAGCCTTCCGCCGCATGGACCGCGCCCCCTTCCTGTCGCACAAGAACGTGGCGGATCTTGTTCTGCTTGAAAAATTCGTCATAAATCGGCAGGACAGCGCCCCCCGGATAGCCAAAGACAACGTCTACGCCCTGATCAGCCAATGCTTTCAGGAGTATTTGTGCGCCGCTCATGTGGTTTTTCGACATCGTCCTGGCCTTTACCTTAAACAAAGTTTGGGCCGCCACTGGGCGGCCTTGGTCATCATTTTGGCGTGGATTGTCCTTGGATTCCCAGCAATCCCGCTAAACTGAACGCGCAAACTAGTCTTTCATGACGGCGGGGTCAACATAAATTGACGAATAAATGAAAAGATTTCAGGCTTCAAACTTTCCGAATATTGCGCAAATAGTGGTAAATCAGCTGAAAGTTGGTTGCGCAGCCAGGTCATCTGGCGTTTGGCGAACTGGCGGGTCGCTTGTTTGGCGTCATGGGCCGCGGTTTCCAGGTCCGTTTGACCGGCCAGATAGCGTCTGAGTTCCGGCACCCCGACCGCCTTCATGGCTGGCAGGGCCGGGTCGAGAGACAAGTCATCAAGGGCGCGGACCTCATCAAGAGCGCCATTGTCCATCATCCAGGCGAAACGCTGATTGACGCCTTGATAAAGGATTTCCCGATCCGGGCTCAGGACAATAACCGCGAAAGCGGCGTCAAGGGGTGCTTCAGCTGGATGATCCTTTTGCCAGTCGCTGAGCGGCCTGCCGGTGGCCAGCGCCACTTCATAGGCGCGGATCAGGCGTTGCGTATCTCCGGCGGGTATGCGGGCCGCCGCTTCCGGGTCAAGGGCGGCCAGTGCATCGCGAAAAGCCGCGGGCCCAAGTTGCCCGTGGAGAGCAGTCGCCTTAGCCCGGAAAGATGGATCAACGTCGGGGATCGGGGCCAGCCCTTCCATCAATGCCTTAAGATACAGACCGGTACCGCCGACAACCAACGGCACTTTTTCATCCGCCCAGGCGGCCTTGATTTCATCAACCGCCATGGTCAGCCAACGGCCAACCGAACACGGATCATCAGCGGCCAGAACCCCGTAAAGTCGATGCGGGGCCTGCTTAAGATCGGACGCAGGCGGGCGGGCGCTGAGCACATCGAGCTCGCGGTAGACCTGCATGGAGTCCGCATTGATGATGACGCCGGAAAATTCCCGCGCCAGATCAATCGCCAGTGCCGATTTTCCACTGGCCGTCGGCCCGGCAATAATAATCACCCGTTGTTGCAAGAAATGATCCTTACGAATTCACGAAGCGGATAAAATCTAGCATAGGCCTAGCTATATCGCGACCAGCACAAGCAAAATCCACCATCCCCATTCCGGCAACTCTGCCTTTTCAATAAATTCCCTGATCTTCATTTTCTAAAAACTCCTTTATCCACGCATGATATCGGTTAAACGACGACGCGCCGAATGGCTGACCGGTTCGGCGATCCCCAGGCGGAACAGCATCTGCACAGTGTGCCCTTCGGCAACATCTAAAAGACCCAGAAACTGACCCTGCAGGGTGGTCATATCGGTGTACTCTTGCAGAACCTGACTCATGGGATGCATGGCCAGACCCAGTTCAGTCGCCTTCAGGTTGAGCCGCTCGTAGGCCCGGCCCGTCAGCAGCTGATCGAGACGGTTATTTGTCGGCGTCGTGATCCAGCCAAAGGCGGCCGCTGAGTTGGCCTGATCGGTTGTTATCTTGACGGCCTGGGCACCGAAGTCCGTACTGTCGGCTTCGGTCTCCCGCCGGTCCAGGAAAAATGTTTCGGCAACCATCTTCATTAAGCCACTCATGCCCGACTGGGCGACCCCGAAGCCGTCGCGGAAGCGGGCGCGTTCTTCATCGTTAAAGCGGAACATGGCGATGGTTTCGGCGTCGCGAGCCTTGTCGGCGGTTTCAATCTCCATTGCCAGACGGGCGATGTCGGCCAGCTTGCCACGCTTGCCCGCCTCATTGGTCAGGCCAAGACCCGGATGATTGATGGAACCAGCCAGTTCGGCAAGCTGGGCCGCACTCACAGGGGTGTCATCATAAACCCGTTTGTTCGATTGCCTTTTGGTGATCTGCGCAAACAAGGGGTCAACACGGGCACTGCCGTCCTTTGTCAGGGTGACCGAGGCGACGGGTTTGTCGGCTACTTTCGTATTGCCGTACTGGCCTGCCGGGAAATAGACGACGTCCACGGCATAGCCCAGGCTCCCTGCCGCCAGTGCGGCGTTCTCAAGGAAGGTGCCCTGACCGATATGAACCTGACGAAACGGCGGGTCTGTTTCAGGCAGCAAACGCGATTGATCCACATACAGATCAAAGCTGTCAGGGCCTGTCAGATCGACGATCCACGGCTGCTTGTTATGCGGGTTGGGCGCCAGAATGGCGTAGGACAAAACAATCCGGCGGATATCCGTTTCACCGGGCATGGGGCCATTCCAGCCCTCAAGCCCGGTTTCAGCGGTTTCGCCGCAGCCGCTGAGGACGCTGGGCAGCAACACCACACCGGAACCCGCCGCCATTACTTTGATAAAGTCTCGTCTGTGCATGATGTTATCCTTCAATCAGATAGGGACGGATGATTTCGCGGATCAGATCAACACCCTCACCAATATTTTTGTCATTGAGCGGTTGATCCTCAATGCTCAAAAAATCAAGCCAGTAATCGCCGATTAGCCAGCCGATGCGAATTAAGCGGGGCAAGGTCTTGTTGTCTTGTGGCCTGCGCATAACGCCGTTTTCAATCAAGTACTCGAAGAAAGCTTCGATCTCTTTCAAGCGGGCTTTGCGAACCTTTTTGTAGGCCTTCGCCAGTTGCGTGTCATTGAGCAGCAGGACCGACAGCTCTTTCTGGAAAAATCGATAATTGACGAGCATTCCTTGCAGGGCCGTCATTGCCTCGAAGAATTTCTCCAAAGCAGGCAGCCGATCCTCACCTGTCTGCCAGACCGTATCCATATCGTCCACCATCTGCTGATGAATGTGGCGGATGATCTCTTCCTTGTTGGCAAAGTGGTAATACAGATTGCCCGGACTGATCGCCATCGCCTCGGCGATATGGTTGGTCGATACAGCCGCCGTCCCCTTTTCATTGAAAAGCTCTATGGCGGTGGTCAGGATGGCTTGCCTGGTTGAGGCGCGTTTCATTGTCGGATGTTCCTTGTATTTAAGTTATTACTCTAAATTAGAGTAAATACTTTAAATGTCAAGAGCAAAATCTACCGCGGAGGTTCCAACGACCGTTGAAGACCATCTTGAGTTTATGGAAGCGCCGGGTCTGTTGTTGCGCGAGCGGATTTCGGCTGGGCAACGGCGAGCAAAACCGCGACCACAGAGAACCCGCTGGCCAGCAGGAAAGCATTGGCAATATTGCTCTCCGCCACGATTCCGGCAAGCACCGCACCAGACGCGGCAAAGCCGTCCATAAAGGCGAAGGTCAGGCCCAGGCTTGTCCCTTCGCGGCCACCTGAATGGTCGATTGCCGAGGCCAGCAGCACCGCCCGGATAGCCACCAGCGCTGTAAGCGCGATCCCAAGGGCAATCAGGGAAAGTGCGAATGGGGATGGTAGCCACGCCACAAACGCCGCCACGGCGGCTACCCCATTGCCGATAATAATCAGCGGTCGCCGCCCAAGGCTGTCGGATATCTTGCCCATCCATGGCTGCATCAACGCGCCAGGCAACATCATCGCCGCCATGGCCATGGCCGTGGCCAACCAGCCAAGGTCATGATTTTCCCTCAGGTAAAGTGGGGCCATGGTGATGATCGCGAACATGCCCATATTGTACGAGATAAACAGCACAATGACGCGAACGCCCGCCCCGGTCGACCAGACCCGCCAGATATCCGTAAAATCAGCGCGCGTCGGCCTGGAGTTGACATGACGGGGCACCTTCGCAGCGATAAAGAAAAAGGCGCATCCCATAAGCAATGTCGGGATGACCATCACCTGTATGGCCGTGCGCCAATCCGCCATCGACAACAACAGACCAACGGCGGGAAGCGCAATAACCTCTGAAATATGGCCGCCAATGGCATGCATTCCCAGGGCATAGGCGCGACGTGCTTTATGCATCTGGGTCAGCACGCCCGTTGCAATGGGGTGCCAGGCCGCATCGCCCATTCCGGCAACGGCGATCAGGATGGCAAAGGACCAGAAGCCATCGGAAAACGAGGCTGCAAGATAGCCGAAGCCGACCCAGAAAAATGTTGCGGTCAGCAAAATCCCCCGATTTGCCACATGATCGGCCAAAAGCCCCGCCGGAAAATAGGCCAGGGAAGCGCCTAGGCTATGGATCATAAACAATAAGCCGATCTCCGTCGGCGACAGGCCCAGGGCCAAACCGAACGCAGGGATCAGCAGGTACATCCCAATGGGCACCAGATCGTTAGCGCAATGGCCTATGGAAAAGGGGATGAAGAGGCTGGTTTTCATTGGGGCCCGGGATGCTGGAGCATGTTCACAGAGAAAAAACGGGCCCCGAAAGACCCGTTTTTAAATTAGCATAAAGAGCATCGAATTCCCAACTACTCCGCCGCTACCTGCGGCAAGTCCGACATCGCCTTATCGAGGGCGGCGTGATCGTAGTCTTCGTCTTTCAGCTTGCCCGCGAAGTAGTCGGTGTAGGCCTGCATGTCGAAGTGACCGTGGCCTGACAGGTTGAACAGGATCGTCTTCGACGTTCCCTCTTCCTTGCACTTTAAGGCCTGATCGACGGCGGCCTTGACGGCGTGGGTCGATTCCGGCGCGGGCACGATGCCTTCGGCGCGGGCGAACTGGACACCGGCGTCGAAACAGCCGGTCTGGTGATAGGCAACCGGATCGACAATCCCCAGAGCGACCAAATGGCTGACCAGCGGCGACATGCCGTGGTAACGCAATCCACCGGCGTGAATACCCGAAGGAATAAAGGTTGAGCCAAGAGTATGCATCTTGACCAGTGGGGTTAAGTGGGCGGTATCGCCAAAATCATAGGCGAAGGTGCCGCGGGTCAGGGTCGGACAGGCCGCCGGTTCAACGGCGATGACCTGACGTTTTTTGCCACCGCGCATTTGCTGACCTAAAAACGGGAAAGCAAGACCTGCAAAGTTGGAACCGCCACCGGCGCAACCAATGATGATATCCGGATCATCACCGGCCATCTCCATCTGCTCCATGGCTTCCTGACCGATGATGGTCTGATGCAGAAGCACGTGGTTGAGAACGCTGCCCAGTGAATACTTGGTGTCGTCATTCTGGGCCGCCACTTCGACGGCTTCGGAAATCGCGATGCCAAGGGAGCCTGTGGAATCCGGATGTTCGGCGAGGATCGCCTTGCCGGACTCGGTTTCCATGCTGGGGCTGGCGACACAGCGCGCCCCGTAGGTTTCCATCAGGGCGCGGCGGTAAGGCTTCTGCTCAAAGCTGACCTTGACCATGAAGACATTGACTTCAAGACCGAACAAATTGCCGGCAAAGGCCAGCGACGAGCCCCACTGACCGGCACCGGTTTCCGTCGACAGTTTCTTGACGCCTTCTTCCTTGTTGTAAAAGGCCTGGGCGACGGCGGTGTTGGGCTTGTGACTGCCCGACGGGCTGACGCCTTCGTACTTGTAGTAAATCTTGGCCGGGGTATCCAGGACCTGCTCCAGACGGCGAGCCCGATACAGTGGCGCCGGACGCCACAGACGGTAGACTTCGCGGACCGGTTCGGGGATTTCGATTTCACGTTCCTGCGTCACTTCCTGCATAATGCAAGCCATCGGGAACAACGGAGCCAGATCGTCAGGGCCAATCGGCTGGCCGGTTCCCGGGTGCAGGACCGGGGCCAGTGGCTCGGGTAAATCGGCAGCAATATTGTACCAGTGCTTCGGAATACGATCTTCGGATAAAGTATATTTGTAATCGCCCATGATGGCCTCCCCAGATTTAAAGTTCAGGTAACCTAATCAATTCAGGCAGGGCCGCGCAAGGGGCAGGGCTGCCCAAGCGAAAAACCCGGTTAAAGATTTTCCATTAAATCGAGGATTTTCCGGCGTTGCCTTGCGTCCGGCAAAAGCCCCTGACCGGCCCCGACGTTATCGATCATATGCTTTGCCTTACTGGTGCCGGGGATGACGCAGGTCACCGCCGGGTTTGCCAAAATGTATTTCAGGAAAATCTGTCCCCAGCTCGAAGCCCCGAATTCCGCTGCCCAGTCAGGTATTTCTTTTCCACGGACCATCCTGAACAATCCGCCCCGCCCGAATGGTACATTGACCAGTACCGCGACCCCCTTCTCGGCTGCCAACGGCAGCAGAATTTTTTCAGCATTGCGGTTAAGGACCGAGTAATTGAGCTGGACGAAATCCAGAACTTCCGACTGCAACACCATTTCAAGGTCTTCATGAGAGTCATCACGATAATGGGTGATGCCGACATAGCGAATGCGCCCGGCGTCACGCCACTGTCGTATGCTTTCAAGATGCATGTCCGTACCCTTTAGGTTATGGACCTGCATCAGATCGATTTTGCCGGTATGCCAACGCCCCATCGAGCCCTTCATCTGATTAAGGCCGTCTTCCCGATCCCCCCAGGTGCTGATCTTGGTGGCGATGAACGTTTTATCACGGGCCCCCATCTGATCGAGCAGGCGACCGGCAATGGTTTCTGAATTGCCATAGGTGGGTGCCGAATCGATCACACTGCCACCGCCGTCAAAAAGCGTTTGCATAACCTTACGGCGCTCGGCCATCTCTTCAGGCTCGCCCGCAACATCAAAGACACGGGACGTGCCAAGACCAACAACGGGCAGCATCTCGCCGCTTTTGGGAATGGCGCGCCGCGCCATAGGTTGGGCGGCGTTCGCGGGGTCTGTCGACCCCATGGCCCCCATGGCCCCCATGGCCAGAGCAGCCCCTGCACTTGCGGAGAGTTTCAAAAATTCTTTACGCGTCAGTTTCATGCGGATTCTCCTTTTATTCAGCAGCGGAAGGCTGGCTGGCCATCCTGTCCTGATTTTTACCGAGCATCATGGCAACCACAATCCACAAAAGGGCGGCGGGGGCCGCGACCAAGGCGATCAAACCGCCCTCTAACCCTAAAAACCGGATCGCCCAACCACTGATGGCGTCGCCGCCCCGGTAAATAACGGTATCGATAAAATTCTTCGATTTGTACTTTTGTTCACGGCTCAGGACAGTAAACAGGACTTCGCGAGCCGGACGGGAAATACCGAAATTAACGGCCCGGCGCAGAGTCTGGATGCCGGTCACCATCAACACACCCGGAGCCACCGCCAACGCCGCAAACCCGGCAATAGTGACAACCGGCAGCAAGGCCGCCGCCAGCCCGACCCCGAACCAGCGCATGAAACGGCCAGTGATGAAGCACTGGATGAGGATCGTCGCCAGACCGACCGCCTGATCGATACGGGCGAATATGCGCACCCGTTCCGACGGATCGCTTGAGGCCGCCGAGACGATATCGGCTTGCAGAAAATACAAAAACGTCGAACTGGCGGTATAGAGAAACAGATACAGACAGATGCCGAGCAGATACGGCGATTTAAAAACCGCCGACGCGCCGGACAGAATGCCGCCGCCGATGGGGGCTTGCTGGTCCGGCATTTCCTGCGGCGTTGTTTTCAGAAGGGCGCGAATGCATGCCACCGCCAGCATTAAAAACAACGACGAGATCAACAACAGATTGTCAGGCCCGAACGGGACCGCAATTTCGGCGGCGATGGTGGGGCCGGTGATCGCGCCCAGGGAACCCCCGGCGGCGATAAAACCGAACAGCCGCTTGCCCTGCTCATTGCTGAACAGATCAGCCATAAAGCTCCAGAACACGGAAATAACAAACAGGTTGAAGACGCTGACCCAGATAAAAAAGGCGCGGCCCACATAAACCCGGATATCAGGTTCGCCGAACAGGACATAGAAAATCAACAGATTGGCGATGAAAAACCCATACACGGCTGGCAGGAAACGCCGCCGGGGAACCTTCGCGACCAAAGCACCAAACAACGGCACGGCCAGCAGCATGACGACGAAAGTGCCGGTAAACAACCACTGTAATTGCCGAACCCCACCGGCGATCCCCATTTCATCACGCACAGGCCTTAGCAGGTAATAGGCGGTGAGCAGACAAAAGAAATAGGCAAAGGCCAGCAGCAGGGCGCGGACCTCTGCCCTGCGGACATCCGCGGCTCGCTCCAACAGTCGTTCAAGCCATGCGCCCAATGGAAATCCTCCCTGTATGGAACCCGATCATAGCCGCTAATTTCCGCCTCTTGAAAGAGGTCAGAGCATCTCGCCGATTTTGCGGGTTTTCAGGGTTTCGCGGGCCTTGGCGTATTTGGGGTCGTTCCAGAACATCAGGCAACCGTTACAACCCAGCCCGCAGCAACTATCCAGGCCCAGGGTCGGGGCCTTGCCCGCGTGGGCCTTGCCCTTGACGGTTGGGCGTGCATCAGAGTTGTCGCGCAGGCCGCTTTCCATATCCAGACTGATCAAGTTACCTTCGAGCAGCGTCTGCCGGTCTTCGGACAGTTCGGTTTCCATGCGCGCAACACTCATGACCGGCAGCAATGTCTTTAAATCATCCTGCTCTTCGTTATGGAAGACAGTGGCTGAAATGCGGACCGAGCGCCCCTGCCCCGGCGCAACCTTTTCGGTGACTTCACCGGTTTTGGCGTTTTCAAATTCATAGAGACGCAGGCGCACCGGTTCCATGCGACCGGGGCTTAATAATTCAAGCACGCAACCGGCGCGCAGCGGATTGCGGATCAGGAAAATCATATCATCGCCGTCCCACTGGGTGATCGCCCCGGCGTAAAGCCAACCGCCGACCGTATCGGTGCGATCATAGTTATGGGCAAGATTTGTCAGGCGTCCTTCATGAAAGCCCAGAGAGTAACCGCGGCTTTGCAGGGTGTAGAGCTCGCGAAGATAGACGTCGGGCTTCCAGCTTTTGGGGTCGGCGTACCAGGCGTCGATGGCGTGCCGATAGGCCCTGGCCGTCATGGCGGCGTAGTATTCGCTTTTGTTGCGGCCTTCGATTTTAAGTGAGTCGATGCCGAGCGCCAGATAATCATCCAGCTTTGGCATCAGGCACAAATCCTTGGCGTTCATGATGTAGGAACCGCGCTCGTCCTCTTCGATCTTCATCAGTTCGCCGGGCCGGTATTGCTCTTCCAGAAAGAAGTCATAATCGTCTTTGTTGTCCGGTGTGATTTCGACATCGAGTCCGTCCTTGGTGCGGGCCAGAACTTTATAGTTCCAGCGACAACTTTGCGCGCAGTTGCCCTGATTGGCGCCGCGTTCGGCGAGGAAATTGGACAGCAAGCAGCGCCCGGAATAGGTCATGCACATGGCCCCGTGGACAAAGGCCTCGAGCTTGATGTCCGGGCATTTCTCGCGAATTTCTACCAGTTCGGCAAAGCTCACCTCACGGGCCATCACACACAACGAAGCCCCCTGGGCCTGCCAACTTTTGACGGTCAGCCATGAACAGGCGTTGGCCTGGGTCGAAACATGCAATTCCAGTTCCGGGGCGTTTTCCTTCAAATAATGAAAGACGCCCGGGTCCGACACGATCAACCCGTCGGGACCGACTTTACGAACGGTTTCGACGAACTTCGGTAATTTTTCGATATCCCGATTATGGGTAAACAGATTAAGGGTCAGGTAGATACGCTTGCCATGAGAATGGGCGAAGCGCACCCCTTCGGTCAGTTCCTCAAGCGTGAAAGCCGACTGGGTGCGCAAGGACAGGTCAGGGGTTCCCGCGTAAACCGCGTCGGCGCCATAAAGGATCGCCGTTTTCAGCTTCGAGAGCGAACCTGCAGGCATCAGCAGTTCGGCGCGGTGTGGTCCGTTTGTTGTTGTCATTTTGCATAACTAAACGCAAAAACGGCCCCGCACAAGGCAGGGCCGTTTCAGAGAGACTTTAAAAAGGCTTTAGAGCTTATTCCTTTTCAATGCTGAGGGCGACAAAACGCAAGCCCGACTGGCCTTCAATGAGCAGCAGGATACGCTTGTTGCCTTCCTTGCGCGCTTCATCAATTTTGCCAATAACCTGATCGGGCGACGTCACTTCTTCCTGACTGACTTCGACAATCAAGTCGCCGGGGCGGACACCTTTCTCGAAGGCGACACCGTCGTCGGCGACTTCGGTAACGATGACGCCGCGGGCTTCCTCGTCCAGTTTGAACTTCTCGCGCAGGGCCGGGGTCAGTTCAGCCAGGGTCAGGCCCAGCGGATCGACCATCTTGTCGCCGCCAGCGGCGTCGTCATTATCTTTGCTACCGTCTGGACCTGCTTCGGCCATTTCGGTTTCATCGAGCCTGCCGACAGTCACCTTGACGGTTATTTTCTTGCCGTCACGCCAAACAACCACTTTAACCGGTTTGTCGACTTCGGTTTCGGCGACGATACGCGGCAGTTTGCGCATTTGCGGCACCGGCTTG
>Ga0233429_1002899_pt1 | contig 17059 bp, 17 predicted proteins | sample SI_118_April2016_3_FD_179879 | JGI IMG/M metagenome (GOLD analysis project Ga0233429, IMG submission 179879) | Seawater microbial communities from Saanich Inlet, British Columbia, Canada - SI_118_April2016_135_MG | ecosystem: Environmental > Aquatic > Marine > Inlet | place: Canada: British... | reverse complement strand
GGTTGGGCGATGGGCTCTAATATTGTCGCAATCTCTTCCGCCAAAGCGCCTCTGATTTCTTCCGCGCTGACTTCTTGGTCAAACCTTGATGCGGCAATGGATTGAGTGAGGCGCGCTGCTGTGGCGACGCCAAGATCCGAAGTGATTAAAATCTCCTCGAGCTCTTCGATCGCTGCGTCATCCAGCTTGCGCTTGGTGAAGAGATCGTTGATGCCTTGGGTGAGGGCGGAGGAGGAACGACTGAGGCCATCTTTCAGGCGTGATAACCAGCCGCGTTTTGCTTCATCAGTCATATAATTTAATCTGCCGATATTTGGGCGGTGAGGCCGTCTGGTGAAGCGCTGGTGATCAGCGCCGAAACGATCGAACCCTGCTCAAAATTATCGTTCAGGCGAACCGGCGCATAGGTTTCGGTGTAGCCGCGCCCGTCGCGCTCGACCAGGACTTCAGCGGTCTGGCCATTGAGTAAGTCAAAATAGGCGAGCTTTGCTTGTTCACCTTTTTGGCGAAGGGCAGCGGCGCGGGCTTTGCGAATTTTCTCATCAATTTGCGGCATATTGGCCGCCGGTGTATCTGGCCGCGGCGAATACGGAAAGACATGGAGATAGGTGAGGCCCGCGTCATCAACGAGGCGCAACGTATCTTCAAACATGTCGTCGCTCTCGGTTGGAAAGCCAGTAATGAGATCCGCGCCAAACACGACGTCCGGGCGAAGCTCGCGAATGCGTGTGGTTAACTCGATCACGTCTTTGCGGTTATGGCGGCGCTTCATGCGCTTTAGTATGAGATCGCTGCCGGCTTGTACACTGAGATGGAGATGCGGCATCAAGCGGGGCTCGGTCGCAATCAAATCCATCAACTCGTCATCAATGACAGCGGGGTCGAGCGAGCTGAGCCGCAGGCGTTTCAGATCTGGCGCCAAAGCGAGCAAGCGGCGCACCATTTGTCCGAGCGAGGGCTGGCCCGGCAGGTCGCTGCCATAGGATGAAATATCAACGCCAGTGAGGACAGCCTCGTGATAGCCTTGCCCGGTCAACTGATTGACCTGGTCGACAATGTGGCCGATCGGTACCGAGCGGGAATTACCGCGGCCATAGGGAATGATGCAAAATGTGCAGCGATGGTCACAGCCTTGTTGAACTTGAACAAAAGCCCGGCTGTGCGATTCGAAGCCGCTGATCAAATGACCGGCGATCTCTTTGGCCTGCATGATGTCGGAGACTTGAATTTTTTGCTTCTCAGGTGAGGGCAGATAGCTTTCCAGCTGAAGTTTTTCCTCATTGCCGAGCACGAGATCAACTTCGGGCATTTCATCAAATTTTTCCGGCGCGATTTGAGCAGCACAGCCTGAGACAATGATCCGCGCGTCAGGCCGCTCGCGGCGGAGCTTTCGGATCTGGCGGCGGGCATCGCGCTCGGCTTCCGTGGTGACGGCGCAGGTGTTAAAAATCACCGTGTCGTTTAGGCCGGCTGCTTTGGCATGGTCGCGCATAACTTCGGATTCGAACGCGTTCAAGCGGCAGCCCAAGGTGACAACTTCAGGAGCGGCGTCTTTGCTCGTCATAGCACCCAAGTCCCGGTGTAACTCATTTCGGTCGGACCGGTCATCATGATGCGATTATCGTCCCGCCATTCGATCTCCAGCGTGCCGCCATCAAGCTCAACCTTGGCTTTGCGATCAGCTAAATCGCGCCGGACAGCTGCTACTAAGGTGGCGCAGGCCCCGGTGCCGCAGGCTTCAGTGATGCCGACGCCGCGTTCCCAGACGCGCAGGCGAATGTGGCTGCGCGAAATGATTTCTGCCGCCTCAACATTGGTCCGGTTGGGAAACAACGGATGATGCTCCAAGATGGGTCCAACGCTCTCGAGGTTAATTGCAGTGCAGTCTTCAACAAAGAAAACCGCATGCGGATTGCCAACGCCGACGCCCACGGGATTGCTGAGCGGGCCCTCTGATATATCGAGCGATAAAGTGTCCATCTCGCTCGCCAACGGGATGTCCTGCCAGTCGAGATAAGCGGGTCCCATATCGACGGTGATGTTGTCGCCTGACCTGGTTGCGGTCAGCACGCCGCTTAAGGTTTCAATGAGCGCTTGGTCCCGGCCTTTCTCATCCATGACCAGCTTGCCGACACAGCGCGTGGCATTGCCGCAGGCCTCAACCTCGCCGCCATCGGCATTGCGAATACGCATCTTTAAATCAGCCTCGCCGGGGCTCTCTTCGAGCAAGATTAATTGGTCGCAGCCGATGCCGCGCCGGCGATCCGCAATCGCCTGCGTTTGGGCCGAATTCAACTCAATCGGCGTGCCCCGACCATCCAAAATAACAAAGTCATTTCCGAGACCGTGCATTTTTATAAATTTCAATGCGCTCATAGCAGGCGATATAGGCCTGAATGCAGCAGAAGTCCACTATTTTTGAGGGCGGGTTATTTGGGGCCAAAGGTTTCAAGAAAAGCCTGTAGATGAAACTCCGCCTGAGCTGGCTCGTACACGTGTTCTTGGCCGACCGGGCAGGCGCGCCTCGCGAGGCAGCCCTGGCCCATACAAACCTGTCCTTTGGGCTTGGCCAAAAAGCCAACACAGGCTTCGACGTTAAAGTCGCCGTCCTTGATGGCCCCCACCGGGCAGGTTGAGAGGCAAGGCTGGTCCGGGCAGGTCTCACAAGGTGAGGGGGGCGTTTTAATTTTAGGCAGGTCGATTTTTTCGTCCAACAAAAGGACGCCGCGATAAGCATGCCAAAGCCCAAAGTTCGGATGAATGAAAGCACCAAAGGGCGAGGGATTAACCGGCTCGACTTTTTGGGCCCAGGTCAAAATTGGAATATAGGGCGGCCCATCGAAGGGAAAAATGACCTCTGCCTTCAAGTCTCTCGCAATATTTGTCAGAACATCACGCGTCCAGCTTTCAAGCGGATTCGTGTTTTCTGGTCTATTGGTTTCGAAACTTGGCCAAAAATTTGAAGTTTTGCGATTGCCGGCATTACCAACAATAAGGACGGTTTTTGTGGTAGCGGAAAAGTCGTCAGAGGGACCTGGATGAAATCCGCCGCAGCATCTCATATCTGCCTGGGCGATACGATGGTCTATTTCCTGGTAATTCATGCGGTACTATAGTCAGGGTTTGGCGGTCAGTAAAATTGAAAAGAGGGCTACATATCCGAGTTGGCGACCGATTCTGCCAGCTGCACCAAAGTCTTTTGCATGTCCCGATTGGGCAGGTCCAAATATGATTCAATAAGACGGCGCACTTCTTTGGCTTGATGGGCGTTGATCTTCAATTCACCACCATTCGTAGCAATCTCGGTAAGATCGACAAAAAAGTAACCAGCATCAACGCTAAAAAAATTGCATAATTTATAAATGTTCTCTGCCGTTAAGCTTTTCCGGCCATCTTCAAGGGCATCAAGCTGTTTAAGCGTCTTGCCGATAATTTTGGCCGCGCGACTACGAGAGATTTTTTTCTCAAGACGTAGAATTTTCAGGCGGTGACCGATTAGGGGATTAACAAAATCGTATTGGCGAACCCGTTTAGAGGAATTGTTTGGCAATCCATCGCTCATTATATTCTCACTTCAAGTAAATACAGAGTACAAATATAAGGTGTATTCAATAATAATTTACAAGTAATGATATAACACGACCAATGGTCAACAAAAAGTGAAAAAAATACAAACTATAATTGTAAAGTTGGATAACAAAATATATTTTGATTATTTAGACTCGATAGCCGAGTTCCAAATGCCAACCGGGAATAGTTAGTCGGTACTTTGCGCCAAGGTTTTGACAAATTGGGAGAGGCGTTTGCGAACTTCTTCATCTGTCACGCGAAAGAAATTATGCATAAGCTCAATTGCTTCGCGTGAGGCCATGGGGTCTTCTTTGAACGGCGCTTGTGGAATGTCCGATAAATCCAAATTCTCAATGGCTGATTCCCCAAGGGCTTCTATCCCTTCAAAGAAAAAGGAAACTTCAACGCCAAGTGTTTTTGAAATTTTATACAAATTGCTGGCACCAATTCGGTTGGTGCCATTTTCATATTTCTGAACTTGTTGAAAAGTGACGCCGATAGCTTCACCGAGCTTGGTTTGACTTATTCTGAGACCAACGCGTCTCGCACGTACTCTTGAGCCGACATATTTATCGATGGGATCTGGGCCATCGTCTTTAATTGTTCTTCTTCTGCGCATTTTATCACTCTCCCTCAGGAGTACTATAGAGTTACCAAACAAATAATCGATTAATTCATATGCGTCGAGCAAAAATGAATTCTATTAAATAATTTAATTATTCTAATTATTAACTTCAAATAGGTACAATCCGCAATAGTGTCAAAAATGATGTTTCTACTTATGCCTTTAAAGTAACGAAAATAAAATTTCCGCCGTTTCTTGGGGATTACTGTTATCCCCTATAAGTACTATTGCATACTATAATACGCAAGAGCCGCAGGCGAAAATGCTGAAATTAATTGGGATATTTTCTTAAAGAAAATATTGCTCCTGTCATTTCTTGATCAAACGTCGTGCCGCTCGGCTCATTTGACTAAATCATTTCAAGGATGAGCGAATTGCTTGACTTCATGGACTGACATCAATACATTCCGCCACCTTACGAAGACAAAATGTTTCGTGACGTCTCCAATTGAATTATCCGCTCAGGCCTAAATTGAGTTGGTGAGGGGGCGCCGCCAGTCCGCGAGTTTCGCGCACTGGCGTTTTTTGCTTGTTTATTTTGGACGCTAAGATGTTTGACGGTTTAAGCGATAAGTTTGGCGACATATTTGATCGCCTGAAGAAGCGAGGAGCTCTGAGCGAGTCCGACGTTTCTGAAGCCATGCGCGAAATTCGTGTCGCTTTGCTTGAAGCCGATGTCGCGCTGCCGGTCGTCAAAGAATTTATCGATGGCGTCAAAGAACAAGCGGTTGGTCACGATGTCATTAAAAGTGTCACGCCCGGCCAGATGATCATCAAAGTGGTCAATGATCACTTGGTCGAAATGCTGGGCCCGGAAGACGCTGAGATTAATTTAGCCGCTGCCGCGCCGGTGCCAATCCTGATGGTTGGCCTGCAAGGTTCGGGTAAGACGACGACCACCGGTAAGCTGGCGCTGCGTCTCAAAAATCGCGACCGCAAAAAAGTATTGGTTGCCGGTCTCGACGTGGCGCGCCCCGCGGCGCAAGAACAATTGGCTCAACTTGCCAAGCAAGCAGAGGTCGAAAGTCTGGCCCCCGTCTTTGGTGAGCAGCCGGTCGGCATTTCAAAACGTGCCATGGAAGTCGGCCGTAAAGAAGGCTTCGATGTCGTTATTTTGGATACTGCTGGTCGTCTGGCCATAGATCAGGAATTAATGACCGAGGTCGCTGAGATCCGCAACACGGTGGCACCGGCAGAAATTCTGCTCGTTGCCGATGCGATGTCTGGCCAAGATGCGGTCAATGTCGCTAAAGAATTTAACGAGAAAATCGGTATTACCGGTATCGTGCTGACCCGTGTTGATGGTGATGCGCGGGGCGGTGCGGCCCTTTCGATGCGCCAAGTCACGGGCTGCCCGATCAAGTTGATGGGTGTCGGTGAAAAGCTCGATGCGTTAGATACTTTTCAAGCCGAACGTATTGCTGGGCGCATTTTGGGCATGGGCGATATTGTCGGCCTGGTCGAAAAAGCCGGTGAGGTCGTTGATCAGGAAGAAGCCGAAAAAGTCGCCAAGCGGGCGATGAAAGGCCAGTTCACGCTGGAAGATTTGCAGCAACAATTGGCACAAGTGAAAAACATGGGCGATCTTGGCGGCCTGATGGGCATGTTGCCGGGTGTTGGCAAAATGAAAAAGCAAATCGCCGAGGCCAATATTGATGATAAGATGATTGCCCGCCAAGAAGCAATTATATTGTCGATGACGCCAAAGGAACGGCGCAATCCAAAATTACTGAACGCCAAACGCCGGAAACGCATTGCTGCGGGGTCGGGCACCAGCGTTCAAGACGTCAATCGTCTGCTTAAACAATTTCAGCAGATGGCGTCGATGATGAAGAAAATGGGTAAGAAAGGTATGAAGGGCATGATGCCCGGAATGGGCGGCGGTATGCCCAATATGCCTGGTGGCATGATGCCGCCACCCGGAATGAAATTTTAGAATTTAGTTTAAAAAGAGGAAAGTAAATCAATGGCAACCAAAATTCGTTTATCGCGAGGTGGCGCAAAAAAGCGTCCGTTTTACCGTATTGTTGTGGCAGATAGTCGTTCTCCCCGTGACGGTCGGTTCATCGAACGTGTTGGTACATACAATCCGATGGTCGCGAAAGATCACCCGGAACGCATCGTTCTTAAAGAAGAGCGTATCAAACACTGGCTCTCCAATGGCGCTTTGCCGACAAACCGTGTTGCGCGGTTCTTAGGCGACGCCGATATCATCGAAAAGCCAACTTACGCCGAGCAGACCAAACAACATCTGCCACGTGAAAAGACTTTGGAGAAGATGAGAGAGAAAGAAGAAGCTCAGAAAGCCGCTCAAGAAGCAGCGGCTCAAGAAGCCGAAGCGGCTGCGGCGGCTCCAACGGAAGCTGAAGCTGCAGAAGAAGCGCCAGCAGAAGAGGCTGCGGCTGAGGAAGCTCCAGCAGAAGAGGCTGCGGCTGAGGAAGCTCCAGCAGAAGAGGCTGCGGCTGAGGAAGCTCCAGCAGAAGAAGCTCCAGCAGAAGAAGCTGCGGCAGAAGAAGCTCCAGCGGAAGAAGCTGCAGCAGAAGAAGCTCTAGCGGAAGAAGCTCCAGCAGAAGAAGCTGCGGCAGAAGAGGAAAATAAAGACGGCTAAGGATTTATGTCAAACTCGCCTCAAAAATCGGCGTCTGACAACCGAATTTGCGTTGGTATCGTGACCGGGCCGCATGGCCTCAAAGGGGATGTAAAGCTCAAGAGCTATACAGAAAATCCCAAAGATGTCGCAGCTTTCGGTCCGGTTACGGACAAATCCGGTGAGCGACAATTTGATATCCGCATTCTCAGCGCCAATCAAAAAGGATTGGTTGTTGAACTAAGCGGGGTCAGAGGACGCGAGGCGGCCGAGGCAATTAGAGGGACCGAACTTTATATGGTCCGAGATTTATTGCCGGAGCTTGAAGAGGACGAGTTCTATTATTCAGATCTGGTTGGTCTGGTAGTTGAAGACATAAATGGCGCAGCTATTGGCACTGTAAGTTTGGTAGATAATTACGGTGCTGGTGAGATTATCGAGGTTGATTTAAAGGACGGCGGAACTGAAATGTATCCAATGTCTCGGGAAGTGGTTCCGACAATCGACCTCAAAAATGGACGGGTTGTGATCAATCCACCGGCTGAAATATTTGCCGATGCCGATCACGATAAAGAGGAAGCAGAGTAATGGCAGGTAATGTGCCACAAGAGATGTCATCAGAGAACGCACCAGCCGATCAGGCTTGGCATGCGACGGTGATGACATTGTTCCCGGAAATGTTTCCGGGCACGCTTGGGCAATCTCTTGCTGGTAGGGCTCTGGATGACGGCCTTTGGGAAATTGACGCGGTGGATATCCGCACATTTGCCGAAGACAAACATCAGACCGTTGACGACACGCCGTTTGGTGGTGGCGCCGGAATGGTGATGCGGGCCGATGTCATTGATGCGGCGCTAAACTCAGTGGCAACGGACGCACGTCCGATTATTTACCTGTCGCCCAGAGGCAAGCCTTTGGATCAAGCGCGGGTCAAAGAATTGGCTGCAGCAGAAGGCGTTATTTTGCTCTGTGGTCGCTATGAAGGTGTTGATGAGCGGGTGATTGAAGCTTGGCAGTTGGAAGAAATCTCGCTCGGTGATTTTGTGCTCTCCGGCGGCGAGCCGGCAGCGCTCACATTAATTGACGCTTGCGTGCGCTTGCTACCTGGCGTGATGGGTAATGAGGCGACGCCGGTGGAAGAAAGTTTTGAAGGGGGATTGCTTGAATATCCCCATTATACCCGACCCCGCGAATGGCAAGGTCGGGATGTGCCGGAAGTTCTGCTCTCCGGGCACCATGAGAATGTAAAGGCTTGGCGACAGGCTGAGGCAGAAAAAATTACGGCTGAGAGGCGGCCTGATCTTTGGGATAAATATGTCACCAAGGGCGGAACGGCACCCAGCAAACATTAAAATTTTGGAATTTGAACACTAGTTGAGGAAAAGAAGATGAATCTTTTACAAGAAATCGAGCAAGAGCAAATTGCTAAGCTGAGCGCTGATAAAGCAATGCCGAAATTTGCCCCAGGCGATACTGTCAAAGTAAACGTCAAAGTGGTCGAAGGTACGCGTGAGCGTATTCAGGCTTACGAAGGCGTCTGCATTGCCCGTAAAAACGATGGTCTCCATTCGAACTTTACGGTTCGCAAAATCTCTTATGGTGAAGGTGTTGAACGTGTGTTCCCGCTTTACTCGCCGAATGTAGATAGTGTCGAGATTTTGCGCCGTGGTGATGTTCGCCGGGCCAAACTCTATTATCTTCGTGGTCGCCAAGGTAAGCGTGCGCGTATTGCTGAGCGTACCGATGGTTACGCAGCTAAGCTCTCCGCGTCTGATCGCGAAACAGCATTGGTTGAAAAAGAAGCTAATAAAGCAGCAAGTGCAAAAAAGAAATCAGCGAAAGCAGAAGCGCCAGTAGAGGCTCCGGCCGAAACTCCAGCAGAAGAAGTCGTTGAGGAGCAAGTAGAAGATAAGACCGAAGATTAATCTCGGCCTCTTTCTTCCATCTGTTTTTATCAAACCATTAAGTTGAAGTGAGTGATCTCTGATGAGCGAAGCAAAGACTCTTTATGACAAACTCTGGGACTCCCATATCGTCGACCAACAGGATGATGGGACATGTCTTATTTATATCGACCGACATCTTGTGCACGAAGTGACGTCGCCGCAAGCCTTCGAAGGCATGCGGAATGATGGCCGTAGCGTGCGCCGCCCGGAGCTAACCTTGGCGGTAGCTGATCACAATGTGCCGACGACCGATCGTTCGATTCGGATCGAAGATGATGAGTCGCGCATTCAGATTGAAGCGCTTGAAAAGAACTGCGCTGATTTCGGTCTTGAGCTTTACTCGATGAATGATATTCGCCAAGGCATCTGCCATGTGGTTGGACCGGAGCAAGGCTTTACGCTGCCGGGCACGACTTTGGTATGTGGAGATTCGCACACGGCAACGCATGGTGCTTTCGGCTCGATGTCGTTTGGTATCGGCACCTCTGAGGTTGAACATGTGTTGGCAACGCAAACCTTGCTGCTGACCAAATGCCGCAATATGCGGGTGACGGTAAATGGCGCCCTGCCAGCCGGTGTTACTGCTAAAGATCTGATCCTGGCAGTCATTGGTAAAATCGGCACCGCCGGTGGTACCGGTGCGGCGATCGAATTCTGCGGCGAAGCTTTCACCTCGCTTTCAATGGAGGGCCGGATGACGGTCTGCAACATGACCATTGAAGGCGGTGCGAGAGTTGGTCTGATCGCGCCTGATGAAACGACATTTGAGTTCTTGAAGGGTCGCCCCAAATCACCAAAAGCCGGTGCTTGGGAAGCGGCTGTCGAATTTTGGAAAACGCTGAAGACCGATGACGGCGCTGTGTTTGAAGAGGAAGTTGTCATGGAAGCTTCTGACATCAAGCCGCAAGTGACATGGGGCACCAGTCCGGAAGACGTCACCACGATTGACGGCAATGTACCAAATCCAGCGGATGAGCCAGATGAAAATCGCCGCAACAAGATGGAGCGCTCGCTCGAATATATGGGCCTCGATGCGGGTATGGCGATGAAGGACATTAAGATCAACACGACCTTTATCGGCTCTTGCACCAATTCGCGCCTGGAAGATATGCGGGCCGCTGCTGAAGTTGCTAAAGGCCGCAAGGTCGCGGACGGCGTTCAAGCTTTGGTCGTGCCAGGTTCTGGTTTGATTAAAGAGCAGGCCGAACAAGAAGGCCTCGATAAAATTTTTATCGAAGCTGGTTTTGAATGGCGGGAAGCGGGTTGCTCAATGTGCTTGGCGATGAACGCTGACAAGTTGAAGCCGGGCGAGCGCGCAGCGTCAACGTCGAACCGAAATTTTGAAGGTCGTCAAGGTCCCGGCGGACGCACCCATTTGGTGAGCCCGGCTATGGCCGCTGCCGCTGCAATCGCGGGTCATTTGACCGACGTAAATGATTTAGATTAAGGGAGAAGAGATATGGAAAAATTTGATAAACTCACTTCTGTTGCCGCTCCTCTGCCCCTGATCAATGTCGATACCGACATGATTATTCCGGCTAGGTTTTTAAAAACGATCAAGCGCACCGGTTTGGGGTCAGATTTGTTTTCGACGCTGCGCTTCAATGAAGACGGCAGCGACCGCGAAGATTTTGTGCTGAATAAGCCAGCCTATAAAGACGCTGAAATTCTTGTCGCGGGCGATAACTTTGGTTGTGGCTCAAGCCGTGAACATGCGCCCTGGGCTTTGATGGATTACGGCATCAAATGCGTTATTGCGCCAAGCTTTGCCGACATCTTTTTCAACAACAGCTCGAAGAACGGTATGTTGCTGATTAAACTGCCGCAGGAACAAGTTGATAAACTAATGCAGGATGCCGACCAGGGTGCCAATTCAACTTTCACAGTTGATTTGGAAGCTCAGGAAATTACCGGACCTGATGGCGAAGTCATTAAATTTGAAGTCGATGCTTTCAAGAAGCATTGCTTGCTGAATGGTCTCGATGATATCGGTCTGACGATGCAAAAAGATCAAAAGATAAACGATTACGAAGAGCGTCAAAAAGCCGCTCAGCCCTGGTAAAATCTGGGTAGATTTTGGGTAATAAATTAGAATTAAAGAGAGAGAATATGTCTGCAAATAAAAAACTATTGTTGTTGCCGGGTGACGGCATCGGCCCAGAGATTGTCGACGAAGTTCGTAAAATCATCGATTGGATGGATGAAAAACGTTCGGTCACTTTTGATATTTCAGAAGGCTTAATCGGCGGCGCAGCCATTGATGAAACCGGCGGACCTCTCCCAGAAGAAACTTTGGTAGCCGCGCGCGCTTCCGACGCTGTTCTCATGGGCGCTGCCGGTGGCCCGAAATGGGAATCATTGCCTTTCGAAGTTCAGCCAGAACGCGGCTTGCTTGGTATTCGGAAAGAACTTGGCCTGTTTGCTAATTTGCGCCCCGCACTGGTCTTTGATGCCTTGGCAGATGCGTCTACCTTGAAGCTCGATATTGTTAAGGGTCTCGATATTATGATTGTCCGGGAATTGACCGGCGGCATCTATTTCGGTGAGCCCCGCGGTATTGAAGATCTCGGTAACGGCGTTCGTAAGGGCGTTAACACGCTGACCTATACGACACCAGAAATTCACCGCATTGGCCGGGTGGCCATGGATCTCGCCGCCAAGCGCGACAAGCGGGTTTGTTCGATCGATAAAGCAAATGTTTTGGAAACCACAGTGATGTGGCGGGAAGAAATGATCAAAGTCGGTGAAGAGTATCCCGACATCGAGCTGAGCCACATGTATGTCGATAACGCCGCCATGCAATTGGTGCGTAATCCTAAGCAATTCGACGTCATTGTGACGACCAATATGTTTGGCGATATTTTGTCCGATTGCGCCGCAATGTTGACCGGCTCGCTCGGCATGTTGCCATCAGCTTCATTGGGTGCGCCCGACGAAAGTGGTCGCCAGGCGGCGCTCTATGAGCCCGTTCATGGCACGGCACCGGATATTGCTGGCCAAGGTATTGCCAATCCTCTGGCACAGATTCTCAGCTATTCTATGTTGCTGCGCTATTCTTTCGATATGTTCGAAGATGCCGACTTCATTGATCAAGCTGTGCAGAACGTGCTCGGACAAGGCTTGCGCACAGGTGACATTATGGGCGAGGGCTCAACCCAGGTATCTACCTCGGAAATGGGCGACGCCATTATCAAGGAACTTGATAAACAAGCAGCTTAAATAAATGCCCCCAGTAATTGGGAAAAATCAGAGGGGGCGTGCATAACGCTCCCTCTTTCTTATAAGGGGCAAATGGAGAATTAAGATGGGTTACAAATTTGCAGTTGTCGGCGCGACCGGCAACGTCGGACGCGAGATTATGAACATTTTGGCGGAACGGGAAATTCCGGCCGAAGACGTGACGGCTATTGCATCCGCGCGCTCTGTCGGCGCTGAAGTGTCTTACGGCGAAGATGACGTCCTTAAAGTGCAAGATCTGGCGGCGTTTGATTTTGAAGGCACTGACATTGTGCTCTCAAGTCCGGGCGCCAAAGTCTCGGCCGAATATGTGCCAAGAGCGACCGCCGCGGGTGCTGTCGTCATTGATAACACGTCTCAATTCAGGATGGATCCGGACGTGCCTTTGGTCGTGCCCGAGGTTAACCCTGAAGCGATTGGCGAGTTCCGCAATAGAAACATTATCGCCAACCCTAACTGCTCGACCATTCAGTTGGTTGTCGCTTTGAAGCCTTTGCACGATCTGGCAGGCATCCGCCGCGTCGTTGTCTCGACCTATCAGTCGGTCTCGGGGGCTGGAAAATCTGCGATGGATGAGCTGTTTAACCAGACCAAAGGCATCTACATGAATGAACCTGAATCTAAATTTCAGGAAAATTTTTCTAAGCCGATTGCCTTTAATACGATCCCGCAAATTGACGTCTTTATGGAAGATGGCAATACCAAGGAAGAGTGGAAAATGATGGTCGAGACCAAGAAAATTCTTGATCCGGAAATTCGCCTGACCGCGACTTGCGTCCGTGTGCCCGTCTTTGTCGGTCATGCCGAAGCCGTCAATATCGAGTTCGAACGCTCGATCTCTACTGAAGAAGCGCGCGAAGCCTTGAAGGCAGCGGAAGGCGTGGTGGTTGTCGATCACCGGGCCGAGGAAGGCTATGTCACCCAAACCGAATGCGCCGGCGAAGACCCCGTCTATGTCAGCCGCATCCGCGATGATATGACCTTGGAAAATGGTCTAAGCTTGTGGGTCGTCGCCGACAACCTCCGCAAAGGCGCAGCCCTAAATACGGTGCAAATCGCTGAAACACTGATTAGAGATTATCTCTAAAGGTTAATTTTTTAGTTCGGTGCCATAGTTCGCTGTCGGGCACCGAACTCTTACATTAACCTTTTAGTCGAACATGGCGTCGATATCGCCCTGAGATTGTTCGTCTGGATCTTTGCGGCGTTCCTGGCCGGAGTAATATTCGTCTTGTTTGCGGCGGCGGTCGGGACCGAAATAATGTTTTGCTTCGACAAAGGGGCGCGGTCGCTCAATGACGGCTCGGATGCGTGAAAAAAGTGTCCGAGCAGAAAGCGGCTTAATCAGCATTTCATTGATGCCGGCATCGCGGGCTTGAGTGACTTTGTTTTGCTCTGAATGGCCCGTCACCATAACGATCGGCACATATTGGTTCGGACTGTCATCGCCGGTGCGGACCAGTTTGACAAAATCCAGACCGTCCAGCGGCTGCATTTCCCAATCGACCAAAATGATATCAGGTTCGAAAGTTTTCATCGCCGAAAAAGCCAGCGCGCCATCTGAGGCTTCGGCCATTTCCAGGACACCCAGCGCGCGCAGCAATTGTTTCAAGATGATCCGCATGAACGGATTATCTTCAACAATCAAAAACTTCACATTACTGATATCAAGTCGCGCCACGGGGTGGTGAACCTATAGTGATTAAGAAAAAGCGGCCTAATTAAAAAAGCAGTTCAAATATATATCAGGGAATTAGGCATGTTCGCGTTCAAAAATAAAGCGAAAAAATTTACTGCGGTTGAAAATGGTTCATTTTGCAATCGTAATATGGGCGTAATATGGGCAAGAAGCGGCCTGAAAAGCAGACAAGTATAGAGGCGCCAGGCACGCAAGGCCTGGGATCCTTGTCGTGACGCATCGCGGCGGCGATACTCCTGACGCCTCATAGAGCCGGCCAGGCTCCGAGTACGTTCGATTGTCTTCGACCCCACTTGCTTCCTTACAACGCACCCTTGGGAGAGAGACAACTGCAATTTCACAAGCTTTATAGGTTTCAAATTCGGTCGTTGCCGACCTAATCCTTCACCCTGCCATATGATGGTTCAGATTAAGGAACCCAAATGAATGGACCCAATAACCAGATTGCTCACTTTCAAAACGGCACGAACTTCCGGCGAGGTAAAACAGTAATTCCTTGGTCAGGCCACCAATTTTTACTCTTTTACAAACCCTTCAGTCATGCGGTGGTTTGGTATTTCCAGAATCGAAATTCCTTCACCCAAGCCATCGCCGACTTTCCGGATCTCCTTCCGCCCGTCCCGCCAGGGAGACGAGGCAATCCAAAAAACCATCAGCATCTAAAGTTTTCTAAAACCTTCCCTTAAGTCCCGTTCCTTAGCGCGCGCCCCAAGAAGGGGCCCACCACCAATAGAAACAGCACTCAAGAAAGCGATTTCAAAAAGCCTTTAGTTTAGGCCTCCAACCCAACAAACCTTTTACCGGATCGCTCCGGGAAATGGCCTGCTTTGTCGAATATGCTTTCCTTCCTGCCTGTCCAAACTTATCGATAAATCGATAAATTCGGTGCCAACTCAGTAAGAAAAAGCAGTAAAGACGCTTTCACGTACGGGAGATATTCTCAACAATTCAAAATAAACATTCAATAATAAAATAGTAAAAAACCAAAGAAATCTGTGTATAAATTAACTATATTTACACAAATAGCACACAACTTATCCACAATTATATCAACATGTAAGTAATAATGTAGTAAAAAAATTATTTATTATAATTATCGCCTAATAAATGAGTACTTGTTTTTAAGTTTTTGAGTAATTCAGAGATGTGACGGGCATATGCACCTGCTTTACTCCCTTGTTGTTATTTATATGTATCGAATTAGGCGTTACGGGCTGATTTAATTGTGTTCGGCGCTTGTCATGAGGCTACGTTGACTTGCCACCATTGAAGGGCTAAACAAAATGAGTTTGTAGTCGTAAGACTTTAATCTTACGTATAAAATTGTCGTTTAATGGTTGGGGTTAGCGCCTTGGCCAATTGGGTTTACTGAAAATAAGCGAGGCTTGGTCTATGAGTACGGGAAACCGTCCGCTTTCTCCACATTTACAGGTTTACAAACCGCAATTGACGTCGGTGTTGTCGATCTTGCATAGGATGACAGGGGTTGGCCTCGCGGTCGGCGCTCTGATGTTGGTTTATTGGTTAAATGCTGCGGCTTACGGGCCTGAGGCCTTTGAGCGCACGCAAGCGTTTTTGGCCCATTGGTTTGGCAAGTTGCTGCTCTTCGGCTGGACCTGGGCTTTGTTCTATCACCTCTGTAATGGCATTCGGCATATGTTTTGGGATGCGGGAAAAGGCCTGGAACTGCCGCAAGTCTATTTGACCGGCTGGTTGGTTTATATCGCCTCGGTGGTTTTGACCTTGCTGGCCTGGACCGCTGGCTATGGCATGCTGGGAGGGTCGTACTGATGAGCTTACGAACTGATTTGGGCCGGGTGCGCGGTCTTGGCAGTGCCAAGGATGGTACCGCTCATTGGTGGAGCCAGCGGGTTACCGCGGTCGCTCTCATACCACTTAGTCTGTGGTTTATTTATTCGGCCGTAACCTTGGTCGGCATTGATCGGGCAGGCTTTAAGGTCTGGCTCAATGCGCCGGGTAGCATCTTGCTGATGTCGCTTTTTGTCATCGCGTTGTTTTATCACATGCAACTCGGCCTTCAGGTCGTGGTTGAAGATTATGTGCATAACGAGCGAAACAAAATCTTCTTATTGGTTCTTAATAAACTTGTCGCGGTATTCTTTGCTGTTTCCAGCATCATCGCTATCATCAAAGTTGCCTTCGGAGGCTAAAAGTCAAAATGACCGAAAATTATGAAATCATCGATCACGTGCATGATGTGATTGTTGTTGGTGCAGGTGGCGCAGGATTGCGGGCGACGCTTGGCATGACGGCGGCTGGTCTGGATACGGCTTGCATCACCAAAGTTTTCCCAACGCGCTCGCATACTGTTGCCGCCCAAGGCGGCGTTGGTGCCGCGCTGGGTAATATGCAGGAAGATAGCTGGCAATGGCATATGTTCGACACCGTCAAAGGTGCTGACTGGTTAGGCGATCAAGATGCCATCGAATATATGTGCCGCGAAGCAGTCCCCGCGATCTACGAGTTGGAGCATTTCGGCGTGCCGTTTTCCCGGACCGAAGAGGGCAAGATTTATCAACGCCCCTTTGGCGGTCATATGAGCGATTTCGGCGAGGGAGCCCCGGTCGGGCGCGCCGCCGCCGCCGCTGACCGTACCGGACATGCTATTTTGCACACGCTTTATCAGCAATGCCTAAAGCACAATGCCGAGTTCTATATCGAGTATTTCGCGATCGATTTGATCATGGATGATGATGGCTCATGCCGGGGTGTGATGGCGTGGAATTTGGCCGATGGTACGATCCATCGCTTCCTCGGTCATCAAACTGTGATGGCAACCGGTGGCTATGGTCGCAGTTACTTCTCCTGCACATCGGCGCATACCTGTACCGGAGATGGCAATGGTATGGTGCTCCGCGCCGGCCTGCCGATGCAGGATATGGAATTTGTGCAGTTTCACCCAACCGGAATTTACGGTTCTGGCTGCCTAATCACGGAGGGTGCCAGGGGCGAAGGTGGTTATCTCACCAATTCCGAAGGCGAAGCCTTTATGGAACGCTATGCGCCATCCGCTAAAGATCTGGCCTCGCGCGATGTTGTGAGCCGTTCAATGACGGTTGAGATCAGGGAAAACCGCGGTGTCGGTGCTGACAATGATCACATCTACCTGCACCTCGAACATCTGGGTGCCGAAGTGCTGCACAAACAATTACCAGGCATTACCGAAACGGCGAAAATTTTCTCCGGCGTCGATGCGACCAAAGAGCCGATCCCAGTTCTGCCGACGGTGCATTATAATATGGGCGGTATTCCGACCAATTATCACGGTGAGGTATTGCGTCCCAGTGAAAGCGACCCGGACGCGGTTGTTCAGGGCCTTATGGCAATTGGTGAATGCGCCTGTGCCTCGGTTCATGGGGCCAACAGGCTGGGCA
>Ga0233429_1002896_pt1 | contig 17065 bp, 13 predicted proteins | sample SI_118_April2016_3_FD_179879 | JGI IMG/M metagenome (GOLD analysis project Ga0233429, IMG submission 179879) | Seawater microbial communities from Saanich Inlet, British Columbia, Canada - SI_118_April2016_135_MG | ecosystem: Environmental > Aquatic > Marine > Inlet | place: Canada: British... | reverse complement strand
CGACCTCAGGCTTCCTCGAGAACGCGCCGGATTGTAGACAGCAATGTTTCCACGGCGACAGGTTTTTTCAACACGGCATGCACGCAATCTGGTTGCTCGCGTGTCGCATCATCGTCGACCCAGCCGGAGACGATGATTATCGGTATGTCGTCACCACGATCTCGTAGTAGATACAGCAAGTCTTCACCGTCCGCCGGTCCTGGCATGTGCAGATCCAGCAGCACAAGGTCAATCGTTTCGCGGTCCAGAATCTGCAACGCCTCTGCGGCATCCGAGGCTGGAACCGGTGAGAAATCAAACCGTGACAGCACCTCGATCATGAACTGGCGGATCGTGGCTTCGTCATCGACGATCAGGACACGGGACTTGGAGGGACTTGGGATGGTCATGGGGGCGTATCCGAGCGTGCACAGCGGAAACCGAGAACGGGCTCGCGACTATCCGGCTGCACGCGATTGCGGACTGAAACAGTAGCTACGTCGCGAATGGCGAGATAGTGCCCGCCTCGGGCAACTCGCTGCTGGCCACTGCTCGGTCCTTGGGGATCCAATAGCGGGCTGACTCCGTAATACTCCGGGTTGTACCAATCACTGACCCACTCCATCACATTTCCGGCCAGATCATGTACGGCGTAGGGGCTCGCACCATCGGGGAATTCACCAACTGCGGCTGTGGATCCCAGCAGATTGTTGTAGTTCAGCAGTCGTAGACTGGGATCTTGTAGAACCAGGAAGGTCGGGTCTTCGTCGCCCCAGGGAAACCGACGCTCGTCATTGGGACCGCGTGCCGTCTTCTCCCACTCCGCTTCAGTCGGTAAGCGTTTCCCTGCCCAACCGCAGAAATCGCTGGCGCCATCGTAGTCGACACAGTTGATGGGATGGTCGTCACGCTCAGTGAGACCGAAGTTGCAGTCAGGCTGCTCTCCCGGCGTGGCGCAGGCATTCTCTCGTACACACACCGCATACTCAGCGCCCGTCACCTCGACCGAATCAATCCAGAATGTGCTGAGATTGACGACGTGCAGAGGGCTCTCGCCGGCCAGGCCAGTCTCCGACCCCATCAGGAAAGAGCCACTGGGAATCTCAATCATGCCGGAGCGCTCTGAGTAGATCTGGTTGACGACGCTGATGACAACCGTATCGAGGAGGCTCTCACTCTGGGCATCTTTGACGATCAGGCCGAAGACATAGTCACCGACGAGATTTGGGGTGAATCTCGCCATGACGCTGGTTGAGTCTGATAGTGTGACCCCTTCGCCAGGATTATTGCCGACAATCCACCGATATGTGATCGGATCAGTCTCTGGATCACTTGATCCAGAGGCGTCGAGGGTTACCTCGAGACCGACGCCCACTGTCTGTTGAGCACCCGCATCAGCCACAGGAGGTTGATTGCCGGCGCCCGTGACAACGACAGCCATTTCATCAGTTGCCGTGCTGAGGCTGTCACTGACGGTGAGGCGAAACAGATACGAGCCCGGGGTGGCCGGTACGAACCGGGTCTGGGCAGCGGTGGAGTCTTCGAAGGCAACTGCGGCGGGGGCCTCCAGCGATTCCCATAGATATGAGAGTGAATCACCGTCGGCATCGGAACTCGACGAGCCGTCGAGGAAAAAATTAGATCCCACCGGTAGCGTGTAATCGAGGCCGGCGATGGCAACAGGCGTTGTGTTTTCACTGCCGGCAACGGTAATTCGCACCGAATCGGGTTCGCTGCCCTGGCTATTGGCGCTCACTGTGAGGATGAATACATAGAGGCCCGTAGACTGGGGCGTGACCTGCGCGGTCGCGCCGGAGGTCAACACAAAACTCTCCGGGTTCTGGGCTCCCTGTGACCACTGGTAACTCAGTGCATCGCCATCATCATCACGGGAGCCGGAGCCGTCGAGAAGGATCTCGGTACCCAGCAACACGGTGCGGTCCGCACCTGCATCTGCCACCGGATCCGTGTCCGTCCGCTTTGGGGCTGGTGGTGAACTACAGCCCAGCATCACGAGCAGGATAGCCCATCCGGCGGCGTATCGACGCCTGCACAGGTAGGATTGAATGCGTGTCATCATACGTAACTTCAATGATAACAAAGTACACGAGCATCTGTCACCTGTGTATATTCAAGCGAATGCCAGCCTCCATGACATCTACCGATCACGGCTCCGCTCAGGATCTGCCAGTGCCTCCCGTCAGCACCGCAGGGAATCTCGGGATCCTCGATGGCGACGTTGAGCACGACGAGGTAAACCGGGCCATTTGCGGTGCGGATCGGGCCATCCTTTTCGGCCAGCAGACGAGGCTGCCACACTTCCCGGATGATCGCCGTCTACCACGTTTGCATGCGGGAGATGAGCGTGTCCTGTTCTTCTGGCGGGTGCTGAAGAAGGTCCCAGCAAATCTGCGTCGCGCCCTGATTGATGCCCCCGTGAGCATCACCCTCGTGCGGGGAGACACGTTGCTGTGCTTCCGTGACGTGAGACACCATCAGGCCGTGCATCTCGGCAGGCGCCGCCGGACGATTTATCTGCCCGAGTTGCTCATGCAGCAGGCCGAGGAGAAGGGCTACGATTACTGGGCCATCGCGGAAGGGCTCATTTACGCGGGGTGGATGCTGCTGGACTACCTGCTGCTCGTTGATGTGCTGACGCAGTTCGGTCACCTGGCGATGCGTCGTTCGCAGCAAGAGCAAGAGGAGGGCGACGAGGTGGGCTGGAACTGGTCCGGTCTACGATTGAGTGAGCCACTGCTGCGGCGACTGGTACAGGAGCACAATCGCCATCGTCGGGAGCATCCCGACCTGGGTAAGTCGGAGGTCGAGGAATTCATCAGCGGCTACAAATCGGCGTTGATTCGAGTACAGGGGCTGAATGCCTGGTCGCGGGAGCCCTGGGAGATCGGGCGGGATCTATTCAATGAGGATCTGGAACACCGCTGGGCACAGATGAAGATGGAGCGGATCGCGGATGTCTTCGACTATCCGCGCCTGTTCCTTTTCGATCGTGACATCATCCACGGAGCGGCGCGCGATCTCGCCTTGCGACGCAGGCAGCCTCTGGAACCGCACAGTTTCAGCGACGCCTTGCACGACTACAAAGACGCACTCCGCTTCGATCGGCACCCACTCATGACGGAATTCTGTCGCGGTGTCGTGCCCAAGCCGCGGGCACAATTCCTACGAACCGTCGTCGAACTGGGTGTCGGTGCGCTGCGCGGATTCTTCGATGCTTATCGCGACAGTGTATTGGAGGCCGTCGATCTGGTGCATCCACTGTGGATGTATCTCGTCTCCCTGTCGTCGGATCCGGCCGGTGTGTTTGCGCACGTAGGGCGATTGCGCTCGCGTGCACGGCATGTGGACGGTATCGGAGTGGACGACGAACAAGGGCCCCTGTCAGAACGTGAAATGGCGCGGCATCTGACGGGGATCTTCGTACGACTCGATCGATTGCCCGGCTATCGCCGACTCGCAAGACAGGTCGTCGAATTAGGAGACGGTGCTCACGACGAGTTACTCGCATTGGTCCAGAATCATGGTCTGCAGGATGCTGATGAATGGGCGACGTTCAAGATGAAGAAACAAGCTATCGTCGCCTGCGCCTGTGAGCTTCTCGAGGTCATGGATGGGTCCGAAGCAGAGCACGCAGATGAAGCCGGATTGGCTGCGAGGCGTCGTATTCATGAGGATGAATCGATCCAGGCACTGTTGGCGGATCGGCCGCATCGCTTTACGTCTGATCCCAGTGCCGTCTTGATGTATTCACGCGAGTATCGACGTACGCTGGCTGAATTCGGCGCCGCTGATCCAGATACCAACTCTCTGTTGGCGAGTGTGCTGATCCGTCTGGACCTCAGCGAGCGCTACGAAGAGCTCGTGGACATGATCGCTGGCCTTGGGCCGCCGGCGGTGTCCGCTCTCTATGGTGTTCTCGAGCAGATTTCGGAACGGGATGAGCGTCGTGCAGCCATCTTGCAGCGTTGTCGGCGAATTCTGGGTTCCATTCTGCTTGAGCGACAGATGCGCTCGAAAGCTCAACAGCGGGCTCGTACTTCGCATCTCTTCGACGAGCCGGATCCCGCACCCGTCGAGGTAGAAGCAGCCGATCTGGATACGGAGCCATTTGTCGCTTTGCATCGCGAGCTTCTCACCGGCATCAGCTTTGAGAAGCGGGGAGAGGAAGTCAAACCTCCGCCTGTGTCGACCGTCGATGCGGATACTGTCAGCGACGTGTCCAACCACCCCAGTGAACCGGATGGCGATGAACCGCCTGAGATCGACTCATGAATGGGATTGTCTCATGAATAATCGTCCCATCTTCCTCGTGTTCATGATCCTGGGGTTCGTAGTCAGCGGCTTCGTCTCCTGCAGCTGGTTGATCCCGGGTCGCCGCGCCCAGATCGCGTCACCGGAAGTTGCGCTGAGCGAAATAATCGACAAATGGAGTCGCGTCGATTCGGTTGCCGTGTTGGGGTTCCGCGACCACTGGGGGAAGTCCCCGACCAGTACAGACGTCCTCAATCAAGCGCTGCTTTCGGCTCTGGGGCGATCCGGGGCCGTCGTGAATCCGGATGCAGGGATTACACTCTCTGAGGCACCCACCATGCGCTACAGTGGCGGGCAGGTCTTGCCTACAGGCTGGCGAGATTTGACCGGGTCGCACATGCCCCGACATGGGCTTGTACTTGCAGGGCAGATTCGTGAGGCAGACAACTGGACGTATCTGCGGTTGGCCTTGGCGGATGCCACCACGGGTGAACTTCGCGACCACGGTACTACGCGAATCTCGCAGGGAGATCTTGACCAACTCGTTGCCGCAGCGAGTGCGGACTCCGCCGTCGCTACGGCGCCACTGAACGTGGCCTATCACGTTGTGGCACGACGTGATGATGCCGGTTTTGCAGAAATGATCGATGTCAGTGAGGGCACAACACTGATCGAGGGCGATCGTCTGCAGGTACGGTTGCAGGCGGCACAGGACTGTGAGGCGTACGTGTTTCTGTATGCCTCTGAAGATGGTGAGCGCAAGAATCTGTTGGAGCCTCAGCGGATCTATGAAGGCCGCTGGACCTATGCCCCCGGTGAGAATTCGTGGACCTCATTCAGTGAAGGGGATCAAGTCTTCACCCTCTACTTGTTGGTGGCGCGACGCATTGATGAGGATCGTCAAACTCTGTGGGAGAGGTTGGACGAATTGCATGCTCAGGCGCAGATCGATCGCATGAGTGGTCTCCACCTGGTCGATGAAGCGTTGGCTGACTATCTGCAGCAGACGATTGCAGTCAGTGATTCAGTACACGCCATACGCGCAGGCGATTCGATCGACCTTGCTACAGAGGCTGAGACCTTCGCCTATTCGGACGGTGTCGTCTTCGAACATCAAGCCGAGAATCTTCAAGGATCGGTTATTCTGCGTGCCATCAGTTTTCACGTGCGATGGAAGTAGATTGAGTTGATCTACTTCGACCACAATGCAACAACACCCTTGCGTGCTGAAGTGCTCGCGGCGATGGAGCCTTTTCTCAAAGAGGCCTATGGCAATCCCTCCTCTGTACATGAAGCCGGTCGAGTTGTCGCCGACGGCATAGACGAGGCGCGTGTCTCTGTTGCTGCCGCACTCAATGTGAGACCTGATGAGATTCACTTCACATCAGGCGGGACCGAGTCGGACAATTGGGCGCTGAAAGGGGTGATGGAGGCCGAATGGCTCAGATGCAAGACCCGAGGCACCTTACTAACAAGCAGCGCTGAGCATCACGCCGTGCTCGACTCAGCCGCCGCTCTCGAGCGCCGTGGCTTTCGTGTCGATTACCATGCGGTTGATGGGGCCGGTTTGATCGATGTTGATCGATTGCTCAATACCATCGACAAGGGACCCAAGCCGACACTGGTCTCCTTGTTGCATGCGAACAACGAGACGGGCGTCATACAGCCACTGGTGCAGATCGGGACGGAGCTCAGAAAACGTGGGGTTCTGTTTCACGTCGACGCCGTGCAGAGCTTTGGGAAAGTCGATGTGCATCCGGAGTTCCTAGGGGCGGACCTTATTTCGTTGTCGGCACACAAGATCAATGGGCCCAAGGGATCCGGTGCCCTCTACGTGCGATCTGGTGTTGAGATCGAACCCCTGTTGCATGGGGGAGGCCAGGAGGCGGGACGTCGTCCCGGTACGCTTCACGCCGCAGGGATCGTCGGACTTGGCGCGGCGACGAGGATTGCTGAAGCAGGACGCAGAGTCACGGCGCGGCGCCTACAATCTTTGCGTGATCGCTTGCAGGCAGGTCTGATCGAAGCGGTCGGTGATGTCGAGATTCATGGAGGTGAGGCTGACCGTCTGGTGCAGACCCTCAGTGTCTCCTTCACCGGTGTCGAGGCAGAGGCGGTACTGCTGGGGCTCGACCAACTCGGCATCGCCGCAGCGAGTGGTTCAGCCTGCACCGCCGGACAGCCTGACCCATCACACGTCTTGCTGGCAATGGGCGTTGCGCCACGGCAAGCAGCGAGTGCGATACGTTTCAGTCTCGGCTGGGGGAATGACGAAGCTCAAGTCGACGAAGTCCTGGACGTATTGCCGCCCATCATTGCCCGTCTGCGAGCCATGTCTGTTTTCTAGGTGAGTCGCGTTTCCATGGGTAGACGGGCTGCGTTATGCCCTCGTCGGCGGCTACAGGACGGCGCAGATGGCAGTGCAGAGGCCTTCCAGATTATTCGGCGTAATACCCGCTACATTGATGCGCCCCGAGCCGACGATGTAGACGGCGTGTTCCTCGCGCAGGCGCTCAACTTGCTGCGGATTGAGGCCGCTGAAGGAAAACATCCCCTTCTGCTGTGTGATAAAGGAGAAATCTTGCGTTGCGCCGGATCGTACCAGGCCCTGGGCGAGGGATTGCCGCATGCCGTTGATGCGATCGCGCATCTGAGCCAGTTCGTCGAGCCAGGCGGAACGCAGATCGCTATCGTTGAGAATCGTTGTGACCAGGGCGGAACCGTGGGCCGGTGGATTGGAGAAGCTCGTCCGCACACAGATCTTGAGTTGGCTCAGTACGGATGAGGCTTGTTCTGCGTCAGCAGTGACGACACTCAGCGCGCCGACGCGATCCTGGTAGAGACCGAAATTCTTGGAAAACGAACTGGCCACAAGAAGCTCGGGGACCAATTCCCGAAAGATCCGCAATCCCTTCGCATCCTCCTCAAGACCATCGCCAAAGCCCTGATAGGCGAAATCAATCAGGGGCAGGGCGCCTCGTTCTGCGAGAATCCTGGCTACTGCTGCCCACGTGTCGTCGTCTATATCGACACCCGTCGGGTTGTGACAACAAGCATGTAGCAGGACAAGGTCACCGGCTTGTGTTTCTGCCAGGCCGGCCAGTAGTCGCTCTGTGTCGAGTTGTCTCGATGCAGCATCATAATAGGGATAGGAGTGGCACGTGAGCCCCGCAGCTTCGAAGATCTTCGGATGATTCGCCCATGTCGGATCGGGTAGCCACACACGCGCCTGTGAGAAATGGCGAGCGGCAAAGTCAGCGGCGATGCGCAGGGCACCGGTGCCGCCAGGAGATTGCACGGTGACTGTGTTGGCCTGCTCGCCACTTCCTGTTCCAAAGACAAGTTCGCGTACGACACGACCATAGTCGGGCGTTCCATCGATCGGTAGATACACCTTGTTAGGTGCAGACTCGAAGAGTCGCGACTCGGCAGTGCGCACCACGTCCAGGACGGGGGTCACGCCCGTCGCGTCGCGATACTCGCCAACACCGAGATTGATCTTATGGGCTCGATTATCGGCTGCGAAAATCGCTGAGAGACCAAGGATGGGATCTGGGGGGGCTGGTTGGATGCGCTCGAACACGGCGATGCACCGTTTCTATGTGTAGGGTCGGCATGGCATGTGTAGGGTTCCGCCGCAGCGGCGATGTCGTGCTGTTTCAGGATGAGGCGATGACGCGCTGTTAGGTGACGTCGCGTTCATAGGTCACGTAACGTAACCCGTCCTCTTCTCTATCGTCAACGATTTGCCAGGCTGCCGCGTCCCAGGTGGGAAAGAATGTATCTGCATCGTCCACGACATCTGGCACATGTGTCAGGATCATCTGGTGGGCCAGCGGCAGGGCCCGCTCATAGACGCCCTGGCCCCCGCAAACGAAGGCGAACTCTGCGTTGAGCTCACGGCAATGCTGCAGAGCCGTCGGCAGATCGTCAAATCTGTGAGCACCCTCAGCAAGTGCATAGTCCTGCTGGCGAGACAACACAAGATTTGGTCGCCCCGGCAGAGGGCGTCTGGGGAAGGATTCATACGTGAGCCGGCCCATGATGCAGGGAGCACCCATGGTGGTGCGCATGAAGTGCAGCATGTCCTGCTTGTAGTGCCACGGTATGTCTCCGGCGCGGCCAATGACACGTTGCGCGTTCAATGCCGCGATGAGGGCGATTTTCATGCTGCCCCATCCGGATAGAAGAAGCGACGCAATCCTTCCATATCAGCCTGGCGGGCACTTGCGACGGAACCGCGATAGGCGACGCGTCCTTCGTCGAGCATGACGAGATCGCCATTGAGGCGATCAATGCTCATAAGTTCATGGGTGACAATGACGATACCCATCCCCAGTTGCTGGTTCAGGGACAGTAGCAACCGGTCGATACCTGCCGCCGTCTCGGGGTCGAGTCCGGCACCCGGTTCATCGCAGAACAGGACTTCAGGTTCAAGACTCATGGCTCGTGCAAGAGCTGCGCGTTTGCGCATTCCACCCGACAGTTCAGTCGGCAACAGGTGCGACGTGGAATCAAGTCCAACCAGCGCCAGACGTGTTTCAACGAGATCGTCAATGAAGTCAGGCGTCAGATCCGTGTGCATCTGCAGGGGCAGGGCGACATTCTCGCCAACGGTCAGCGAATTGAGCAACGCGCCATACTGAAACATCACACCCACACGCTTGAGTAGTCTTGCCTGATCTTGTTCAGTCAACGTATGCAGCGACTCACCCAGCAATCGCACTTGACCAGACTTGGGTGCAACGAGGCCAATGATTGTCTTCAGGAGTGTGCTTTTGCCGCAACCTGAGCCGCCGACGATGCACAATACATCGCCATCTTCCACACGCAAATCGACGCCATCAAGAACGCGATTCTCGTCTTCGTCAGAGCCGTAGGAAACGCACAGGTTCGCGACCTCTACAAGGGTGCGCATGTTGGCAGCGGTGGTCATGATTATCTCTACCGAAGGTAGAAAATGAGCCCCCAGACCAAGTCGAGAACGATGATGGCGAAGATCGATGTGACCACTGCGGATGTTGTCGCATTGCCGACGCCCGCCGCACCACCGCGGAATTGCAGACCGCGAAACACAGAGATTGTCGTGATCACCCAGGCGAAGGAGATAGATTTCACGAGCCCCGTGACAATGTCCTTCAGCAATAGGGCATTGGTGACGCGATTGAAAAATGTTGCTGGCGAGATATCGAGTGACAAAACGCCCGTAACCGTGCCGCCGAGAAGGCCGACGAAATCGGCCATGATGGTGAGCAAGGGCAAACTCAGCAGCATCGCCCACATCTTGGGTACTGCAATCAACTTCAGGGGGTCAATCGCCATCGTTCGTAGGGCATCGATTTCCTCCGTAAATTTCATCGTGGCGATCTCAGCGGCAAAGGCTGAACCTGATCTGCCGGCGATCATAATCGCCGTCATCAGGGGGCCCAGTTCGCGCGTAATGCCGATCGCCAGCAGATCTGCCACCAGGACGTTGGCGCCAAATTGCCGTAGCTGCGCCGCCGCTTGAAGGGTGGAAACGCCACCGACGAGGAACAGTACAAGTGTGACGATGCCGAGCCCCTGAGCGCCGATGATACTGGCCTGCTCAACAAAGGTGCCTTGGCGAATTCCACGGCGACGAAACAAGCATTCCACCGTTGCCCACGTCAGATCGGACATGACGTAGAGAAATTCCATTGCCGAATTCACGTCGCGGTAGGCGCGGTCTCCGAGGCGATCCAGGAGATCTTCCGTGCTGGGGGCAACCCCGACGGATTTCTCCGTGTCAGAATCCTGCGTCAAGAAATCCGTGGATGTGACGGACTCGTAGAATGCCCGAAGAGATACAGGAACCTCGCCCACGGTGATCTGTGTGCCGGTGCTCAGGGCAATGTCAGGAAGTCGATGCAGCCAGACGGCGCCTCCTGTATCCAGGCGATCGATGGCCGTCAGGTCTGCATGCAGGTGCTGGGGAGCATCCGCGGCGAAGATCTGCCGAAGTTGCATTTCAGCGTCGGCGACTGTGGCAACGGTCAGAGGCCCACAGATGCGCAGGACGTCGCCCCTTAACTCCAGTCGCGCCGCCATGGCAAGATCAGAAGAAACGAGAGAAGCGCAGCAGGACCTGCTCGCGTCCCTGCGTGTCGTCGAGGGTGCTATTGCGCTCCAGGTCGGCGACGAGGTCCAGGTTGATAAAACTCGTCAAGGCGATGCGCAGACGATTCTCCCAGGTAAAGAACCAGTCGGCCCGGTCCCGCGAAGTCATGAGCAGATCGAACTCGGAGTCGAGGTTTACGAAGCGCGACAACCGGGCATCCATGATCAGCAAGGCCTCAAGACCCGTGCTGGAAGTAGACTCCAATTCTGTGGTGTTTCGTTGCCCGTCGACGACGTCGAGTCTGAAGCTGTCTGTCACGAGGGTCTGCTGAGCTCCCACGCCAAGCCGAATATCCATATTGAGAGGAAAACTTCGGATCAGCTGTGAATTGATCCCAACTCCCTCTCGAAACGTTAACGGAGACAAGGCTGGTGCAAGCGTAAGCTCATCCCGTCCTAGTAGCGTGTCGATCCTGCCATTCTCCAGAGTGCGTACGATATCCTGCGGTGATGCGAAACGTGCATCCTCCGAAAACAGGGTTGTCTGTACGACGCCACGCAAGTAAGGACCGAAACGTGGCGACAGTCGGCGGATGTAGGTCGCCCGGACCTCGGCTCGGTCGGTGCTCTTGCGCAGGTCCTGGCCCTCTTCCTTGGTCGCACCCTCTTCAAGAATGACGCGAATGCTGGCAAAGTCGCGATCCGTGCTGTATCGCGTCCGGTTAAAGACCTGTACTGTGAAGTTCAAACTGGCGCGATCATCGCCGCCCGTGTTCTGAGATGTATTCAGCTGTGCTGCCCCCGACAATTCCGTTTGCGATGCAACGGAAGTCGCAGAGCTGATCGCCTGCGTCTGCTCCACGAGGCGGGGATAGAAACCGATGAAGTCACCTGAGCCGGAATCGAAGATGAGATTCCTCTGTGTGAGAGCCCCCGGTTGTAATTGCACACTGAATTTACGAATCGTGGTGAAGGACTCACCGACACGGACCACGTGGTACACTCCGGGCTTCAGCAACCACGTGCGTACGCGTTCACCTCGTTCTTCCTCGATGCCGAAGCCAAGGCCATAGGTCTCACCCGTCGTGGCATCGAGGATTTCATAACTCTCATTCACTGCGGTGCGCGTGTTGTCGAGGACATCGATAACAAGGCCAGCCCAGTCGGGCTTCATCAGCGTGCGCTCACCCTCGAAAATGGGCACAGTCTTACTGAATCTCTGGGAAATGGCGCCGGAGCCAAAGAGCAATTCATAGGTGCCAGGATCGAGGGGAATACCTATGCCTGGGGAGGCGGAGGAGACGAGCCGACCATCTTGTTTGATTTGATAGCTGGGTTCGTTGCCCAAGGTCATGGCAGGGACGAAAAGCAATCCCTTGCCTTTCGGTATCAGCACCTGGTCCTGTTGCAGCTGTGCTCTCGATGGCGGTGTCGTCCAGGTACCCTCATCAGCTGTGGCAGCAGATTTCGAGAGCAGCAAACAAAGCAGAAGGAGAACAAGAATCTGTCGCATCACCGCTCTCCCTCAGTGATCAATGTGCCAGGCAAAACGACATAGTCCTTTGTCGAGCGCGGGATTTCCTCTGTGCTGGCACCTTCGATCGTGTCAGCCACGGCGTCGCCATTCTCATTGTCGAGGAGGATGGAGATGTCGCGACCTTCCGACTGCAGTTTGAGTAACAGCACCCGTCGATCAATTTCTCGGATGCCGCGCTCCATGTTGTAGCGCAGAAGCTCGCGCAAGGCACGGACGGAGATGACCGGGTCGGAATCGAAGACCTCTTCTTCTACCGGATCGAAGTCCATTTGCCAGACGATCGTGTTCTGCGAGTTGAGCAATTGCATGCTCACATCCAGTCGCACAAACCAGCGATCGCCACTGTCAAAACGCTCAATGGCAGCGACACTTCCCGTGAGGGTGAAATCCGGTGAAGAATCGAGGAACTCCTGCCGAATATCCGTGAAGAGTTGTGCCTGCTTCAGGTAGGCCTCGACGGCATCAGTGATCATGTCACTGGGACGCACACCCCAGACATTGTCAGGATCGAAACGAACCTCTTCGGGTGACAGGCGAAAGACGATCTGGTCACGTTCATAAAAGCGGGAGACAGAGAATTCTTCGACTTGCACTCGATATTCGTAGGGTCGTTCGGAGTGTGGTATCGAAAACCGCAAGGGCTCGGCCTCGATGACGAACTGACGTCGGACACGTCGCTCGGCCTTGCCGGGGAGCAGTTGCCCACATGACGTGAGCAGCATACATGTGCAGAAGCCGACTGCGATCAGTCGGACTACATCTATCGCTGATTTCGGGGGCCGCGTCATCCTACTCCTCACGTCCACGGATGAGGATCGAGGGATCTTCACGAATCAGCTCCGTCGCCTGGCGCACGTTAAGTAGGGTTTCCTCGAGATTTTCCATCGCATCGAGCAGACTCTTGCGTCCTTGAAGGACCGTCAAATCGATATGAGTGACCGTGGTGTCGATGTTACCCGCCATCGTCGTTAGCTGCGCCAGCAACTGTGGCACGGGGCCTTCTAACTGCATACGGACCGCCTGCACGGCAAGGTGCAGATCTTTCGCCGTCTGCCGCATCTCCTCGGCAGCCACTGCGTGATGGAGGGAATCCATCGTCGCTTTCATGCTCAGCGTCGTGGCGGCCAGATTCCCTGTCATCATCGACAAATTTTGAATCGTCGAATGAAGCTCCGCCTTGTTCTGGGTCAGCAGAGCGTCGGCATTCTCCATTACGCTGCTGCCGGAACTGAGCAGGGCCGAGAATTGACGACGATTCTCGCTGTTCGTCAGATCGCCCATATTGTCGACGAGAAGTTCGATCTTGCTCAGTAGTTGATCGGCACGTGCCTCCACATCCGCGAAGAAGGTCCCGCGAGATGGAATGGTCGCCCCCGGAGGCAGTACGGGAGAGTCCTTCGACCCGGCGACGAGTTCAATGTATTTGAGCCCCGTGATTCCCTGACTGAACAATCGCGCCTGCGTGTCTTCTCTGATCGCACTGGGGATCTTCTTCGCCTCCAGGGAGATATCCACAACGATGAGGCTGATGTCCTCGGCGGAAACACGTGTGTTCTCGACGCGGCCCACGGTGACGCCCTGATACTTGACAGGGTCGCCGGCTGTCAAGCCGCCGATCGAGTGCTCAAACTCAATGCTGTAGTCAAGCCGCTGGCGCAACAACTGCGATCCGGCAACCACGAGCAGAAACCCCGCCAGCACACAGAAGCTGAAGACGAGGAAGAGAGCGAGACGAATCTTCTGGGCGCGTGTGGCCATCGACGTGCCGAAGCGAAGAGGAGAGTCAGGGGTCTAAAGAAGCCGCTAGGCGTGCACTTGCACACGAACGAGAGCGGGCGCCCAATATGATGAAAGGGGTGAACGCATACAAGGGATGTTTGCTGGTACACGTTTGCCCGTATAGGACTGTAAGGTTCGATAACGTGGAAGTCTGGTCGGTGACCCAAGTCACATGTCGCCCAAGCGGTGGCGGCAGACTACCTTCGTCAGATGGTAGACCGAGAGCGATCCAGAGGAGATGATCTGCGTCAAGCGATCAAGGGGCAGGTGCGGCATCCATATATCACCGGCCAGGGGCTGGGAGATGCAGACCTGGATGAAGCGGATTCCAACACATCAGAGACTGGGCTGAGGCGATCTTGCCATGGCGCTGATGCTCATCGGGATACAGTCAATCCAGACAAGGACTCTGCAGCAGATGAAGAGTTGGATGACCATCCACACCCGGAACATCCATTTTCGCAGGATTCAGACGTCTAGGATCCGCTGTAGGCATCTAGAACGCCTGATTGAGTTCGCATCGCTGATCTGGGCAGATCTTGGCGTCTGCGCAAGGGGCACACTATATTCCGCAATCGGTGTAACCTGTAGTTTCCGCTTCGTTTAGGCCTCTTTTACCTTCATCCTGATGCGACCTGATGCTCGCCACTACACAATGATTCGGCAGTACTTTCGAGGTCGCCGTCTACTGGTCACTGGCGGTACGGGATTCGTCGGGCAAGCGCTCATCGCCAAGGTACTCACCACCCTCGGGGACGAAGTAGAGTGCATCTACGCCTTGATTCGTCCGCGCCGTCGCACCGATGGCCAGGTCGTTGATCCGGCGCAGCGTCTGCAGGAGGTCTTCGAGGGCTCTCTGTTCGATCCGCTGCGTGCTGATCCTCAGCAATGGGAGCGGCTGCAGCAGAAGGTCGTGCCCATCGCCATCGATGAACGCCAGGCAGACCTGGGCCTGGCTCCTGAAGACCGACAGCGTATCGTGGCAGAAGTGGACACGATCTTCAATAGTGCCGCCACGGTCGTATTTGATGAGCCACTGAATGTGTCGTTGCAGGCGAATATCGATGGTCCCATGGCCCTTCTCGAGTTGGCGCAGGAGAGTGAACGCATTGTGCATTTCGTTCACGTCTCGACGGCCTATGTCAATGGCCAACGCCATGGTGTGATCCCCGACGAAGAGCTTCCTCTCGATCGAGACATGCGACAGGTCATCGATGGTCTACCTCCGGCCTACGATCCAGTCGCCGATGTTGCTGATTGTCGAAGTGTCTGTGAGCTAACACAGCAGATGTCGCGATCGGATCAGCACATCCGCCGGTTTAAGAAACAGATCCTGGCACAGCACAAGACGCTGTCGCGGAAACTGACCAAGAGTCGACTCGATCGCCTGACCGAGGAGCGCCGCCAACGCTGGGTCGAGCGACAACTTGTGGACGAGGGAATGAGCCGTGCCCGGGCTCATGGATGGAACGATGTCTACACGTACACCAAAGCTGTTGGGGAGCAGATGCTTGCCCTGCATCGAGGCACGGTACCACTCGTCATCGTGCGCCCTAGCATCATCGAGAGCAGTGTGCAGGAGCCGGAACCGGGGTGGATTACGGGCCTGAAGGTGATGGACCCGTTGCTGGCGGCTTACGGCCGCGGCATGGTGCCAGATTTCCCGGCGCGCAAGGATATCATTCTTGACCTGATTCCTGTGGACAAGGTGGTCAGTACGACCCTCGCTGCCGCATCCACTGCCCATCGTGAGAAGATTCACGTCTATCACATCTCAACGGGCGACGAAAACCCCGTGCGGGTTCAGGAGGTCTTTGAACACGTTCGGGCACACTTTCTCGCGATGCCCATGATCGATCGGGATGGCAAGAAGCCGAAGTTGCCGCAGTGGCGTTATCCTTCGGTGCGCACCTTCCGTCTCGCTTTTCACGTCTTCTACATGTGGCCGATTCAGATCCGTGAATGGGTCGGTGAGAAGCTGCCATTTTATACGATGCCGAGTCGACAGAGGCGTTTTCTGGGAACGGCCAAAGTGCGCTTACAGCGCGTCCTCTACTACACCGACATCTACCATCCCTACACAAATCTTGACTGCTGTTTCAAGACCACTTCAACGCGCACGCTCTTTGAGGCGCTGCCACCCGATGAGCAGCGCGATTTTGATCTCGATGTGCGCAGTATCGACTGGGCGCACTACATCAGCAAAGTCCACATCGCCGGTCTGCGACGGCATGTCTTGCGTGAAGAGTTGGACATGGGGCTACCAGAGTCTCCTGCAGAATTGGGTAATGTCGAGCAACGCCTGCAGGCGGAGAGCCAGATTCATACGCTTGCAGATCTGTTTCGCTGGTCCTGCGAAACTCATACGGACCGAATCGCACTGCAGATTCACCAGCAAGGCCGCCTGCAGCATCAGACATACGGCGAACTCGCTGCCGAAGCTGACCGGCGTGCCGGCCAATGGCAACAGATGGGCTTGGTGGCAGGCGATCGGTTGCTTCTTCAAGGGGTGAACGGTCCGGAATGGGTGCAGTCCTACTTTGCTGCAACCCTGTCGGGGATCGTCGTGGTTCCTGTGGACCCGCAGACCCCCGCAGATGAGATCGAGCGTTTGCTCGAATATGTCGATGCTCGCGCGCTGATTGCGCCAATTGAGACCCTGCAGTCCGTCGGTGAGGTCACATTGCTGCTGCGAATCGAGCTGGATAGTGGCGACAAAGTCGTTGATGATCGAGCGGTAGAGAGCAAACCCGGGAGCAAGACGGCAGGTGTCGAATTTGTGGAACCGACAATCGACACACAGACCCAAGCATCCATCATCTTCACCTCAGGAACACGTGTCGATCCGCGGGGCGTCGTCTTGACGCATGGGAATTTCGTCGCCGATCTGGTCGCCCTCGCAGAGGTACAGCCCGTCGAAGCATCGGACCAGATTCTATCGCTGTTGCCGCTGCATCATGGCCTCGAATTCACCGGTGGGCTGTTGATGTCACTTTGGGCAGGGGCGACGACAAGCTTTATCGACAGTCTGAACAGTCGGCGAATTCTGGAGATGATGACGACGACGGGAACGACGGCGATTATCACGGTACCCCGCATCCTGCAGTTGCTCGTGGACCGCTTGAGCCGCGTTGAACCAAAGGGAGTTCATGGGCAGAGCCCGGAGGCTGAGGCTCTGCAGCGCCTGCGTCTGATCGTGAGTGGTGGCGCACCACTGGGAGGTCGACTCTATGACGCTTGTGTGGAATTGGGGCTCACCGTGTACGAGGGATATGGTCTGACGGAGGCGTCGCCGATCGTCACGGTGAATCCTCCTGGTCGCGCCAAGAGGGGGTCCGTGGGCCAGGCACTGCCTGGCGTTGAGCTTCAGATCACGGGGGCGAAACCAGGTGAGGCGGGGCATGTGTTGGTTCGCGGCCC
>Ga0233429_1002891_pt1 | contig 17085 bp, 10 predicted proteins | sample SI_118_April2016_3_FD_179879 | JGI IMG/M metagenome (GOLD analysis project Ga0233429, IMG submission 179879) | Seawater microbial communities from Saanich Inlet, British Columbia, Canada - SI_118_April2016_135_MG | ecosystem: Environmental > Aquatic > Marine > Inlet | place: Canada: British... | reverse complement strand
ATCAAAAGAACATGAGATTAGAAAGTCAATCTTTAAGAATCTAAAATACCTGGTATTTGATGAACTTCATACATATAGGGGGAGACAAGGTTCTGATATTGCCATGCTTATAAGGCGTATTAAGGCACAGGCAATGAATGAAGTATCGTGTATTGGAACATCGGCAACAATGGTATCTGGAGGAACTATAAACGATCAAAAACTGAAAGTCGCAAAAGTCGCTTCAAAATTATTTGGGAGTAAACTTTCTCAAGCTCAAATTATCAATGAATATTTGATCAGAAAATTTACGCTCAATGGAAATATACCGAATCAGGAAGAGTTATCTGCTTTCTTAAATAGTCAAATTAATCCAGATGATGATGAGAATAAAATGATGAGTTCTCCGCTTGGAATATGGCTTGAAAACAAGATTGCCTTAGATGAAAGCGATGGTTTGCTCATTAGGAACAGGCCATTACAATTTTCAAAAATTGTAGATAAGCTTTCTAACGATTCCGGTATCGATAAAGATACCTGTGAAAAGCAAATGAAGGTATTCTTGAAATGGATTACAAACACAAATAAGAATCTATCAAACAGCAGAGATACTTACTTACCATATAAAATCCATCAATTTATATCTCAGACAGGAACAGTTTATGTGTCATTAAACACCAATGATGACGATTCTGTTATAAGTCTTGAACCGACAAATCACAAAGGTAGCGGTGATGATAAGATTCCTATATTTCCAATTGTATTCAGCAGGGTTTCTGGCCATGAATTTATCTGCGTTAGAAAAGATAATAAGAACAACCTTTTAAAACCTCGTGAATTCAAAGAGTTTATAGATGAGGATGAGGAAGATGTAACTGCAGGATATATTTTTACAGGCATTGACGTATGGAATCCAGAAACCGATTTGGAGTTACTACCGGATACCTGGGTCAGATTAGATAAAAGAGCAGGCGTTTATAAACCCAGCAATAAATATAAAAATAGGTTGCCACAAAAAATATACTATGACACGAAAGGTAACTTTTCAGACAGCAATGATTATGATTCCGAAGGATGGTTTATGTCTGCCAAGCTCTTGTTTGATCCTACCAGTGGTACTCAGTATGATCCAAATACAAATGAGAGTACTAAATTAACGAGATTGGGAAGTGAAGGCCGTAGCACATCCACGACAGTATTAACTCACTCAACATTAAAGCAATTGGCTGATAGCGGGTTTGAGGTAAAAGACCAAAAGATCTTAAGCTTTACCGATAACCGCCAGGATGCAGCATTACAATCCGGCCATTTTAACGACACATTAAGAGTAATTGAATTTCGATCGGCAGTATATCGTGCTCTTGATAAAAGCTTGAAACTGGACTTTTCAAATATGGGTCAGGCAATATTTGACGCCTTAGGTCTGCCGCAAGAAGAATATTCAAGTAGCGTTGCTACCTTTCCAAGTGCCAGAACAGATAATGAAAATGCTATGAAGGATTATCTGATGTATCGTGCCCTTTACGATTTAAGGAGAGGATGGCGTGTCGTACTTCCCAATCTTGAGCAGTGTGCTTTATTACAGATAAATTATAGACATTTAGAAGGAAATTGTAGTTCTGATGAGAGCTGGAAGGATGTTCCGCTTTTACATGCAATGTCAGCAGAAGAGCGAACAGACACAGTATTCCAAATATTAGATTTCTTTAGAAAATCATATGCATTGTATAGTGAAGAATACTTGACTTATCATGCCATAAATGAAAAGAGCAAAATAATAAAAGAGAAACTGAGATTGCCATGGAAATTTGAAGATAAAGAAAGAATTGCTGATCCCTACATGATGGGGTATGAAAAACTCAAAACAGGAAGAAGGGTTTTCTGGAGTAGTGTGGGTCCAACTAGTACTCTTGGAAAATATTTGAAATCTAAAGCGAAAGACAACGGTATGCTTCTTCAGGGGGCGGATGCATACAAAGATTTTATAAAAAAATTATTAGACTTGCTATGTGAAGCGGGATGGTTACGAAAGACTACGGCAAAGAATAAAGAGAATAAAGAAACAAATCTTTACCAATTAAAAATAGATCAGATTGTATGGGAGAAAGGAGATGGCACAACCATAAAACAAGACCAAATTAAAAATCGGTCTTACAAGATAATTAATCAAAAACCAAATACTTATTATAAACAGTTATATATGTCCGATCTCAGGAGCAGAAAAAGGCTTATTGGAAAAGAACATACAGGTCAACTATGTTATGATGACCGTATTGACAGGGAGGACAAATTCAGGAGTGGTGTATATAGCGTCCTGTTTTGTTCCCCAACAATGGAACTAGGGATTGATATCGCCAATCTAAATGTGATTCACTTGCGAAATGTTCCTCCAAACCCTGCAAACTATGCACAAAGGAGCGGACGGGCTGGAAGAAGCGGACAACCGGCTCTCGTATTTTCAAGCTGTTCAGCTTACTCACCGCATGATATGCATTATTTTAATAATGCAACTGAAATGGTTGCTGGTGCTGTTGCACCGCCCGAAATAGATCTTGCCAATCAGGAATTATTGGAATCACACTTAAACGCTATTTATCTATCATATACTGATTTGGACGAGTTGAACCAGAGCCTGATAGACTTGATGGATGAGGAGAAAGATAATGATTTTAAACTTAAGCCTATAGTCAGTGAAAAAATGAATCTGGGACAGAAAAGAAGAAATGAAATTAAATTTATTTTTAAGAAAATTATTGAAGGCATAAATACTAATGTTTTCGCATCTATGCCATGGCTTAATGACGAGTGGATAGATATCAATATCAATTCCGTTCCAAATAAATTTGAAAGAGCACTGGAAAGATGGGAAAAACTTTTAAAATCAATTCAAAGACAGCTTAATGCCTCAAATGATATTATAAGAAGTGGAAGATACAAAAGTGATTCTACAGAAAACAGAGATGCAAAAAGGACTCATATGCAGGCAACAAGGCAGATATCTTTGCTTACAAATAAAACATCAGGCAGTAACCTTTCAGAGTTCTATCCTTATCGATACCTAGCTTCGGAGGGATTCCTACCGGGTTACAATTTCACTAGACTTCCTATAAGAACTTTTATTCCAAGAGGAAATTCTGGAGAATATCTATCTAGGCCTAGGTTTGTTGCGTTAAGAGAATTCGGGCCAAGAAACATAATTTACCACAGTGGATCAAAATACAAAATAGATCAACTACTGGCGCCTGATATTGAACTTAAGTTAGAAAAAGCTAAGGTAAGCACGAACTCAGGTTACCTGATGATGGGAGATGAATATTACAACGAGGTTTGTCCATTTAGTGGCGTGTCTTTGGATGATGCAAATAGCAAAGAGATCTATATGGATTTACTTGAAATGACTGATACTAGAACAGTGGATATGGAACAAATAACATGTCAGGAAGAAGAAAGGCTTTCCCGTGGTTTTGAAATAAAGACATACTTTTCAATGCCTGGTGGAGCGACAGATTCTGTGCGTACAGTGAAAATAAAAAATGAAGGAGAGGATTTTCTTAGAATCAGATTTATGCCTGCAGCTCGTTTGGTGCAGATTAACAAAAAGTGGTCAGTGGCAAAAGAAGATGGCTTCTTGATGGGATTAACTTCTGGTAAATGGAAGAATATCCATAAAGAGGGAAGCCAGGAATCAACAGAAGAAAACAAGTTTGTCAAATTGTTCACATACGATACAGCAGACGCTCTATACATTGAGCCGATAAAGTCGTTAGCCTTAAGTAATGACGGTGTCATAACATTACAATATGCATTAAAGCGTGCAATTGAAAATATATTTCAGATAGAGTCAAGAGAATTAGGTGCGGAATTAATGGGAGATGAGGCATCACCCAATATTTTCCTGTATGAGGCATCAGAAGGAAGTTTGGGCATACTATCACAATTTATAGAGGACAAAGATGTCTTTAAAAATGTCATTAGTGAGGCTATAAAAGTTTGCCGATATGACGATGAAAGTTATAAGGACGAAGCCTCCTATAGTGATCTATTAAGTTACTATAATCAGAGATTCCATGATGTAGTTAATCGTTTTGAAATAAAAGATGCCTTAGAAAAATTGAAGATATGTGATGTTGAGATTATTACCAATGCCTCTTTTAATGATTATGAAGAGCAGTATCAACAGCTGCAGAAAGGGATTGATCCCAATTCTGATACTGAACTTCCTTTCCTGGATTACCTTTACAATAATGGATTAAGGTTACCTGATTCTGCTCAGAAAACAGTGGATGGTATTTATTGTCAGCCTGATTTCTTTTATGAGCCAGACGTGTGGGTCTTTTGTGATGGCATCCATCATGATAAGCCTGAAATTATAAAACGTGATAAGGAACAGAGAGATGCAATTCTAAACAGAGGTGAGCAAGTAATTGTGTATCATTATAAAGATAATTTGGCAGAAATAATTGGAAAAAGACCGGACATATTTAAAAAGGTAAAATGATTTTATGGAATACAAGGCCGGCTCACTTGTAAAGGTCAGAAATAGAGATTGGGTAGTTCTTCCCTCTAATAATGACAAGCTTGTATTGCTTAAACCACTGGGTGGTTCAGAGGATGAGGTGACAGGTATATATCTTCCTCTTGCCTTCAAAGAAGATCAGATAAAATCTACTGAATTCCCATTACCGTCTGAAGAGGATATGGGCGATTTTGCCTCTGCACGGCTACTGTACAATGCGTGCCGTCTGTCATTCAGGAACGGAGCAGGGCCGTTCAGATCGCTTGCAAAATTATCCTTCAGACCAAGATCATATCAGATGGTTCCCTTAATCATGGCATTAAAGCAGGATAACCCTATCCGGCTATTGATTGCCGATGATGTTGGAGTGGGTAAAACCATTGAAGCCTTACTTGTACTTTACGAATTATTAGAACGCAGAGAGATCAAACGTTTTGCCATTATCGTACTTCCGCATCTTTGTGAACAGTGGAAGGAAGAACTCAAGAATAAGTTTGGAATTGATGCAGTTATTATACGATCAAATACCCAGGCAAGACTAGATAGAGAGATTCATGGTGATGCCAGTGTATACCATCACTATCCATACCAGATAATCTCAATTGACTATATTAAATCGGATACACGCAGGCAGCTATTTATACAAGAATGCCCGGAATTCGTCATTGTAGATGAGGCACACTCCTGTTCTACGTCTGCAGGTGCTAAATCAGATCAACAGCAAAGGCATTCTCTTGTCAAGGCTATCTCAAAGAAACCTGATCAACACTTAGTGTTGTTAACGGCCACTCCTCACAGTGGTAAGGCAGATCAGTTCAATTCTATTCTAGGGCTATTAAAACATGAGTATGTAGATCTTGATCTTCCTGCTACAACACAGAATGAAAGAAAAGACCTGGCAAAATACTACGTTCAAAGGAGAAGGGCAAATGTTGAGAAGTGGATGGGAGAAGATACTCCATTTCCTAAAAGGGACGCAGGGGAATTCCCGTATGAACTTTCTAATCCATATTCTGAGTTCTATGGGGAAATGCTTAAATTTGCCCTTGGGCTGACAAAGACTGGAGACACTCATGACGGCAGAAAGAGGTTCAGGTATTGGTCTGCACTTGCATTGCTGAGAGGAGTTATGTCCAGCCCTGCTGCAGGTGCGAAGATGATCAGGAATAGGATCAAATGTGGACATGAAACAGATACTGAGAATCTTTATGATGAAAATGAGCCTAATCCGATCATGGATGACGATTTTAGTTTGGCGAGAGACTATGTTCCTACAGAAGTTATAAATCAGGCCGAATGGACAGATAGTGAAAATAGAAGGCTAAATAAGCTGGCTGATCAGTTGGAAGCTTTATGTGGTATAGAACACGACCACAAGGTTTTACAAACACTCGAAATTACAAAGAAGTGGCTGGATGAGGGTTATAATCCAGTTATTTTTTGTAGATTTATTACAACAGCGAACTATGTAGGTGAAATACTTAAAAAATCACTCAATTCAAAAAAAGATATAAATATACAGGTGATTACCAGTGAAGATCCAGATGAAATAAGAAAGATAAGAATTGATGACATGAAGACACACGAGCAGAAAATTTTGATTGCGACTGATTGCTTAAGTGAGGGCATTAATCTGCAGGATCAGTTTACGGCGGTACTACATTATGATTTGCCATGGAATCCTAATCGTCTGGAGCAGCGTGAAGGCAGAATTGACCGTTATGGGCAGAGAGCTAATACGGTTAAGACATATCTACTTTATGGCAAAAATAATCCGATAGATGGGGTTGTCTTGAAGGTTATCTTGAGAAAGGTGCGTGAGATCAGAAAGTCCATAGGCATCTCAATACCATTCCCGGAAGATAGTAAATCTCTCATGGACTCAGTCTTTCAGGCAGTTATTACTAAGGGTCAAACAGATGTAGAGAAAAAGGATCCGAGACAGATTACTTTTGAGTTTACAGAATCTGACGAAGTTAAGAGCAAAGAAATTATTGTTACCAAAGAAATTGAGAAAGCCGCAGAACGTGAAAAAGCTACCAGAAATATATTTGCCCAGAATGCAATTAAAGCAGATGAGATTGAAGAGGATCTGAGACAGTCAGATGAAGCTATAGGAGATCCTGAGGCGGTAGAATCCTTTGTGGTTGAATCCCTTAATAATTTACTAGGTGTTCAGATTACCAAAGCAAAGAATGTTAATGGATACACTCTGTATACTACCAATTTGCCAGGTGTTTTGAAAAGTGTATTGCCTGAAAAAGATAAACTGAAGGTGAGTTTCTATTCACCAACTCCTAAGGACTATATGTATTTTGGAAGAAACCATATCTTTGTTGAACAGTTGTGTCAGTATCTATTATCAAATTCACTGGAAAGTAGAAATCAGTATTCTCCTGCCAGGACATCAGTAATCAAAACTCAGGGTGTCGATATTAAAACAACTATCTTGCTATTTAGAGTCAGGAACGTCATTGCGGAGAAACAATCATCAAATCAGTTAGTTGCAGAAGAGATGCTTTTATGGGGATATACAGGTAATCTTTCTGATAACAGCATATTAAGTAATGAAGAAGTAAAAAACTTAATGATACAAACAGTGCCTACTGCTAATTTGACTCCTGAAGCAAAGACAGGCTTTCTTGAAAACGAGTTAGATAGTGTAGTAGAATTTAGGGCCTGTTTTGACAATGTCGCCCTTAAAAGAGCGGAGGTTCTCGTGGAAGCTCATGGCAGGTTCCGCAAGGTACTGGGAGGGCATGGATATAAGGTTGTCGAACCAATGCTCCCAATGGATCTAATGGGTATATATATATTGTTACCGGATAATACACAAGATAATTCATGAAATATTCTACAATACGTATTGAAGGATCGATCCTTTCTGCAGATATACTCGATAAAATTGAACAAGGAGATATTGGTGGTCAGTCTCCAAAAGATTTTGGTTTTGATACACATATTAAGGTTAAAGATGAGATTGCAAAGGCATGGGCTGATGCTCACGCATTGTGGCAAATCTTTAAACATCAGAGAGAAAAGGCTCCAGAGGGTTCTTTTGGTACAACAGAGACAAGAAAATACTGGATTCTACCGCTCATGGGATTTCTCGGTTATGATCTCGATCTTTCCAAAGCAGAAATAGTAAATGATAAGAGCTATGCTCTAAGCCATCGGTCATCAAATCTTGACAGATTTCCCATTCACATCATGGGTTTTAATGACAGCCTCGATAAAAAGAGGACAGATAGCGGCCCTCGTATGTCTCCTCATGCTCTTGTTCAGGAATACCTGAACCTCACCGAGCACCTCTACGCAATAGTTACAAACGGTATCCACATGAGACTCCTTCGTGACAGCAGCCGCCTGATCAAGTTATCATTTATTGAATTTGATCTCGAATCCATGATGGAAGATGACCATTATGCTGATTTTGCTATTATGTACCGTTTGCTCCATTCCAGTCGTATGCCTGTTAAATATGATGCGGGGGATGATAGTTTAATAGAAAAGTTTCACCAGGACTCGCTTGACTCAGGCTCAAGAATACGTGAGGGATTAAGTGAGGCGGTAGAGGAATCAATCAAATTACTAGCTAACGGATTCTTGAAGCATCCTGCTAATGATCAATTGAGAGAAAAAATTGACTTGAGTAAGGTTGAAGGGATTGATGTCGAACAATACTATCAGTTTCAATTGCGTTTGATCTATAGACTTCTCTTTCTTATCGTTATTGAAGAACGCAATCTAATATATCCAGACACGGTTTCAGAAGAGATCAGAGATATTTATTATGATTATTATAGTGTCAATCGCATCCGATATCTCAGTGAAAAAAGGTATCTGATGAATCAGAAGTATGACGATCTCTGGACATCATTAAATAACACATTTATATTGTTTGAGAATGAAGACAAAGGCAAGGCCCTGGAAATTAAACCTCTTTCCGGAGAGCTGTTCGATTACGGTGCCATTGGGATTCTTAATGAATGCTCTCTAGATAATCAAGTTTTGCTAGAATGTTTTAGGAATCTGAGTCTGTTTATCAACAAAAAAACAGGTCAGAAGATGAGGGTTAACTACGCCTCATTAAATGTGGAAGAGTTTGGTTCCGTCTATGAAGATCTTCTTGAGTATCGCCCGGAGATAAAGAGTGCTAATGGCACTCATGAGTTCATACTGGTCAGAGGATCAGAGAGATCATCGTCTGGTTCGCACTACACACCAGATGAACTTGTCCAGCCTCTCATTAAACATTCATTAGATTATGTTATCGAAGATAAGCTTAAAGAGGTTGACAAAGAGAAGGCTCTTCTCTCCATAAAGGTGTGTGATGTTGCTTGCGGGAGCGGTCATATTCTGCTTAATGCTGCCAGGAGGATAGGGACAGAACTCGCAAAAATCAAGACAGGTGAAGATCAGCCGTCCCCGTCTGCAGTACGTCAAGGAGTCAGGGATGCTATTCAAAAATGTATTTACGGAGTAGATAAAAATCCTCTTGCCGTTGAACTATGTAAAGTTGCCTTATGGCTTGAAGCACATAATCCGGGTAAACCCTTGAACTTTTTAAATCATCACATTAAGTGTGGAGATGCTATTGTTGGGTTGGCACATAAAGATGAGCTTGATCTGGGCATTCCAAATGAGGCTTTCAAAAGATTGCCTGATGATGATAAAGAGGTTACTGCTCTATTGTCAAAACAGAACAAAGAAGAAAGAAAAGAAAGTAAAAGACAGAAAACTTTTGGCCTTGATAGTTCGGTCAATGATCAATTACATGACGTATCTAATAAGTTTGACAGATTTCAATACATGCCTGAGGACACAAAGGATGAACGAGAGCAGAAACAGGAAGAATATAAACAATTGCTTGAGGCAAGAAACCTATGGCAGCTGAAGGTTCTGGCCGATATTCCGGTAGCGCAGTTCTTCATCACTAAAACAAGTGAAGATGGTAATAAGGTTATTACCGAAACTGAATATAGAAATTTTTTAAATGGTTCAAAGCCTCTACAGGGCGTTAAAGTAGAAAAAGCAATTGCAATAGCGCAGAAAAAGAGGTTCTTCCATTGGTTTTTAGAGTTTCCAGATGTATTCAAGAATGGAGGATTTGATTGTATCCTGGGTAATCCCCCGTTCTTGAGTGGTATAAAAATTTCCGAAAAATATGGGCTTAGTTATAATGCATATTTAGTTTCATTCTTTATTGGGGCATCTAAAAAAACAGATCTATGTGCATACTTTTTTCGAAGGATTTATCAACTTTTGAGTAAAAAAGGGGTTTTGGCCTTAATAAGTACAAATACAATTTCTCAGGGTAAAACAAGAGAGGGAGGCTTGCAAGTAATTACAAACAGTGGTGGAGATATTTATAGGGCAATATCTTCAATGTTATGGCCAGGCAAAGCATCGGTAGTTGTTTCTCTTGTGTGGATTGCAAAGAATATTTTAAAAATTGATAAGTATTTAAATGGTGCTAAAGTTGACAGTATTTCTTCAATACTTTCGGACTTTGATGAAGATAAAAATATGGTATTAACAATTGGATCAAACAAGGGTATGTGTTTCCAAGGGTCAGCTCCTTATGCGCAAGGTCTTATCCTTGATGAAATTAAAGCCAGTGAGTTTTTAGAAGAGAAAAAAAATAAAGATGTTGTGTCTCCTTTTATAGGCGGCAAAGATTTAAATAATTTAATTGATATTTTTCCACCAAGATGGATTATTAACTTTAAAGAGAGAAACCTTGATGAAGTTATGGAATATAGAGATTTGTTTGCTTATATAGAGAAGACTGTAAAGCCTGAAAGAATGACTAGAAATAAAGATATGTACCCTAGATTATTTAATGAATGGTGGAAATTTTGGCATGCGCGTCAAGCACTTTACGATGGCATAGAGAAGAAAAATATTATTAAAGTACTTGCAAGGTCCCGAGTATCTAATATGCATATGATAGATATACTGCCTGCAGATTGGACATTTTCAGAGGGACTTATTATTTATGTTTTTGAGGACTTTGAGATATTTGCATTGTTACAATCTAGTTTGCATCAATGTTGGGGAGATAAATATGCTTCGACTATGAAGAGTGATACTCGATATGTCGTCTCTGATTGTTTTGAGAAATTCCCATTCTGTAAAATGACTAATACTGAAGCAAATAACTTAATGAAGGAATGTGGCAAGGAATATCAACAGTTTCGAAGGACTTTAATCAATAAAATGAATCTTGGGTTAACAAAAATTTATAGGCAGTTTCACAATAAAGAATTGTTAAATCTTGAGGAAGGATTAGATGTAAAAGAGGTTAAAAAGTTGTCTAATAACGAAACGGCAAATTTATGGAAGTATTTAGAGAAAACAGCTGATACATGTTCTTTTCATGAGGCTGTTGAAGGGATATTTAAGTTGCGTAAATTACATACAGAAATGGACTTGGCTGTACTTGCTGCTTATGAGTGGAATGACATAAATCTTGCTCATGATTTTTATGAGGTGGATTATTTACCAGAAAACGACAGAATTCGTTACACGATCTCACCAGAAGCAAGGAAAGAAATACTAAAGCGCCTCTTAGAACTAAACCATGAAATCCATGAACAGGAAGAAAAAGACGGCCTTTTAGAAAAAACCAAAAAGGGAAGCAAAACCAAAAGAGAAAACGACTTTTCTAATCAAAAACAACTATTTGGTAGTTAAATTAACCAAACCCATTGTGCCTTACCCAGAATTTATATGTACTAAAATGTAAAAAAAGATGTCAGGTAGGAAGCCCAATTATAAGATTAGGAATAAACATGAATTATCAAAAATATATTAAAGATAAAAAATGTGAATTAAGAGCATTTTACATTTTAGAAAATTTAACGGCAGGGAAAATTGAATTGGATCAGCCTTCCCCTCCAGCATTGATTGAAGAAGAAGACTTAGAAAAATTAAGATTAATTCTCAATGAATACATGCCAAAAGATTCACCTGTATATGATTTGTGGGATTATGATTTACATTTTGAAGAATATTTAGAAGCCGATTGGTATTTTGAGGTTTTATTTGGAGAAGAAAAAACGATAGATGGAAATGTAGAAATTCTCACAGACTATTTTTTAGAAAAAATTGAAGAGTTTTCTATGGATTATGATCAGAAAATAGGTCATGAAAAGAAATTTGAAGAAATGGTTTATAACTGGTGCTTACAATTCATAAGAGATTGGAGATCAAATTTGCATAAAAACTTTGCTTGAATAAAACAGCGACAAGCATAATCCTATTGATAAATAATTCAATCCATCATGCCTAGCTTTGTTTTTTGTCTCCCCTGCCAGAACGGTACGTTCTGACAGGGGAGACTAATTAATACTATTTTTTCTTTCTCTTGTCCGGTCTCTGTGTTAATGCCGAAGCCGCAACACTTTTAATAGCTTTTGAGCTTTTTTTGTCTCTTAAAATCTTTGAAGCCATACTTCCAACTCTCTTTGATGTCTTTTCATTTTTAGCCATCCTAAATCACCTCCTTAAGTAATAAGATTATATAGCAGATTAACCCAGAAAATATGGCCCCTTTTGGTGCAGGCAAGGGGCGGGCCTGTTACACTATGTAACTAGGTTAATCTGCGTAGATTGGTATACACCAAGCTTTTTTGCCATGGCTTCTAGCCCAATCACGACTGCCATCTTTCCGGGTTATGTAAGGTCTAAAGATATGACCTATAACACGGCGTCTTATACTGTTCTTCAATAGTTCACGCTATACCTTTCCCCAAGGAATGTGATAAAAGGGTTGACATTCGGGAGAATACTTTGATATGATCCAAGTTGACAAAAGTATCGTGCAGCCCGTTTCTGTATAGTTTCAGAAAATTTACCACACTTCCAGTTTCCTCGGATAGCCTGTTGGTGCGGTCTGCAAGTAGTAAGGGTCTAATCGGTTGCAGCCGGCTAGGCCCTTTTTTTTATTTAGCTCTTAATTTAAGTTTCCTTAGACGCGATTTTACGAAAGCAGGGTTTACCCTAAACCTTTCTGACAAATCGGAAATATTATACCCTTTAGTAAGTGACTTCTGTACTTCAGTTGCTGGCATCAGTATTGCGCCTGCAAAACTCCACGCCTGCCATTCCGGATTCATATATAGCGGTATTTCTTCTTCACGGCATAGTCGCATATTATGATCTTTTTCATGAAGCGACAATAAGGTAGCTTGTTTTTTTCTATAGTCTTTTACATGCAAGAATGCGTGACCGACTTCATGCGCAATTGTAGAATACGTAAAAAAATTCTGAGATTCACTTTCTGCCAAATCCCTTGAAATAACAGATAACATTAATTCTGAGTCGGTATATCCATGTATCCCAAAAGGTAGTTTTTGGTAATCAGTCTTAACACCAGTAAATTCCTCCAAATCACAATCGAAGAAACATTCGATATCAAAAGGTTCATTATTTGATAGAACGTCAGACTGGAATTTTGTTATGATTTCCAAGGTATTCTTTTCTATGGAAGCATTACTTCTAGGTTTTGCAGGTATCAGTTTTTTCGCCAACTATTCCTCCTCCATCTCTTCTAGAGTCTTAATCAATCGGTCTTTATCATCATCAGACAAATTTTCAGATCTACATAAAATTGTGGCTAATCGCTGATCAGTCTCAAGTTTTTTTGTCCAATTCAATTTTGTTGCTTTAATATTTTTTCTTATTTTATTTGCCATATTAACAAGAAATCCTTCATTAATATCCAGAAACTGTTCGATTTTGCTGACCGTCTCAAGTTCAGGTGGTTGTTTTCTATTATGCTCAATGTCAGATAAGTAACCAATTGATTTACCAACATCCTTGCTTACTTCCCTCAAGGTGTATCTCTTGGCGATCCTGGCTTTTTTTAGGGCATCACCAAAACTATTCATTTTTCAACTCCTTTCCACTAATAATTATTAGAAATTTACGCTTTGTATAGCGTACTTTTGTTTCTTTATAACCTATTATCTTGACAAAGTCAACACTTATTTACTCTAAATTTAGCGTAAAATAAATATAGGATGAAAAAATATCAACTTTATGATATATAAGATCAAACCTAATCTATTGACAAAAAAGTAAAATAATTAATCTTCCCCTTGACATTCCATCTCCAAAACACAACAATACCAGCACGTCCATGTTATACCCACGGAGATAGTCTGGTTTCATAATCTTTAATTTCCCTGATTATCCCTGTGGTCTGATTCACATATATAACGGCTTAAGAAATCATTACAAACATTGGGAAAAGCATGAATCAATTTGTAGTGTCACTTATAGTAATACTGATTCCAGGAATAATTGCTGCAGTGATTGCCGACAAGATCACGGTTCATTCAAAATGGAATTCATTTAAGTTTAGTCTCTATGCTAGTATTCTTGGCCTTGCCACCTATGCGGGACTACAAATTATTATTTATACATATGATTTAATCGAATTTTTATATTGCAAAAAACTCTCTTGGTCTCATCTAAATGTCTGGAAAAGTGCAATATCGCAAACACAGAATATTTCTGCTGGCGAAACTGTTTATGCAACTTTATTATCCTTGCCAATAGCCTTATTTGCAAGCTTCTTGATTAATTATAAAATATTTAATAAAATTGCAAATAAGGTGGGATTAACAACAAAATATGGTGATGAAAATTTGTATTCATACTATTTGAATGCAAAAGAAGTTGATTGGGTGTATGTTCGTGATATTGAAAATAATTTCACATACCAAGGAAGAATTGAATCATACTCTGAAAATGATCATATGCAAGAATTAGTAATGTATGATGTTACTGTTTTTAGATATGAGGATTCTGAAGAATTATATTCTATCCCTACAATTTATTTGACTAAGGTAATGGGTAAATTTATAATCGAAGCTGTTCCAAAAGAAAATTTAGAAGAAGGAGAAAAAAATGACAGCAAAAAGACCACTAACTGAAGGCAATACACGTAATATACAAAAAGGTAACGTTAAGCCTAACTTCCAGACTAATACGAGGCCAAAAATGCCTCCCCCAGTTCCAAAACCAACAAAACCGGCAAAATCATCTTAATTTATTTATGATTAAGGAAGCATTTAAATCTAGTGACACCATGCCTATTTAGTTGGATTATGCAATACAATGTCATATAAACTATAATTTTTCTATTTTTATCTGATCTCCAATCCTTTTATCCTCCGAATCTTTAATCTTTACTCTCTTAAGACCTTTATGAGTCTTAACAACATATTCATTTCCTATCTTACCAACAATATCATACATATTATCATTGCTTAGATCCTTGGAAGTTTTATTAGAATCATCAAGAATGCTTTTCACAATTTCTTGCTGTGGATCCTGACTCGGACTTTTACCCATACCAAGAATCACATTCAAAAAAACAAATTTAAACATACAACCAGCTAGACTGATAATTACAACAAACATAATAATATATTTCAGCACTGCACTATTAATCTTTTCAGCTTCTTTCTCTATCATTGACCTGTACAAACCAAAAACTTTATTATCTTTTCTTATTCTCTTAGTCTTAAAGTGATCCTTTCCAGAATAAAATTTGTAGGTAAACATTTTACCAATAGATTTGGTTCTCGGAACTGCTACGATATGGTACTCAGCTAACGACCTGAGCTCTTTAGCAAGGCATTGGGTATCCTGAGTAATTAAATAAATGTCACAGCCCATATGCCTGGACAACTGGAAGTAATCAAAAACTACAGTATCATTATATCTTCTATGAAATAACTTGCTGCCCTGTGCCTCATCGATGATATATATAACATTACAATTATTACAAAACGGTACCTGATAGTCTTCGGTAAAAAAAGGATTCAAACCGCCGGCGTCCATAATAGCTAAATCCAAATCATAACCAATCTTCATTTTCTTAATATTAGTATAAATTTTTAGTTCTATATCGGTATTTTTTTGTACCCATGCATCTTTATTATCACACCATTTAAAGTATTCTTTAAATACATGATTAACTGCGTAATATGTTTTACCAGAACCTATCTTTCCCTCTATTATCCTAATAGCCATTATTAAGCCTTTCTTACATATTTGATCTTCTGTCGTTTAAAGTCACTTTCTTTGTTTAATACGTCAACAGACAGTAATAATATTAATTCTGTTTTTATTTTAACACTATCTTCAGACCTAAATACTTTTCCAAAATACGGAATATCACCAAGTAGTGGAATCTTTTTAATTCTATTCTCCTCTACCGTCTCCATAAGACCACCAATATAAATCTGCTGACCGTCATTAACTAGAGTACTCATTTGAATAACTTTAGTCGTAAATGAAGGAGATTCAATTAGTGGATTTTCTAAAGGAGTTGCTACATCACTAATCTCCTGGCTCAGCTCCAGCTTAACAATATTGTTTTCTTCAACATCAACTTTTACTTTTAATATTACCCCGACATCTCTATATACAATGGTTTCCGATGCTAAACCATTTGCAGAAACTGTAGTTCCTGTTTTTATCGGTTCTTCACGACCTATTTTAATAGTAGATTGCTTGCCATCCTGAACCAACACATTAGGCTTAGACAATATCTCTACTTTACTTTCTGATCTTAAAAGTGTTACAAACGAATCAAAATCACGATGAAAGGTAAAAGCCTTTATTCCATCACCAACAACACTGCCTCCACCTGACACGATACCGGAAGGCAACAATGAAACATTCCCGCCACGATCAAGGTTTTTACGAATAAAGTACTCTACTCCATATTTTAGTCCGTTGGTTAGGGTTACTTCCATTATTGTAAATTCAACAAGAACCTGTTTAGGACGTTTATCAACTTTTTTAATAACTTCTCTTACTTTTTTGTAATCCTCAACGCCAGATTTAATTACAATCATATTTACATCTCTATGTGCTGTTATCTCCAATTCAGAAAATACATCTTTTAGCAATGCTACAACATTGCCAGCGGTTTCATATTGCAGGTGATATACATAAACATTATTCGAATCATCAGGTAACGTTCTAATACTTATATCTTCTAAATCTTCAATACTGTATATCCTGTACAAAACACCATCTTTTGTAATTTCATATCCGTTACTGTTAACAATGGTGCGAACCATTTTTACTATTTCTTGCCTCTTATATTTTCCTTTTATCTCAATATCTACAGAACCAGATAAGTCACCAACAACAACATAATTCTCTTTGACAATTCCCATTAAAAGACTAACTACATCTTTCAGAGCCACCTGGTCAAATTGTATATCAACATCAATACCACCTTTTTTTAGTTCTGCTTTTGCCTTACCATCTTTAACTTTCCATTGCCATTTCTCAGCATCCTTTTTTTTAGCGGTATTTGTAAAAAGTTTTTTTGCCGGTTTCTTATTCAAGAAAGCACATCCCGGAGCAACAAAACATATTACCAATACTAAGATCCCAATGTTTCTAAGCATTTAATGGGGTTCCTCTCTAATACGGAAATTTCCTACAGTTAAAAAATTCACGCCAAAGGTAAAGCATTTTTGTCATGCTTTCTAAACTTCTGGAAACGTGTATGATTAAAAGCAATCATAAAAAAGCCCAAAACAAAAAGGATC
>Ga0233429_1002886_pt1 | contig 17105 bp, 17 predicted proteins | sample SI_118_April2016_3_FD_179879 | JGI IMG/M metagenome (GOLD analysis project Ga0233429, IMG submission 179879) | Seawater microbial communities from Saanich Inlet, British Columbia, Canada - SI_118_April2016_135_MG | ecosystem: Environmental > Aquatic > Marine > Inlet | place: Canada: British... | reverse complement strand
TACTGGTCCATTGGTGGGTGTTGTTTTCTCTTTGCTCCCCTTTGGTGCCCTGGCACTAGGACTTGTCCTGGGAAGTGCCATTCAGGTAGATCTAGGGATGGATGAAAACCAGATTGCGAAACTCACCATGTTCGGGACCATTTTTGCGGCTGCAGGTTGCATAATCGGTGGTTGGATCTCAGACAGGGTTGGGCATCGAAAAGCCTTGGGCGTCTGGTATGTTTTGACAACTATTCCTACTTTTTTCCTGGCTCGTCAGTTTATTGGAGTTGAGGGAACAGCCGGTGTGACCATCGATCTCTTTTTCTATGTCTCCATAGCCTACAGTTTTGCCAGTGGTTTACAACAGGGGACCAGCACTGCTGTATTTATGGGCCTGACCAGTCCAGCAGTGGCAGCCACCCAGTTCACAGGATATATGGCCCTGCACAATTTTGTTTACTCGTATTCCAGTCTATGGCAGGGTAAATATGCAGACCTGCATGGCTATGCAAAGGTGCTGTTTATGGATGGGTGGATTGCCTTTATACCCCTCATTCTGTTACCATTTCTCAAACCAAGAAAGCAGTCTGTTGAATCGACTTAGTATGAACAGCAAAAGACCAAAATGGATTCATAAGCCTTATCCCCGTGTCTCGCATGTCCGGGATCAGCTCCTGATATCCCTTTCTTTTGGATTGTTCATCTTTCTGTTCCTGCTCTTCTTTCAACCCTTTGGCCTTGGTAATATGGATACCAATAAAGCGGTGTATGTCTTTGGGTTTGGTTTGATCACAACCTTCATCATGCTGGCCAATTACACACTTAGCCCGCGAATTACCTCTGGTTTTTTTGATGCAGATAAGTGGACGGTTGGGAAGGATATCTTATATGGTATCTGGAATATCATCTCAATAGCTTTGGCAAATTATGTCTATCATATGAAGGTTGGTGGGCAGACTATTGATCCCAGTGCAATACTGTCATTTATCATTATTACAGCTTCAGTCGGTGCATTTCCTCTCACCATCATGGTCTTTATAAACGAATTATACCTTAATGACAGGCATCAGAAAAATGCCTCGAAAATTAGCCGGCAAATTGAATCTGGGGTCTTGGCTAATCAACTTGAAACAAAACAAAAAAATATTGTCATCGGTGACTCTGAAAGCGACTCGATTGAGATGAACGCAGATGATTTGATATTTGTCCAGGCCAGTGATAATTATTGTCATATACATTTCCTTGCCAACAACAAGATGTCGACCCGCCTCATACGAACAACCTTGAGGAACATCGAAACTCAATTATCCGACTTTCCCGCCATGCAGAAATGTCATCGTTCGTATATGATAAACCGGCAAAAAATTTCTAAAATCACGGGTAACGCCAGAGCATATACCATCCATTTTACAGTGAGCGATGAAAAGGTCCCCGTATCAAGGGGCATCAGTAAAGATAGTTTTTTCGTCTAATTGTTTGTCTGACTCGTCCCATTTATCCCAAATTATCCCATTCACCACAGAGCAGTATTCTCAGATAATCCAGTACCTATCTTTGATTCGTAATTGAAATCATCGAGAGGAGATGAATATGAAAAACTCATTAATTATGCTCGTGCTAATACTCATTGGATTGAACCTTAACGCTCAAAGTGGTGAGGTAGAGGTGGAAATCACTGATGTTGTCGCTGAATGGGGAGGATCATTGATAATTGGTTTGTTTGAGGAGAATGGCTTTCCTAGGGCAGGTCAAGCAATGGTCAGCGATACTATTCCAGTACGAGATATAAAGGCTGCCTACAATTTTGAGACTATCCCCGTTGGAAAGTATGCTATCGCTGTGTTCCAGGATATAAATGGTGATGATAAACTAAATCGAGATGTATATGGCCGACCAACAGAACCCTTTGCATTCTCAAACAATGTGTTTGGGCGATTTGGTCCGCCTAAGTTTGCAAAGACTTCCTTCCTGGTAGAGGGCAATACCAATTCAAAATTAGTTATTCATCTCAAAGAGTAGTCCAACTTTAATGGGGCGGGGAAGACCCCGCCCTATCTCAAACTATTTCAAATAAAGCATCTTGATCGTCTGAGTATGAATACCTGCAGTCAGGCGGGCGAAGTATATACCGGTACCAATAGATGTTCCAGAATCGTCATGTTCGTTCCACAATTGCTCATACCATCCAGCTGATTTCGACTCTGGCTTAAATGTACGAACCACCTTACCAATTTCTGAACGCTAAACTCAAAAAGATTTCCAATTGTAAAGGGGATAAGTTTTTGAATCCCGGATCTGCTAAGAGATGATGTTTTGATAGAGTACAAACAGGACAAAAAGAATCACATTGCGCGTCACCATCACCAAGGATACTTTGTTTACCAGGATGAGAGAGACATAAGTTGGAAGGATAGCAAGGTCGACAAAGTAAAATGAGCAATTTAGAGGAAATTAAACGATGCGAGGCTTCCCATGATGGCTAGGGAAATCACACTGACTGAGTTCATCGACCGCTTTGAAAATGGTGATATCCGAATTCTTGATGTACGCGAGGCATGGGAGACACCCTTCATTAGGGGTGAAAACGTGATTAGTATCCCCATGAACCAACTCCCCCAAGCGATTAATATGATTCCAAGGACAGATGACCTGATAGTGATATGTCAACATGCTATCAGATCAAAAAGAGTTATCGAATACCTGGAGTCTCAACATGGATTTGATAATTTGGTGAATCTACAGGGTGGGGTCTCTACTTATGCCATCTGAACATCCTAAAATTCTATAGAATTGAAGGCGATCTTCACTGCGAAATCTGACTTCACTTAACTCAATCTTCAGTTTTTCTCTTGCCGCTTGTTTAATAAATCATCATGGTAGGAGCCTTCACGGATCAGTTTTGCTCCACACTCAGGACATTTTTCATCCTGGCAGGGCACACCACGTCGGTGTCGGGCGCTATAATCACATTTGGGGCAATGACAGTTTCCGCCTGAGCCCATGTTTTGACTATTCTTTTTCATGATCTTTTCCCTGCTGAGCTGATGATTGCTGAAGCAGTTTGGATAATTGATCAATCACTGTGGTGAGCTGCTGGTTAATATCTGAGTTTGTTGCAGTTTTTACTTGCGGTATATCTTGAGGTATTTCTCCTTCATATCCTGCTCTTTGAAACCGGGCTCCATAGCCACGCCCAGCGCCATTCCCCTGACCAAAACCACGGCCGCCGCCATCTCGACCGGCACGTAATCCTCGGCGACTCCCGCCACCAAAACCAGCACCATATCCAGGTTCGAAATCACGAGAATCATTTCCGGTACAGCGTCCCAGACGCCGACCTGTCATACTGCCCCCACCCTGGGGACCTGTTCTATCTCCTCTAGGCATAATTATTTCTCCTATAGTTCTATTTTTTCTAATTTCCCTTGTTGAAAGGCTTGCAATGCTTCACCCACCGCCATATTGCCAGCTCCCACATACATGTTGATATTTGCTATCTTCAAAGTTGCAGCAGCTTTTTCACCAGGACCGTTTCCTGTAACGATGGCATCCGGTTTCAAGGCATAGACCTTTTGGGCGGTCAGGGGACCAGCACCATGTGCAGCCCGCCCAGATTCCGAATTATCAAAGACAATATGACTTTCGCTTTCCTCATCATACAGGATTAAGAATTCTGCACGACCAAAACGGGGGTCCATCATTGCATCCAGGTCTTGACCCTTACTTGTAAATACAATTTTCATTTTTTCTCACTTTCCAGCTGAATCAGCTGTTTAATTTTATGCCAACTTGTACTTAAATATTGCCCGGTTCCATTCGAACTATATTCAATGAGTGTTTTACCTTCTGTCATAGCTTTTGTGAATGTTGTATCATATGGAATGTCTGAGATGTGATCTATTCCAGCATTACTGAGGAATTCTTTTATTTCGGCAGTCACATCAAGATTGATATCAAACTTGTTAATGATGCATCCAGACCTGATTCTAAATTTTTCGATGAGCTCCTGAACGCGCTTCAAATCATGGATGCCAGAAACAGTGGGCTCGCTAACAATAATAACATAATCCGCACCAGCTAAGGCAGCCACGACGGGACATCCCACTCCAGGCGGTCCATCGATAAGGAGAATTGGCTTTTCTTCAGCTATGGCCAATCGTTTGGCTTCATCTTTAACTTTGGTGACTAATTTTCCGGAATTATCAGCTCCAATCCCTAGTTTGGCGTGAACCAGGGGGGTGCCTAGGCGCGTGGTGGATTTATACCAATCACCCACATTGGCATCGAACATGTCAATAGCTGCTTCAGGACAAACGCGAGGGCCATACCCACAGCCCTCACAGTTCATGGGATCAATCACATATTTATCGCCCTGTTCAAAGATGGCGTCAAAGCGACATACCTCCTCACACAATCCACATCCAGTACAGAGGTCGGGGTCAATTTTTGCAATGGCGCCACTAAAGAATGCTTCGGTCTGTTGAACGTGAGGTTCCATGAGCAGGTGCATGTCGGCGGCATCCACATCGCAGTCTGCCAATACGATATCATCTCCTCCCAGGACAGCAAATGAGGCTGTAATGGATGTTTTTCCAGTACCCCCTTTACCGGATATAACAACGATCTCTTGCAACCTTTTTCTCATGCTCTAACTCCAATTTCAAGGCTGAAGAGATGCTGCTCAATATTTTGTAGTGCAGATTTTACCTTAGGAAATTTTTCAAATAGTAATTCGCCCCTGGAGTAAGTCTCCGCAATCTCACGTTCGTTAGGAATGCGGGCAATGACATCAATATTTTCTTTTTTGCAATAATCCAGGACGTCATCATTTCCAACACCATAGCGATTGATCACAACTCCAAAGGGCTTTTTCATATCTCGAACAACGCCAACCATGAGGCTCATATCATGGAGGCCAAAGGGGGTTGGCTCCGTTATGAGAATAACATAGTCGGCAGTTTTTACAGCTTCGATAACCGGGCAGGAAGTTCCAGGAGGTGCATCATAAATTTTGATGACTGGATCAGGATACTGTGCCTGAATGAATTCAGTTGTTTCCTTAATCAGGGGCACCGCTTGTTCCTCGCCAACATTCAACTTGCTCTCGATGAGATCCATGACAGGGGTTTTGATCTCTGACATGACACCCATCTGAACAGGCTCCATGGGCAAGGCGTCTATGGGGCATAATTCAGAGCAGGCGTAGCAGCTATGACAAAGCTGAGCATGGAGGATGATGTGAGTGCCTAATTGGAGGATGGCGTTGTAGGCGCAGACCTCCTGGCAGATACCACAGGCCGTACATTCCCCATTCCATTTGGGTATCATTTTAAATTTATCAGTCTGTTGCTTTTGCTCGCCATTGATAAAGAGGGCAGAGTTTGGCTCTTCCACATCCAGATCGCTTAATACGACTTTGTGGGTGAGGGCCAGGTAGCTTGCCAGATTGGTTGCCAGGGTAGTTTTACCTGTGCCCCCTTTGCCACTGGCTATAACAATGTTCAAGATGTCGATCCTTTTTTTCGTTTTTTCGATGTTAAATATTTGGAGGTTAGATCTTCCATGTCTTCAGATCCACACTCCGGACAATCGTCTACTGTCTTGTTGAGAGCATGTAGCTGCTCGTCTCCACAATCCAGACAACGGTGCATTCCCTGGGAGAAATCAATATTGCCACCTTCTATCACCAGTTCGAGTCCCTCAACAATAGCATGGGCAACTTTAGAACGTGCTTTCTCAATGAGTCGGGAGAAGGTTGGGCGGGAGATATCCATCTGAACTGAGGCTTCTAAGTGGTCGTAACCTTCGAAATCTGCCAGACGGAACGCTTCGTATTCATCCAGTGTGATAACAACCTGTTTCAGGGATATGCGGGGGATACCAGATGGCTTGAAGTTGCCAAAGCGGGGTGGAGAAGCGATTCGCCGTCTGCGGTAAGCGCCTCGGGAACGGTGTCTTTTGGGTGAATGTGCGTTGTTCATGTTGAGAATATAATGAGCATACGTGCACTTTACTAATATTTGTTAAAGGGCAAGTATTATATTTATAACCTCTGCATTTTAGATTCGTAGGATTACAATATTTGCTGGCTTAGCAGATCGTATTAAACCGTTGAAACGGTTCCTATAAGTGTAGATGATCAGTAGCCCACGACTTAAGTCGTGGGCTACTATCAACGGAGAGGCTAATTCGGGACCGATTTGGTACATACTAAATATTCAAAATAAATGCTTGTGATCACTAATTTTGAATATAAGTTAGTGAGCGATAACTAACGGAGAAGAAATGTTTAGTAATTTTACAAAAAGACAAACCCAGATCATTCAAGCTTCAGTTGCGATCATAGCCACAAAAGGTATTCAGGGCTTAACCATGAAAAAGATTGCTGCCTCTATTGGTATCTCTGAGCCTGCCATTTACCGGCATTTCGCCAGCAAGAATGAAATCCTTTCTGGTATCATCAAGTTGATGAGAATGAAATCCCAAGAGAATGCTCAGGTCAGTAAAATTGAGTTATCTCCCATGCAGCGCCTCGAGCTTTCCCTAAGGAACCGGACGGAGGCATTTATAAGCAACCCTGCGCTAGCCGCTATCATATTTTCAGAAGAGATCTTTATTAGTGACAACCACCTCTCTCAGGAAATACGGACAATCATGAATGAGCGACAAGCTCTGTTCGTGGAGCTTTTGACAAAAGCCCAGGCTGCCGGTGAAGTGCGTGATGATGTTGCAGTGGAACAGCTGGCCACAATGATCATTGGGGCTTTCCGCTTTACCGTCACCAAATGTCATCTCTTTGATTGTGGTGTTAATCTTGAAAAGGAAGTTGATCGCCTCATTGACGCTATCAAGAAGATGATGTTAAAGTAAAAATTTTTTAAATTTAAAGTGAGTTAATATTAACTAACGGAGCAACAATATGGAACGAATCATTCAAAAGTTAACCCAGTACCCTAAAATGATACTGATCGTTACCGTCTTGATTACGGTGGCTTTTTTCCAGGCCATGAAATCAAACGCACGCATGGAAACCAACCTTGATGAATATATGCCGGATGAACATCCCGCATTTGTTTACAGTGATGAGGCTGAAGGCTGGTTCAACATTAAAGATGGGATCATCATTGCCATTGAAAACCCTGATGGTATTTATACAACTGAGACCCTTCAGAAGATAAAGGACCTAACCAAACGGCTACAGAAATTTGAAGAGATTGAAAAGGTCGATGTAACCTCCCTGTATACTGCAGATAACATTGTCGGTACCGAAGATGGTATGGATGTAAAAGCCTTCTTCAAACGCGTGCCTTCAAGTGAAGAAAAACTACAGGACCTGCGTGAAAAGGTTAAAAGCAATGACATGGTCTACGGGAAGCTCGTCTCAACAAACGAAACGGTCAGTATTATCATTGCTCGTATCGGTGATGATGTTTTTTCACAGGAATTCTATCAGGAATTGCTTGATCTTGCCCATGAATTTGGAGAAACAGGCGAAGAGAACGTCTATATCGCTGGTCGTCCCATTGTAGAAGGCACTATGGCTGTATTGGGTCCTGCTGACATGAAACGAATGGTTCCCATTGTATTCCTGATCATCATTGTTGTGTTGTATGCACTGCTTAGAAATTTTAAGAGTACCTTTTTAATTCTATCAGTAGTTTCATTTTCTTCAATTTGGGCTTTTGGTCTTATGGCTGCCATGGGTATTCCCATTTATGCTGTATCAACGATGATACCAGTTATGCTTATTGCAATCGGTGTGGCTTACGGGATTCACCTATATAGTCATTTACACATGTTTCAATTGGAAAACCCGGGGACTGATCGCAGAACAGCAGTTGAAGATATGATCAAAGAGATGTGGAATCCGGTTCTCATGGCCGCTATCACAACAGCTGTAGGGTTTATCTCACTCCTCACATCTCAGGTTTATCCTATCAAATATTTTGGAGCTTTCTCAGCCTTTGGCGTTCTTGTCGCCTTTGCGCTTTCAATCCTAGTAATCCCGGCTGGAATTCTGCTCTTTGGTTTACCAAAAGTGAAGCAAAAATCTGGTGGTGAAGCAAAAGTTTCCAAAGTTGAAGATTTTGCTCATCGCTCAGCCGACTTTTTTATCAAGAATAAAAAGCAGACCTATATTGCGACTGCCATAGTCGTCCTACTGTCCATTTTGGGTATCACCAGGGTCTGGATCGATTCCAGTTTTCTGGAAAAGTTTGAGAAAGATAGTGACATTGTTTTAACTGACAAATTCATCAATGCGAATTTTGGTGGAACCAGCACACTCAACGTCATTCTTGAAGGTGATCAGCCGGACAAATTCAAAGAACCGAGTGCTCTGAAAGCACTGGTGAAAATGCAGGATGATGTAGAAAATTCCCTGCCAATTGTCGGTGGCTCTTTCTCCATGGCAGACTTCCTGAAGCGCATGAATAAAGTCATGAATGCCGATGATGAAGACTTCAACATCATCCCGGATGACCAGGAACTGATAGCACAGTATCTGTTACTCTATGAGATGTCAGGTGATCCTGAGAACCTATGGCAGGTGGTAACAGACGATTTTCGCAAAGTGAATCTTACCTTTCAATTGAAAAGCGATAATTCAAAAGCATTGAATTCCGCAATCGACATTGTTGAGGAATATAGAGATGATTTCTCAGCACTGGGTATTGAGGTTAATTATGCCGGGTCGGGCTATAAAGCACTGGTCTTTACGGACCTGATCCTCGAAGGCCAGGTTTCAAGTTTACTCATGTCCCTGGTTATTGTGGTCATACTCCTGGGAGTAATATTCAAAAACTATAAACTAGGATTTATAGGCGCGATACCCATTGTAACAACAACATTCATCAGTTTTGGTGTCATGGGTTTATTGAATATACCCTTGAGTTCAACAACCGCTCTGATATCGAGTATAGCCATTGGTATCGGTATCGACTATGCTGTTCACTTCATTGATCGTTATCGGATCTATGCTGTTGAATCACAAGACCGTCAATTGGCTATAAGACAGACCATGTTCCATTCAGGCCGAGCGATTGTTTTCAATGCCATCGTCGTCATCGCCGGATTTATGGTGCTGTTGGCATCAGTATTTCCGCCAAACCGCATTCTGGGTGGGTTGATCTCACTTAACATGCTTACCTCTTTCATCGGAACACTTACCGTAATGGCAATAGCCTTGTATTATTCCAAAATTTTTATCACAAAAGGAGAAGACAAATGAAAACAAGAACAAGTTTAATATTAATAATCGGGATCTTCCTGATTGGTTCAATGAGTCTTACAGCTCAAACAGAAATGAGCGCCACCGAGATCATGCAAAAAGTATCAGATCGACCTGATGGGGATGAAATGGAAGGCACATTAACCATGACCCTGATCAATTCCAGGGGTGGTGAACGTGTTCGTGAAATCCGGCAATACATCAAAGATTTTGGCACTGTTGAAAAGAAGATCATGTTCTTCCAGAAACCAGCTGATGTAAAAAACACTTCTTTTATGAATTGGAGCTATGATGATGAAACCCAAAATGATGATCAGTGGATCTATCTGCCTGCCCTGAAAAAAGTCAAGCGCATATCCAGCGATAGTAGTGGCGACTATTTCATGGGCTCAGATTTTACCTATGATGATCTTGGCGATAGAAAAGTTGGTGACGATACCCATACTTTGCTTCGTACAGAAACCCTCGAAGGGCTGGAATGTTATGTGGTTGAAAGTGTCACCAAAGACGAAGACTATATGTATTCCAAGACCATCACATGGGTGGTTAAGGACAGATGGTATGGTCTCAAAAAGGAATTCTATGATGAAGATGAAGATTTCCTGAAATCACTCACGCTCCTCAACGTTGAACAGATCAACGGCTTTTGGATCATTACTGGAACAGAGATGAAAAATGATCAGAAGGATCATATGACACGCATGGAATTCAAGGGTGTGAAAGTTGATGCTGGTATCAAAGATTCAAACTTTAGCGAGCGTATGATGAAGAGGGGGCTATAAATGTCAACTATCAAAAGAAAAACTGGAATATTACTGCTCCTGTTGCTGTTTGTAACAGCAAGCCTGCCTGCCCAGGGTGTTCAACTATCCGGATATGCCAGGAGTTATACGGGTATTTTGCTAAATGATGCCAATGGATTCTCAATTCTTCAAAATACCTTCAATCTGAACATTGAGGATAGTAGGGGTAATGTGGCGTTTAAAGTCAATCCCTATATCTATCACTATTCTAATGAAGATCTAACCATCGGTTTGCGTGAAGCCTATCTGGATATTTTCTTTGATAGTATGGATCTGAGACTGGGTAAACAGCAGATCATTTGGGGAAAAGCTGATGGCGTGTTTATAACAGACGTTATCTCACCCAAAGATCTAAGTGAGTTTCTGCTTCGTGATTTTGAAGAGATCCGTATGGGGATTACAGCTTTGAAGGCAGACTACTATATTGGAAATTCTGCCCTTGAATTGGTTTGGGCACCCGCCTTCACCTCCACCAAGCTGGCTGAGGAAGCTTCACTCTGGGGTCGCACTCCCGAATTTGAATCACCAATTCCTGGTGTGGTTCCAACACTGAGCTATGACTATTCCCAAAAGGCAGTACCAGCTACTCTGGAGAACAGTGAAGCCTTTGTCAAGTTCTCCGGTGTTTCTTCCTTTATCGACTATGAAGTAATGGGTGGCTATATCTATGATGATGATCCAACCATGCATGTCACAGTAGACCTGACTCCAGATACGAATGGAGTTCCTCAACCCCAGTTGACCCTAACACCTCAGCACCACCGCTTATCTCTGATGGGTGGTAGCACGAGCATGGATATTATGGGCTATGTGGTTCGAACAGAACTGGCCTATTATGCTGGAAAAAATTTCCAGGCTAATCAGACCTATCAAATGGGTCCCATGAGTATGACCCTTCCATCCGCTCTGGAAGAGAAGGATTACCTGCATTATCTGGTTGGCTTAGATTTTTCAATAGGCAGTACCAAGCTAAGCACCCAGTTCATCCAGGAATATGTTCTTGATTATGATGAATCTATTATTCAGGAAGAAATTAGCAACATGTCCACCTTCCTGATCAATCGTATGTTTATGAACGATCTACTTACCCTACAACTATTTGCCTACTACGATATCACAAATGAAGATGCCTTAGTAAGACCGACAGTATCCTATGATCTGGCCGATGGTTTTGAGATTTTGGGGGGAGCCAACATCTTCATGCCTGGAGTCAATAATGATTATCTAGCCTATTTCGGTTACTACGATGACAACGATATGCTTTATCTGAAGCTCAAGTACAGTTTCTAACTAAATAAGAGAGAGGTTAAACATGAAAAATTACAAATACTTAGGCGCTACAATATCAGCGATAGGTATCTTTACAGGACTGCTTCTATTCTATCTGCTGTCAGGTGACTATATGACAGTTATTCATGGAAAACATGCCAGTGGACGACCCGATGAAGCAATCGCCGTAATCATCACCTACTCCATGTTGGGCTGGCTCGGGATATCTGCCAGTGCGCTTTGGGGTGCAGCTCTTTATGGATTTCTGAAAGAAGAAAAATGGGCTTGGATTCTGGGGGTTCTGTCGGCCTCGCTCCAGATGTTGGCTGGCTTTTTTCCTACAATTCCCGCCAAGAGCATTGATTTACCCGCCACAACTATGCCGGTTTTTCTAATTGCAACCGCACTATGGTTCGCTGTACTACTCGTTCACAAAGTGGACAAAAAGGTTATTGGACTGTTGTTTGTTGCCGGCCTAGCCTATGTACTAACCTATATGGACGGTGTAGCTACCATTTCCAAGTATCAGACTACGACTTACAATGATGTCTGGAAAGGGATGTATATGATGGCTCAGATGGTCTTATGGTTTGGTGCAACGGCCTGGCTGGTATTCGCAGTAGGCGTACTGAAGCACAAAACCTGGGCACTTCCTCTTGGGATCGCAGCGGGTATGATGTCAATGATCGGTGGATATCCTCTGGCTATTGTAAATATCATTGAAGTTCAGCGCTTTTCAATGTTTTTACCGGCACCAATCATTGGAACGGGATTGATTGTATACCTTTTACTTCCTGGTACCAAGAAGCTGATCGAGGAATGGCAAACAACTTAAGTAATATGAACAAAAGCCTGTATAGAGATTAAAATGATCAGTGATAACACACCCCACGACGATTACGATAATTCATCAAAGATGTATGATGTTTTATTGAATCCATTTTTAAGCACGATTCGCAATGCTTTTGTTGACTGGGCTATCCTAAATCAACCAAAGCGTGTCCTCGATGTGGGGTGTGGAACAGGCAAACAATTATCCCTGTTGCCAAAAAATATGGAAGCAGTAGGGATAGATCTTTCTGATGCCATGTTGGCCCAGGCCGAACAACAGGCCAAAGGGAAATGTCATCAGGCAGATGCTATAAATATTCCATTTGACGATAACTCCTTTGATTTAATCCTCTCCCAATTTGCCCTCCATGAGAAGCAGACGGAGACCATTGAACTAGAACTGGCTGAAGTAAAGCGCCTGTTACAGGTGGGGGGAGTGTTCTCGGTGGTTGATTTTGATTTTCCAGATAAGCATACCTTTCTGGCTGGCTTCTTCAAGTGGGGGGTCCAAATGATAGAGCACCAAGCCGGTGATGAGCATTATGAAAATTTCAAAGTTTGGATGAAGCGGGGCGGTCTAAGACGCATATTATCTGAAAGCGGTTGGGTACTGCTTGAGGAGCAACTGTTTTATAAAGGTAATGTGCGGCTGACCTTCTGGTGGGCTGGAGCCTAGCAATTCTAATTGCTCACAAAAAACGAGATGAAAATTAACACTAAAACATGGCGTAATATTGCCAAGGGTTCAGTTTTACTTTTAACTATTTTTGCACTTTATAGTATTACTCCACATAAACCCTACATGCTTATTGGTCTTGCAACAACACTTTTAATTACAGTTTTATTTAGAACCGTGTTTTGTGGGTGGATCTGTCCCCTGGGAACTGTTTTCGATCTGATACATGAATTGGGCCAATGGTTTGGTAAAATACCTGTTATAAAACCGATAAATCGTAAGTATAAAAGATGGGTTAAAAGCAACAAGGTTGTTCTTGGCAAGATCGATCATTACGCAAGATATTTAAGATACGTTTTTCTGCTGTGGATTCTGCAAGCTGCATTTCTGGGTATCGCCAGTATCAAGAATGGTGATGAGAAAGGCATACTTTCAGTCTTGTACCTATTGATTGCTGTTGGGGTGCTGGGGCTTTTTGTAGAGCGGGCATGGTGCAAATATAGTTGTCCCGTTGGAGCAGTTCTGGGCGTATTCTCGAAACTTAGCCCTACCAGTGTGACAAGAAATGAAATCGCCTGTATTGAATGCAATATCTGTTCAAGAATCTGTCCCATGAATATTGATGTGGCAAACCTAACCAGAGTCCGGGAGATCGATTGCCAAACTTGTGTAAAATGTGTAGATGCCTGTCCAGTGGATGATACTTTGGAATTGAAATTTAAAATACCTCAATTCAAGCAGATCGATACTTCAATGAAAGAGCTGGGATAGTTAAACGAATAACAGTAGAATACTGAAAAACATGAACCAGTCCATAATTCTTATGAGCATAATGTTACTATTATCTGCACAAGTATCCGGCCAACAAAAAATTGCTCTGGTTTTGAGTGGTGGTGGAGCTCAAGGCATGGCTCACATCGGTGTGTTTAAGGCATTTGAAGAGCATAATATTCCCATCGATCTTATTGTTGGATCTAGTGCTGGTGCGCTGGTGGGAGGTCTTTATGCTGCTGGGGTTACCGTGGCTGAAATGGAAGAGATGGTTCGCAATGGAACCATAGAACATTTATTTATTGGTCGTACAAAAAGAGCTGATCTTCCAGTCTGGAAAAGAGATGAACTCTATCTTGGGAATCTATCTCTGGGAGTGTCAAATCGTCAGATCGTGGGCTCTTCAGGGCTATTAGATGACAAGCTTATCTGGAAGAGTTTATTTTTGCTTACCGCCTCAGCTGACTACCAGTCTGATTGGGATTTCGACTCACTCTACGTGCCTTTCCGTACTGTTGCTTCAGATCTACGGAAACAGGAACCGGTTATTTTTGATTCTGGTCCGCTGGCAAATGCATTACGACCTTCCATGTCCATTCCGCTTATTTATTCCCCCATCCAGCAAAATGGACAGGTTCTCGTAGATGGTGGTATCTATGTAAAATTACCGGTGGAGATAGCGCTTGAGGAAGAGCCTGATTTTATAATTGCAGTTAGTGCTGAAGATGCACCTGACTATGGAACAGAGGTACAGGGTTTAGGTGGTATGTTTGAAGAGCTTAATTCTCGCATTTTGGCCAGTGGTGATTCTGTTGATGTAAAGGGATGGGATTATTTTTTTAGAGTTCCCACAGGTGGTCACCACGTGCTGGATTTTCCAGCTGGTGAAGCGCTCATGCAGGCGGGATATATTGCGGGAACCGAGGCCGCGTTGGAGTTAAAACAGATTTTTGGGCAAAAGGGTTTCGAAGCACGCCATATTAAAAGTCGCCATGACCACAGACATGCTTTGGATGGAAAAATCTTAGCCCTCCGGTTGGAGTCAGAGAACGCTGATTTTGACCCAGAGATGATTCGAAGAAAATTAAAATTGGCAGATTCACTGAGTTTCGATCGGCAAAAACTTGATGATCTTATTGACGAGGTTTATGCGACGGACATTTATCAGGCGGTGATTCCATCTCTCGATCGGGCAGGCAAGACGCTTACTTTGAGTCTTCTGGAGAAGCCTGATATTCGTACCCGTGGACGCCTAAATATGAGCAGCACCAGAGGGATGACCCTGTTTACTCGGACTGATATGCCCATGTCACGTTTTGGAGGACTGGTTCAGCTTGATGCTGCTTTCGGAAATGTCTCAGGTGGGGCTCAATTGGCTGTCTATCCAGTTTCCTATCATAAAACAGGTACTCGTGTCCCTTTCTCTATTCGACCTGCAGTTGAGGCTAGAACAAGCTATCATAATTATGATTTGCCTGGTGCAAAACCTCTAGCGGACAGAATTCATTCCCATGAGTTAAGCATCCATTCGGCCACTATCGAGGGTTGGGATCGGCAAATGCTCCTTTATGGTGGTGTGAGAAGTGATAATCCTGGTCAAATCCTGGCAGCAAGTTCAGATTTTAATTTTCTGGAACAATATGATGAATTCATGCCATTTTTCCGAATTAACTACAAAGAGGATCATATTAAACGGGATCTCCCGATTGTGGAGGGCTGGAAAATCGGGTTTCAGAGTGACTGGATCTGGCAGGATGAAATCATATCTGAGCAACACCATTTGTGGACTACTTTCGGTGCCGAACTTATGCTTGGGTGGTCTGGAACAGCCGCCCTCGAGTATTACAACGGCGATAGCTCCCTACCCATATTTTCCATGGGTAGATTAGCCAGCCCTATGGCGTTATCAGAAAAATATTATATGTATAACTGGGCAGAACAAGTCCTGAATATATCGCTGGAAACATCACATTCATTTATCAGAGATGATCTGAGAGGCGAAATCAAAGTGATGCATTCCAGGTTTCAAAATCCGGTATGGAACGGCCTGGATCAATATGAAACAAGTGGGCTTTCCGCCATGGATATCTCGATCAATTTCCTGACAATTGTTGGTAAAGTGAGTGTGGGCTGGTCCTTTTCCGAATTGGAAGATTATAAAGGGAAATCATGGACACAAATTGGGATCACATTATGAAGTATTTCTTAAAAATAATTTTGACTTTTGCAGTCAGCAGTATGCCAATTTTTGCTCAAACTCAAATCGCTGACAGCTCCATTGCTCACCCTCATAGGAATGCTTTAATAAACTCTTTGGCCCAACCTACAATCATTTGGGCTACCAATTGGTATTTGCTTGATCAGTTTTGGGCAGATATCAGCATGAGAACACTCCAGAACAATATTGAAACAGGTTGGGTCTGGGATGAGGATCCTTTCGATGTAAATCAAGTGGGTCATCCGACACAGGGAGCGCTGGTCTATACGGCGGCCCGAGCTCAAGGGCTGAGTTACTGGCAGTCCCTGGCTTATCCCACTCTGGCCAGCCTGATATGGGAGGTGGGCATGGAAAATGAAAGCCCCTCAATCAATGATATGATCACTACACCAACCAGCGGCGTAGCATTTGGTGAAATCATGCACCGTATGTCGGCTCTACTTTTGGGTGAAGGCCAGGTAAAACCTGCCTGGCGCCAGGTTTTATCCGCAGTGAGCAATCCTGGCGGGTATGGTGTGAATCGGTTGATATTTGGAACCAAGATCCATCAAAATTATCGCTATGAACCCACACCGGTTTTAGCTGGTCTTTCTCTGGGCGCTGGTCCGGGGTTTGAGGATGACACTCCGGAAAATAAAACTCCCCGAAGATTTGCACGGCTTAACCTTGTTTATGGTAATCCTTTTTCAAAGCACAAGAATTTCAAACCCTTCGATAACTTTATGTTTGTTGCTGTCATGAATGTTGGCCGTAAGGATTATGTGGGCGAAATATATGCTAGTGGTATGGTGTTCCGATTACACCAATATGAGAAGAAAAAACATCGGGCGACTCTGGGTATTTTTCAAAACTACGATTTCATGAACAATGATGATTACAAGGTATCCAGCTCAAGTATTGGTCCCGGGATGATGCATAACTATGCTGTGACCCCCGAGCTTTCGTTCCGCACTCAGGTAGCCACCTCATTCATCTTTATGGGAAGCGCTGGTGACACCAGCGATGAGATTCCTGATGACGGCCTGGAAGTGAGGGATTATCATTTTGGACCGGGGTTTAGTGGAAAATTGATAACAAAAGTGAGTTGGGCAGAGCGGGGTGATCTTTATCTTCGTTTAAAACGATATTTCATCTATGTCGCAGGAGATGATGAGATCGAAGGCTTTGAAAATATCAACATTCTCAATATGGGATTTCAAGCCAGGATACTAAAGTCGTATTCTCTGGGTGGAGAATATGGCAAGGTTGGCAGATCAGTTACCTATCTGGATGATTCGTGGAGAGATACTCTGCAGACAGGAAGCATTTATCGGTTTTATATCCACT
>Ga0233429_1002884_pt1 | contig 17123 bp, 15 predicted proteins | sample SI_118_April2016_3_FD_179879 | JGI IMG/M metagenome (GOLD analysis project Ga0233429, IMG submission 179879) | Seawater microbial communities from Saanich Inlet, British Columbia, Canada - SI_118_April2016_135_MG | ecosystem: Environmental > Aquatic > Marine > Inlet | place: Canada: British... | reverse complement strand
AAAAAAGCATTGCGATATACAAGAAGGCAAGCGAATACGCCCTGACAAAAGGAATTATAATTAGTGATACGAAATTTGAGTGGGGCAAATATGGTGATAAAGTAATTCTAATTGATGAAGTATTGACGCCAGATTCTTCCCGTTTCTGGCCACTGGAAAGCTATTCTCCCGGAAAATCACAACCATCTTTTGATAAACAATTTGTCAGGGATCATCTGGAGAAATCAGGATGGGACAAACAATGTGCCCCACCTTCACTACCTGAAGACGTAATCCGAATTACGTCTGAAAAATATCTTGAGGCATACGCCAAGCTTACAGGCGAAGAAATGGTAAAGTAAACAACACTCCGACAAAGCGTTACCTGGATTTTTTTACACCAAGCCTTTTACAATACTTAGAAATCTTGCATTTGCTGCACCACGGTGAAATCGGAACACAGAGATTTTGACCGTATGTAACCAGGAGATCATTATAAATTAGCCAATGTTTCTGGGGCAGCGTCTTTCTTAAGGCAAATTCTGTTTGGTCCGGGGTTTTTGTCTTCACCAATCCAAGCCTATTCGAGATCCTGTGAACGTGTGTGTCTACGCATATCCCCATTTTGCCATAACCCAGCGTAACAGTAAGATTTGCCGTTTTGCGGCCAACACCATTCAGCTTTAGGAGTTCATCAATTTCATCAGGGACAACACCATCATAATCATCAAGTAAGGTTTTACATATCTCTTTTATTCTTTTTGATTTGGTTTTATAAAAACCAACGGGGTAAATAGCTTTTTCAATACTCTTTACGCTTAAGCCAAGCATCATTTCTGGACTGTCCGCAAGTTTAAACAGCCTGCTTGAAGCCTCTCCTGTAACTTTATCCTTGGTCCTTAAACTGAGCAGACATGAAATAAGCACCGCAAATGGACCTTTTGTCATGGAAACTATCGTAACAATAGGCACAATATATTTCTTATTTTCCCGTTTAAGAATAGATACTATATCATCTATTTTATCCAATGCATCTCCTTGTCAGGTTTTGTATACACAAAACAGAATGCAGTATTACACCAATAATAGTGCAGTAAGTTTATTGCACTTATAGCCTACTTATTTACAAGAAAGCCTAGTCAAGACATTTACCTAAACACACATATCACACTGAAACATTGAGACTTACAGAAACACCAGTATTTTTTTCAATAATATCGTTGTATCGGCATCATTTTTGTTGTATAAGTATCTTCTATGGAAGATTTGAGACATTTTCAAAAAATAATGGCGCAAATTAAAAATTATCTGCCTACGATCGTCACCATGGGCAATCTCGCCTGCGGTTTTGGTGCAATCGTATTTATCATAAACAATGAGCTGGCTTACGCAGCCTGGCTTGTTATCTTGGCCATGATATTCGATGGACTTGATGGTCAAGTAGCACGATTAACAAAAACAACTATTGCCTGGGGCGCTCATTTAGATACGCTTGCAGACATGATCACATTTGGGCTTGTTCCCGCATTCTTGATTGGCAGACTGGGCGCTTTCAGCTCTCCTGTCGCAGTCTGGTTTGTATGTTTCTTTTACACCCTAAGCGCAGCAATAAGGTTGGCCAAGTTTGAGTTTGAGTCAACAAAAAGCAGCAGCTCTGGCAGCAAGCGGAGTAAATACTTTACAGGGCTGCCATCCACACTTGCAGGCGGCACAGCCGCATCGCTGATATTGCTAGATTCGTATCTCAAAACAACACTTAACATTCAAGCTGTTTCTACATGCCTTCCATGCGTTATCTTTGTTTTAGGCATCTTAATGTTGAGCAAAGTTCCGTATGTAAGAATCGTTGATCTTGTAGGAAGCAAACGCGATCCTGTTTCTCTATTAATCACATCTGTACTCTTCTTCACACTTCTTGTCTTCTTTATTCTTTACCCAAGCATTATGCTCGCACTCGGCTTTTGTGTGTACATTCTTATCGGTATTGGCAAACACGGCATATTCAGAAACAGAGCGATTCATACCATCTAACACTCGTTAGGGCTCAAAAAAACGCTCTTACACCACATCCTCTCATTTCAATCTCAGACTATATTTGCTGGACCTTCATCCGCCAAACCCTTAACTACACAACCTCAACTCTTTTATTACCTTTTACGACCTTTCCTATGATAAATGAATCTTCCTTCAGTTGTTTTAATTTTTTCATTATAGAAGGTGCATAATACTTTGAAACAATTAACACCATTCCTATTCCCATATTTAGAACATTGTACATCTCGTCTTCTTCTATTTTCCCCTTTTTCTGTATTACTCCAAAAATCGCTGGAACAGGCCAGGAACCTTTTTTAATCCGTACCGAACAGCCTTCTGGTAAAACCCGGGGAATATTTTCAACCAAACCACCTCCAGTAATATGAGCCATTCCCTTAACAACTTTTTTGGATCGATAATGACGTAAAAGAGTCCTTATCGGTTTAACATATATTTTGGTTGGTTTAAGAAGCTCATCACCAATAGTTCCGTTTATCGCTTTAATCTTACTATTTACATCAAGTTTGGCTTTTTCAAACAAAACTTTGCGCACTAAAGAGAAACCATTGCTATGAAGCCCGCTTGATTTAAGGCCTATAACGACATCGCCCACACCAATGCCCTTCCCATCTATTATCTTGTTTCTTTCTATAACACCGACTGCGAATCCTGCTAAATCATATTCGCCATCATGATAAAAACCGGGCATCTCCGGGGTTTCTCCTCCCAGAAGAGCACATCCTGCTTCACAACACCCATTAGCGATGCCGTGAAGAACCTCCTTCATTTTCTCCGGTATCATCCGACTACTGGCCATATAATCTAAAAAAAACAGAGGCTCAGCTCCCATCACCAGGATATCGTTAACACACATTGCTACCAAATCTATTCCTATCGTATCGTGCCGGTCCATCATAAAGGCGATCTTTAATTTTGTCCCAACGCCATCTGTAGATGCTACCAATACGGGATGTTGGCGGTTTTTTGAGAATAGTTCCGAGTCATGATTCAACGAAAACAGGCCGGCAAAGCCACCCGGGTTTTCTATAACCCGCGGACCAAAGGTTCTGCGTAACTGTTGATAAATATCAGTAGTAAACTTACCCTTTGCCTCAATATCAACACCCGCATCTTTATAACTAATTCCAGCCATATTTATACCGTGATTTTATTTTTATTTACTGTTTCTTTTTTAATCTTATTCTTCGCAACGCTTTTATCCGACACAGGATAATTGCCGGAAAAACACGCCGTACAATAATGATTACGCGGAGAAGTCGCACAGCCCAACATTCCCTCCGGACTGATATAACCCAGACTGTCTGCTTTTAAGAAAGTCATTATTTCTTCATGTGTATGGTTGGCCGCAATAAGCTCATCCTTACTCTGAAAATCAATCCCATAACGACAGGGAAACCGATGTGGAGGGCAACTTATCCTCAGATGCACCTCAGTAGCACCCGCCTTACGCAAAAGCTTTATCCTGGATTTTGCTGTAGTTCCACGCACAATAGAGTCATCGATCACCACTACTCTTTTACCCTTTACAACCTCCGTAATCGCATTAAGTTTAAGCTCAACTTTCTTATGCCGAATTCCCTGCTCAGGCTGTATAAATGTTCTTCCAACATAGTGATTTCTTATAAACCCTCGATCTAATGGTATACCCGACTCTTCCGAATAACCCATTGCTGCCGAATTTCCTCCCTCCGGAACAGCAATTACAACGTCAGCATCCACGGGAAACTCTTTCGCAAGTCTCACTCCAAGCCGTTTTCGAAAGAGATGAACGTTATCACCAAATAGATTACTATCAGGGCGGGCAAAATATATTAACTCAAATATACAGTAGGCCGGTTTGATCCGCCTTGGAGAACAAAATATTTCACTCTTCAAACCATCCTTGTTAATGTAAACCACTTCACCGGGTTCAACGTCTCTTATAAATTCTGCACCAACCTGATCAAGAGCACAGGTCTCAGAAGCCAAGACATAACTATTGTTCAGCTTCCCTATTGAAAGCGGCCGAAATCCGTTGGGATCCCGTACCCCTACCATTTCATCTTTTGTTAAGAACAGGAGAGAAAAAGCTCCTTTTAAATGGTTCAATACATGAGAAAGATTTGGTTTTTCTAAATGACTTGGTTTCGCCATTAAATGAACGATGACTTCTGTATCGGAAGTTGTGTGGAAGATTGAACCGTGCTGCTCGTAATCATATCGTAGCTTACCAGCACCCAGCAGTTGTCCATTATGCGCGATAGCAACTTCACCCTTGGCATACAATACTACCATCGGCTGTACATTGTCTATGCTATCGCTTGCGCCAAAGGTAGAATATCGTACGTGGCCAATCGCATGTGGGTTTTTTATCTTGTGTAGACTCTCAGGAGTGAAAACATCACTTACTAATCCAAAGTCTTTGTGATATATTATGTGCTTACCGTCAGTAGAGGCAATACCCGCACTCTCTTCACCGCGATGTTGTAGAGAATAAAGGCCATAATAGACCTTTTCTGCTGCATCATCGCAATCAAAAACCCCAAATAATCCGCAATATTCCCGTGCTTTTGCCAAAGTTAAGATTCATTTTGAGAGGTAATAGATATTCAGACTAGGATTATAACAAGACGACAAAACGTGTCAAATCAAATTAGATCAAATTAGATAAAACTTGAAGTGCATAGGCTATTATGTTAAGAATCTCAGACAAAAGCGACTGCAGAGACCCATAATTCAACATGACAAAAAAAGACTTTCTTCATAGAATCAGGCTCTATGTACTAATAAGCAGTAATATTGCAAAAAAATCAGTTAAAGAAACGGCAAGGCTTGTCATAGATGGTGGTGCTGACGCTGTTCAATTACGCGAGAAAACAATATCTGACAGCAAGTTCATATCACTGGCCAGAGAAGTACGTGATATAACTACTAAAAGAGGATCCTTGCTGATCATTAATGATCGTGTACATGTTGTCAGGAAAGTTAATGCGGATGGTATCCATTTAGGCCAGCAGGATATGAGCGCCTTAGAGGCAAGAAATATTATTGGCGACGAAAAGATCATTGGGGTATCTACACATAGTATTACACAGGCAAGGCAGGCACAAAAAGATGGCGCGGATTATATTGCTATTGGCCCCATCTATCCTACCAGCACAAAAGACCATGAACCATCTGTAGGAATTGAAATTATTCATGAAATTTCGGAAGCAGTCAGTATACCAATTATTGCTATTGGTGCCATTACCCTTGAGAATCTGGATGAGGTACTGAAGGCAGGTGCTTCGAGAATAGCAGTATGTTCGGCAATTATAGGCTCGAAAGATATCTACTCCTCCACAAGGCAGTTCAAGGAAAAATTAGGTGAGACAAAAGCACACTAATAAAAATCCTGAACAAAAGATTTATGGCAACCCAAAGGTACTATCTATATGCAAGAAAAGAAGAGCTTCTTAAAATCCGCAAAGACCGTTAGCCTCTGCACACTGTTGAGCCGGATATTAGGGCTTATACGGGACATAATATGCGCAAGCTTCTTTGGTACCAGCCTGGCTTGGGATGCCTTTGTAGTGGCCTTCAAGATACCAAACCTCTTCCGTAGACTCTTCGGTGAGGGCGCTCTGAGTGCTGCCTTTATTCCAGTATTCACAGAATACCTTGAGACCAGAGGCAAAAAAGAGGCATGGGAACTCGTAAACGTAACAGGAACATTACTTTTCATAATTCTTGGAAGCCTTGTTGTACTTGCAGAGATTTCGTTCTCTATCATACCCACAGTCTTCTCTCTCAACAGCAAGTGGGAATTAGTATTAAGCCTGCTATTGATAACATTCCCATACGTAATGTTTATATGCATGGTAGCATTTGCAATGGCAGTTTTAAATTCACTTAAACATTTCCTGATGCCGGCTCTTGCACCCGTCGCCCTGAATATTTGCTGGATATTGGGAGTATTATTTCTTACACCCGCTTTCGGGGACACGCTGGATACAAAAATATTCGGCGTTGCAGCAGTCATTCTGATAGGAGGCATGATCCAACTGGCAATTCAAGTGCCGGTCTTAAGAAAAGAGGGAATTACCTTCTGGCCTTCATTTAATTTTTCACATCCCGGCCTGAAGCGTATCATCTCCCTGATGCTTCCTATAATTTTTGGTCTGGCCGTTGTTCAGATAAATGTATTAATGGACAGTTTTATTGCTATAGCCTTTGCCAAACCACCGGATGGCGCCGAGCATTTCACTCTTGCAGGAATTACAATACCATATCCCCTGGAAACAGGAGCCGCATCAGTGTTATATTATGGTGACAGGTTGATTCAATTCCCATTAGGCGTATTTGGAATAGCAATGGCAACAGCCGTATTTCCATATTTCTCCACATATGCCGCACGTAAAGACTGGGCAAACTTTACTGATACATTTAACCTGGCAATAAGGGTTATACTATTCATCGGAATCCCGGCATCTGTTGGCTTAATACTACTGAGAAGACCACTCGTAGAATTGTTTTACGAAAGGAACGCGTTTACGGCAGAATCAACCTACAGAACATCTACCGTTATACTCTTCTACGCTATTGGCGTATGGGCCTACTCCACCTCTCACGTAATCATACGGGCCTTCTATTCCGTACAGGACACAAAAACTCCAGTAAAAGTAGGAGTTGGCATGGTGGGCCTTAACCTTGTTCTCAATTTAACTCTAATCTGGTTTCTTCGTGAAGGAGGCCTCGCGTTGGCAACGGCTATAAGCGCAACAATCCAGATAATAATTCTGTTCACCCTCCTACACAGAAAACTCAATATTACCGGACATAAGCACATCTTTACGTCAACTATCAAGACATTGATTGCGACATTTTTCATGTATATCACATGCTGGATAATGCTGAAGATAATGCCAGCCAGTGATGGCAAACTTATGATAAAGTCCATACGTCTTCTCATACCCCTGACTACGGCCATCCTGGCATTCTTCACCATATCATTTCTATTAAAATCAGAGGAATTAAAGTATCTATACGCTTCACTACGGAAGAAGAGAAAATAGTGAGGCAAAGCCCGCCCGCCTGAATGACAAAATCTGACAGGCAATCAAGTTTGTAGCAACCAAAGCAAAAGAGCAAGATATACGCACTCGGATATAGAATATTTTTTGTTCTTTTTTTTGGTAAGTCTTTTGTTTATAATCGTTAAAACTATTTTGAATTTAACGAATTATTCTTTAAAATCTAATAAAAAAATGGCCAGAGGTCTTTCAAAATCTCCTACAAGTAATAAATTATCAGTTACGTTTTTCCTTCTACTCATGGGATTTGCATTCTACATTTCCTGTGTCGGTTTTCATGAAAGGACAAATTTCACTACCGAAAATACGGTGCGCCATTACAGTGGTGACGAAGAAGAGGACAATGATGAATCTAATTACGAATACGATGAAAGTCTGTTACAGGAAGGATTTTATTTCCCTAAATCGTACAGAGAACTCCTGGATATCACCCATGTACACGCGTTTACAATTCCCCTGATCATATTCGTCATGTCGCGCATACTTTCCATGACACAGATACGCGACTGGATAAAGATTACGATTTATGGCACCGCCTTCACAGGTATCATAATGAACCTGTCAGGCCCTTTGCTGCTAAGATTCACATCAAATGTGTTTTCCGTATCCATAATTACATCATATTTTCTACTAGGTATCTGCTTTGTCGCGTTTATATCTATACCGATGTATGAGATGTGGTTTAAGCCAAAAGAAGCAAATATGTGATACATTAATACCCTTCTATTGTTTTACAAACATCAAATAACCAACAAAACATAGTAACATACGCTAACCATGGAAATGCTCGATCTCTGTGCCCTACTTTTGAGCCTGGCGGCAATCTTCAGTTATATCAATTTCCGATTTATCAAATTACCGACTACCATTGGCATTATGTTGATCGCAATGCTTATCTCAGTAAGCCTGGTTGTGCTGGGCCATTGTGGTTTTGAAGGCATTCAAAACAGAGCAACTGCAGTCTTGGAAGGCATTGATTTCAACAAAGCCTTGATGCACGGCATGCTGAGTTTTCTCCTGTTTTCAGGTGCCTTGCACGTAAATCTTGAGGATCTGGCCAGGCACAAATGGATCATCAGCATACTTGCCACATTCGGTGTGGTAATGAGCACTTTTATTGTTGGCGGCTCAGCTTGGGTTGTGTTCTTGATTATTGGAATCAAATTGCCATTTATTTACTGTTTGCTATTCGGAAGTCTTATAGCACCAACTGATCCAATAGCAGTGATCGGCATTCTCAAGAAAGCGGGAGTTCCTAAAAGTCTTGAAACTAAGATCACCGGTGAAAGCCTGTTTAATGATGGTGTTGCTGTTGTTGTGTTTCTGGTTATTATGGGAATTATCGCGGGAGGCCATAACGTTACGGTCGGACACATAATGCTCCTATTTGTGGAAGAAGCTATAGGTGGGATATTTTTCGGATTTATCATTGGCTGGGTGGCCTATTTGATGCTGAAGAGCGTAGACAATTATCAGGTTGAAGTGCTCCTCACTTTAGCACTGGTCATGGGCGGTTATGCTCTCGCACACGCCATCCACGTTTCTGGTCCTATTGCTATGGTAGTCGCAGGAATATTTATCGGCAACAGAGGACGTCTCTTTGCCATGAGTGAAAAGACCAGGGAGCACTTGGATTCTTTCTGGGAATTAATGGATGAAATATTAAATGCTGTCCTTTTCTTGCTAATTGGCCTTGAGGTATTAGTCCTTACGACAAAGGCAAACTATTTAATCGCTGGACTGGTGATGATACCGATTGTTCTGCTAGCACGTTTCATAAGCGTAGGCCTGCCTATCACGTTCATGCGACGCATAAGAGACTTCAGCCCTAATGCCATAAAGATTATGACATGGGGTGGCCTGCGAGGAGGCATATCAGTTGCCCTGGCTCTTTCAATTCCAAGTGGTCCGGAAAGAGAAGCCTTATTAACCGTCACTTATATTATAGTAGTATTTTCCATACTGGTGCAGGGTTTAACCATCAAACGCCTGATAGCCTCAAAAAAATGAATAAGTTTATTGATCCAAAAGAGTATGGTTTGCCTCCGTCTACAAAACTGAAACAGGTTGGCACCAATCAATACGACATTATTATTGAACGTAAAAGTCGAATAATAATGAAGGACGGTGAAAGCATACTAGCAAAGGTCAGCAAAATCAAAAGTCATGTGCCAAATGCAAAAGTCAACCTGAAAACATCTGCCCCTGTCTGCAGCAAAACAAAAGCGTTTCTGGAAGAACATGGCATTAGCGTGTCGGTTTACAGTTAAGCACGCTCTTCGGTGTAAGTATGAATCCTGAAGCTCCTAGGTTTCTAGCTCTGCAAGAAATTTTGTTAGCAGCTCTTTTGGCAAACCAACCACATTTGAAAAGCTACCCTTGACACTTTCAACAAACGCCCCACCGCTTTCTTGTATTCCATATGCCCCTGCCTTGTCCAGTGGCTCACCTGAATCTACATAATTGTTAATCTCTTTTTCTGACAAATCCTTAAACTTAACTTCAGTTTTATCATACCCAACCAAGTCTTTACCTTTTTGCATATCAATAACTGCCAGTCCAGAAAAAACACTATGATAATTACCACTAAGTTTCATGAGCATAGCACGCGCATTGTCAGGAGTTAGTGGTTTCCCAAAAATCTCATTATTAAATGTGACTATGGTATCACAGCCGATTATGATTGAATCTTTATTCTTTTCGGCCACCTCCTCTGCCTTGCCAAGAGCATTATGACAGACCAGTGCCTCTGGTTCTAAGCCACTATGCTTTTCCTTAAATCTCACAGAATGGCTCACTACAAAGTCCAAACCCATTTCTTTCAAAATTTGTTTTCTCCTTATAGAGGATGATGCAAGACATATATTTCTTATGCACATAAATCCCTTCTTCTCTTGTCGACAGTATTAAATTCTTCATAAGCAGAATCCTTATTAATAATCTTATACGTAAAAGCAACCACAGGCAATGAAGTTTTTTACAACTGATCGGATCTTTTTTGTGCCTTTACAATCATTTATTAAGACTGTATATTTATAAATTCTTTTACTCTTTAATTTTCTAATATAAACCGAAAGTGATGATGAATAAAAGCTTGTTAACCAATTTAATAGCCGCTGCCGCATGCGGGGGAACTTATGCGTGTCCTGAGTTTACCGGAAAGCAAACTCTTTTTCTTTCCGGATTGTTTGCTCTTTCTGGTGCGTTAACTAACTGGCTTGCTGTACATATGTTGTTTGAAAAGGTACCTGGCTTTTACGGTTCCGGTGTTATTACTTTAAGATTTGAGGAGTTTAAGGCAGGTATTCGTTCGTTAATTATGGAGAATTTTTTTACGGAAGAAAACTTTGCCAAGGTTTCAAGCGAGGCATTGCCTCATGACATAAAACCAGATCTTGTCATGGACAAGATAGACCTTGACAAAATGTTTGATGGCTTTATATCTGTAGTCAAGGCTTCCCCCTTTGGAGGCATGCTGGACATGTTCGGCGGGGTAGAGGCTCTTGAACCACTAAGAGAGCCATTTAAAAAGAAGTTTGAAGGACAACTTTCAGGAATCTTGTCCAATATTGATATATCGTCAATTCTGCAGCAGGAAACTGATTTTGAAACATTCAAGTCCAAGATAGGTGACATGGTAGATGCCAGGCTGAATGAATTGACGCCAAAGCATATAAAGGAGATCATAGCAGATATGATTCGTCAGCACCTGGGCTGGCTGGTTGTCTGGGGTGGTGTTTTTGGCGCTTTTATCGGCCTTCTCAGCACTCTGTTATTGTGATCTTTTCCAAAAATCTCCCCTTTGAATTGAGAAATACAAGGGGGGCTTTCTCATCGCTCAAAATTTGTGCAAGACGAATAAAAGAGCTTCTATAGAATATTACGTTTATTTATATCTCCATCTTAAGAATCTGCGCCACTTTTTCAACTATTTCATCAGGATCAAATGGCTTTGTCATAAAACCGTCAGAGCCAACGTTTTTACTCTTCTGCTTATTAATTTCCTGACCATCTGCAGAAAGCATCAAGATATAAACATCTTTCATCGCAAGTTCGTTTCTTATCGTACTACAAACGTCAAATCCATTCACTCCCGGCATCATAGCATCAAGGATGACGAGATCCGGCTTCTCTGCCCTGACAGATTCAATCGCGTCACTTCCATTCTCTACAATTAGCAATTCCACCCCTTTCTCTTCAAATTCTTCGAGGGCCTCTTTTAGAAGCATTCTCATATTAACTTCATCATCTACAATCAATATTTTTTTATACATCTTCAACTCTATCGCTAAATGATATGGCTTCTAAATTACAATAAGTTTTATATCAGAACACAAACTAATTACAATGAATTTTAGATATTTTTAAATTTGGAACTTAGGCACATGGCAAGGCAAATGTAAAGTTACTCCCTTTGCCGCACTCACTTTCCACCCATATCCTGCCTCCATGATGCTCTACGATCTCTTTGCAGATTGCAAGCCCAAGACCTGTCCCTTTCACTTTGTCTTTAAGCCCATTTTTCACTTGGCTAAATTTTTCAAATATCTTTTCTTGATCAGCTCCATCAACACCCACCCCTTTATCGATTACACTTATCATTACTTCGCTATTTATCTTTCTTGCTTTGCATATTACGGGCCCTTCTTCTGTAAACTTTACCGCGTTGGAAATCAGATTAATTACGACCTGCTTAAGCTTATCACTGTCACCCACGACCTCAGGTAGTCCGTCCTCAATATCTTCTACTATCTCAAGTTTATACATTTCAGAGAAGCTATTAGTAACTTCTAATGCACGTCCGATAATATTAGACACCGAAAGATTTTCCATATGCCAATCTACTTTTTTGGCCTCCATCTTTGATATATCAAGTATATCGTCTATAAGATCGGTCAATCTGTCTCCCTCTAACTTTATAATACCAATGTTCTTTTTTATTTGGCTTACTGCTTTATTAGTTTTATCCACATCAACATCGACAAGAGGAAATACGACCTTCTCAAGCTTCATATTTATTATTCTTACAAAGCCTAAAACTAAGGCAAGCGGAGTTCTTATTTCATGAGACACCGTAGACAAAAAATCTGTTCTCATTTTATCTTGTTCCTGAAGCTTCGAATTTGCATCTCTCAATTCAAGTGTTCTTTCTCCCACCTTTTGTTCCAGCGTTCTGCTGTAATCCTCTAATTCTTTATAGGACCATTTTAGCCTTTTTGACATCTCGATAAATGCACTGGCAAGGACTCCGACTTCATCCTCTGATTTAACTACAATTTCCTCCGAAAAACTGAAATTCTCACTGGATAATCCACGAACTGATTCCGTTAGACTTATTAGCGGCTCAGACAACCTGCTTGATATAATGTACACTATTATTCCACCTACAGAAATGAAGATAATTGAAATAATAATGCCCCAGACAACAATTTTTCTGGACTCATCCAACAAATCATTTTTCATATTTGCGATCTCTTGATTAAGCGGATCCAATGAAAAACCCAGCCTGAGCACTCCCCATGGGTTTGTACCCGTATAAATTTGCACAACAAACTCTAAGAACGTATTTCCGTCCTTATTATATTCGTTTATAGTTGCAGTTATCTGACTGGCAGCATAATAAGCCGCTTCGTCTACAAGTTCTTCCTGCTGAAGTTCCTGCATCGAGGTATGGATATAAGCCTTACGGGAAAAATCCATTAATATCGCATAGCTAAGCTCTCTATCTTCATTTACTGATTTTGTTATTATTTCGGTTACATTAGAGAGGTTGAATGATGCAATTCCATTTTCTGTCAGACGTGCCAGATTGTCTGAAAGCATCTTTCCTCGGTCAACCAGATTTTCTCTCATCAGGGTGGTAAGTGTGCTCAACTCTCTGGCTAAATTCTTTTTTTCAGTAGAAACATGAATGTAGCTCAGCGTTAGAAGCAAACCAATTATCAGGCCAATCATGGTTGAAATGAGTTTCCAACGAATACTTCTTTTTATGTACTTTTTTTCCTTCATATATCTATTATTAGAGCTTGCAAGGCAAATAAAGACAAAAACACACAACAGAGATAATTCTGCAAATTAAAAGTACTTTATCGGCCGAGAGAAAAAACCTATGGCAGATAGCACAGCATCCACAAATTGGTACAATAATGCGTTAACTATTCCGTAAAATCAAATACTTCCTTCATGACTAGAATATATGACTCTACCTAACAATTTCATTTACCGAATCTAATGCCTCTATATTTAAATTTAACCCGTACTCCTCTACCTTCTTCATATTCAAAATTATATGAGATCCGGCAGGGTGCTGCACCTTTTCTTCTATTTCCATGTTTCCTTGGATACCAGAAATAATCTCAGCAGATTGCTTAATCATGGTAGGAATATCAGCAGACATAATCAAAGTCGCTCCCAAGTTGACAAAGGCTTTGTCATAAGTGTAAATAGGCTTACCAGCAGCCTGACATTGCTCAAATAATTTATTTACTGACTCTATATCATATATCACCGTTGGGTCCGGAATTAACCAAAGTGCATCTACTTTCGGTAATAATTTTTTCAAAGCCGATTCAATCTTATCAGGTTTACTGATAGATTTACCGACAATACGAATCCCAACGTCTTTCGCACTCTCAACAGCAATATCAAACCATTCCTCACTATACTTGTTGTTATATAATATGCCTATTTTGTTCACATCCGGAAAGAAGTAACGGTACATCATCAATTGCGCACCTTGAAGTAGTTCATTCGAAATACCGTAAGTATCTTTATCTATTGGATGGCGACGCCAATTTATCACGAGAGAGAAGACTATATTCTTTTTTTCTGCTAGCTTGTAAGCCATCTGGTACGCCTTCGACCCGATACAATAGATCACACATGGATCTATTTCATTAATCATTTTCTTTATTTTTCTTTCATCTATCCATTTACTACCCAGGTCTATTTCGCCTTTAGGAGTTGCTATCTTTGCTTTTAGTTCAGATTGTGCCAGAGAGTATTTGTAGATCGACGCATCAGAGTTGAGTACTAAAACGTCCTTGTCTTCACTGGCAAGTAGATCACTTGGAATAAATAATGGCAAAAGTGTAAAAACAATAAATAGCAGCATGATGGAACTATATTTCCCCCTACTAAAAGAGATATATGTTCTCAAACCGCTTGCTATTTTATTGAAGGATTCGTTCTTCATTTTCCCAGAGACACCCTTTCTAATTCTTCCACTTTTTTCCACCCGTCAACTCCAAGCATCTTTAATTTTCTTTTACCATCCAGTGCGGTTCCCATCTCCTCAATAATTGCTATCAGCAATCTTATCTTTTCATCAGATTGCGCCGGAGCAGCTATTATTGGAAGTAATATCTCCTCACTTTTTGACAACGACATTAGAAACCCGTATTGTTTTGGATTAATTGCAGCTAATTTTGTCAGGCTTCTTTCTGTCGTCAGTGCTGAATCTGCCATTCCATATCCAACGGCCATCAATGCATCAATATCCTTTGGCACGGTTAATATCTTCATGGAGCCAACAATGTCTTTATTTTCTTCTCCATGCATTTGCATTAGAATTTTTTTTGTATAATCCTCGCTGCCAGAAGAAGCAACAACCTTGCCTTTCAATGAATCAATATTTATAATATTATTTTTTGCAGTTAATATTTTTTTATAAGTTGCTTTACCCTTCAAAACACCAACAAGCCTAGCTTGCATATCTAGCTGAAACTTTCTTTTTAATTGACTAAAATGCCAGCTGGACAGCAGAAAAACACCGTCACTCCTTCCAACTACAAACTCTTCGAAGGATTTCCTGTCACTGAATGGTTGAAACTGAAAAGACCCATAATTTGATAGATATTGGTCAAACTCAGTCTTAAGAGATGCAAAGTTGTTGATATTCGTTTCAGGATTGTAGAAATAGATTGTATATGTATTGCCAGAGAATGTTTTATTCGGGATGATCAACAACACGCAAGCCAGTAAGCAGAAAGCAATAAGTGGTTGATATTTCCTATAAACCTTCTTTACTTCAGATTTGTTGTATTTCAGAATTGACATAATTACAGATACAGGAAGCAGAACTTGATTGCAATATTAGATACGTTTAATAGCCTTCTAAGCCCAGCGTGAGCTTATGATATAACTTCATCTATTAGAGATATTTTATATCTAAAACTCGTAACGCAACTCAATTATAAAGGATCTACCCTGCTGAGGATAATCGGTAGGGACAGTATCTTGCGGAGAAGGGTCGTAATAGCGCTTGTCAAAAAGATTAAATACTGACCCTCTAACCTCAAAATTGTCTACGAAATTCTTTCCAATAAGTGTCAAATTCACCAACGCTTGTGCCGGAATATCCCGTCTCGTGTCACCATCTTCTCTCGGCCTGGGGCCACTGAGAAGTGTAGTAAGATTGGCGTTGGCATATTCACATAACCCGGCATTTATACCAATATTACTGTTATGCACCGGAACATCTGGTAGTCGGTTTCTACTCCTTGTGTCTTCGGCATCCTGAAAGGTATAATTAGCAAAAACGTAATTATCATTTCCAAAATCGGCCTTCCACTCTGCCTCAATTCCTTGTATCCTCGAACCTCCACCGTTTTGAAATTGTTTAGGACTTCCAGCGTCTAATATAATTTTATCTCTTATCCGGTTATAGAAGTAATTCATGCTGACACTCATATGCTTGGTAAAGTTATAACCAAGGCCAAGTTCAAATGTATTTATCTTCTCAGGGTCAAGGGAGGGGTTGCCTATTTTTACAGAATTATTTGTAAGGAACAACTCCTGAAAACTGGGAGCTTTAAAAGCAGTTGCAAGTAATAACTTCAGATGCGCATCCTCTACAAATCGCCATATAAGTCCCATTCTTGGATTGGTAGTACCTTCAAACCGAGTAAATCTGTCATGCCTCACTCCAACCGTCAAGTCGATATCCTTTGTAATGTTCCACTCATCCTGCAGATAAAAAGCATATACGTGTCTTGTTGCTTTCCTGGTAAATGGGAGGTCATGAGTAAAATCCACGACAGTTGTGAGATTCGCATTTGTTATTGGATGAGAATTTTTACCATATTTTATATCGTGCTGGTGAATCCATTCGTATTGCAAACCAAACGTTAATTCATTCCCTTCAAATACCTTGTAGTTAACTTGATTATCAAAACCAATAGTTCTTTGCTTAAATCGCAATTGCCCCTTTATACCTTCAGGGTAGACCCCAAGATGTCCATCAGGACGCTGTTCAAAAAAAGGATCATAGTTGTACTGGTCATAATATAATTTAGGAGTTATATTTAATTTTTCGTTCAGAGATAATTTGTAAGTAACTTCTGTAAACATATAAGTGTCTCTTAAAATAGATTCCTCATTAAGGGCATCACCGACACCTATATAATCCTTTCTCCTTTTCTTCATATACTTAGCCTTAACCTCAAGATTATTGTATGACAGCCTCAAGTTTAGGTCTGTTTTTTCCTTTCTGTTTTGAGATTGTCCGGGGCTTCTAGATGCCGCAGCAGGAAAAAGAGCGTCTTGTTCAATCTTCCTACTAAAACCTTGTGTATCAAAATAATCAAGAAACCCAGAAATTTTAAGGTCACCAAATTCCCTGCCGAATAGCAGATTATAATTTTGAGTACTGAAAGAGCCGCCACTTGTAGTCACTTGAATACCGTCTATATCTTCAGTGTCTTTTGTAATAACGTTGACAACAGCGAGGAAGGCGTTTTGTCCATACAAGGCTGAACCGGGGCCCCTGATGACCTCAATCCTCTTTACGTTTTCAACCGGAAGGTCGTTGAAATTCCACATAGCTCCACCCCTCCAGACATCATTAATAGAATGTCCGTCTATCAAGACCTTGATCTTTTGCGAAGCATCATCCAGTACCCCTCTTACGGCAATCTCTCTTTCACCGGTTTCGTCCATGGAGACATAGAAACCTGGTACTATTTTCAACACATCGATTAATGTCCGAAATCCCATTTGCTTTATTTGCTTGGAGGTTATTACAGTAACTATGCTTGG
>Ga0233429_1002883_pt1 | contig 17124 bp, 16 predicted proteins | sample SI_118_April2016_3_FD_179879 | JGI IMG/M metagenome (GOLD analysis project Ga0233429, IMG submission 179879) | Seawater microbial communities from Saanich Inlet, British Columbia, Canada - SI_118_April2016_135_MG | ecosystem: Environmental > Aquatic > Marine > Inlet | place: Canada: British... | reverse complement strand
TTTTTCTTTGCCCGCCCCGCCTATGTCCTGTTGACCATTGCCGCCGCCTTCATCGCCAATGCGGGATTGCAGGCCATTGGCGCGCTGGTGTTCCTGCCCGCCGGGCGCAAGATCGCCTTCACAGCCGGGCATATGGCGGGCAATTGCAATATGGCGTTGATCCTAGCGGTGCTCGCGGACCGGGCGGAGATGGAGGTGGTGATTTTTTTCGCCCTGGCGCAGCTGCCCATGTATATGCTGCCCGTCGTCGCTAACAAGATTTATCGCCGCTTCCTTTAGGTCTATCCAAAATTCATAGGGAAAGACCTAATTCTTTGCGCTCACGCTTGTGCGCAATTGCGCACCGCTTCGCGAGAGCGGCGCATGAGCGCCGGGCCGCCGTCGCGACCGTTGCTGGCAATGTGGCTTGAAAAAATGCCATGTCGGTGTGGTTTCCTGACAGGATGAAATGATCTAGGATCGACGAATGCAAAACGTCATGATCACAGGCGCCTCCCGCGGCATTGGACTGGAATTTGTTCGCCAGTACGACGCTGATGGCTGGCGCATCTTCGCCTGCTGCCGCACACCTGGGCAAGCAGACGAACTCAACGACATCGCCGCCTCCTCCAATGGCCGTGTTACCGTTCATCAACTGGATGTGGACCAGGATGCCTCCGTCGCCGCCTTAAAGGCGGAACTGGGCGATGTGCCCCTGGATGTGCTGTTGAACAACGCCGGCATCATGGGCCAGCGCAACGCCGCCCGGGGCGGCATCGACTATGATGCCTGGGGCGAGGCCATGGTGACCAACGTCATGGGGCCGATGCGCATGGTCGAAGCGTTCGCCGACAATGTCGCGGCCTCCAGCCAGAAAAAACTGATCACCATATCCTCCCGCATGGGCTCGATAGGGGAGACCAAGGCGGATAATTCCATCGTCTATCGGTCATCAAAGGCCGCCGTGAACATGGTCATGAAGATCGTCGCCAATGATCTGGGCAGCCAGGGCGTGATTGCCACATCCTTCCACCCCGGCTGGGTCCGCACGGATATGGGTGGCTCCGCCGCCGATATCTCGGCAGAGGAAAGCGCGGGCGGTATACGCCACGTCATCGCGGGCCTAAGTGCCGCCGACAACGGCGGCTTCCGCAATTACGACGGAGAGATTATTCAGTGGTAGGGGAGATTACATGATTTCTCTTGCAATTTAAAATTACATAATGTAGTATTTTTATAGCGATAAAGTGCCGCGCCAGACCGGCATCATGTCGGAAAAAGCGCCAATTCCAGGCGCTTTTTTTGTGCCTGAAATCCCACCATAAGATCTGATTTTCGAACAGGGCCCTGGCGGTTATCCGCCGCGGGCCCTTTTTCGTTCCGGTACTGCGCCACTGCGCCACTAGGCGGGGGACATCGGCGCGCCCATCCAAACAAACTTAGCGAAGGACAAACAACAAATGATCGACATATTTGCCAACGGCAAGCCGAACCAGGATGTGGTGTGGGAAGATGATCCCTTTGCGATTGACTACTTGATGCAATCAGACAACGACTTTGAAATGGTCGGCAGGGATGATGTCTATGACCCGTTTGCCGGGCCCGAGGCGCGACGTCGGAAGAAGACCCGCGCGCCACGCCTATTTGCGCATCTGGACGCCAGTGATGTTCCCATAGAGCATGAAACTGATCGCATGTCCCTTGGCATCAACTACGGCACCTCCCGCCGGGTCACGAACACCTATAATATTGCCGACAAGCTTGAACGTAAACGTATCGCCGGTGAAGTCGGCAACGCCCTGGCCTGGTCCAAGACGGCAACGCCCGAACAACTGAAGGCGCAAATGGCGGCGGTGGCCAAGGCCCAGCAATACAACGTCGCCCACAATGAAAAGGTCTTCATGAAGGCTTACCCACGATTTGAAGACGATCCCGAAACCGCCCTGGCAAACCACGTCGGCGAAGGCCTGACACCATGGGAAGACACCGTGTTCTTCAAAGGTACACCGGAGGAACGGCAGGCGGTCATCGATGATCTGGGCGCCAGGATACAACCCTGGCAGACTTATGAACTGACACAGGAAGATTATAACGACGCGGAAGCGAACCAGAACAATACTCTCGCCATTGAACCCGACGACAATAACAAAACCGGGTATGACGATCTTGCGCCAGCGGCTGGTGCCACGTCTCATATTGCACGAAAGCGGGGTGAAGAGGCGAATGCCGCCGATGGTGACTATCCATGGCAGGCCGCTTCCATCACGGCGGAAGCTGACGGTTGGGAAGATGCCCAGGTGCAACCTATCGAAACACAGCTGAAGCAACAGGCGAAGTCGGGCAAATCCGCTTCCGACATGGCAGCGGACCTAAGGCCACCTTCGGCCTACAAGACGGATCTGGAGATCAAGCAGGAGAAGTACGAGGACGAAACGCCTTGGTGGAAGTATGTCGGTGATAGGCTGAAGGCTGGTACCTTGCCGTTAATTGCAGGAGTCGATGCTTTCGAAATGATATCATCTGTGAGGCTGCTGGATGACTACGACGCTATCAAGAAAGGAACATTCACCCGGCAGAAAACCACCTCTGGCAGTGGCCCACTGAGCGCCAGACAAATGCGTCTGGCGAAATTCCTTCGTGCCAAAGAGGGCGATGGTGTACAGGATCAAATGTATAAGGAGGAGGAAGAGGAGCTTGCAAAGTCTGTCGAAAGTGGTTGGAACTTGACCAATAAGGCAAAGTCCATTCCAAGTTCACCAATCGCAAGAGGCGCGTTGGGCGCATGGGAAATAGGCGATATTGGCGAGTTCTGGCAATACTTCGAGCAGGACCCTATGGCCGTCATCGGTCATTATGGCGTTGAAGAAATTCCCTCTGCAACATTGTCGAGAATTACAGGCGCTGCTGGCAGTGCAATTGCCGGCTCAATCGGCGCAGTAGCTGGTCGGAACATTGGCCTGGGCCTGTCCGAGTATGCCTCGGCGGCTTGGACCGAAATGCAACGACGCGGCGCAATGATGAATGATCCAGCTTCTGTGAGGCGGGTTTTGAAGCAGCACGGCCAAGAGATTAGGATCAATGCGTTAAAACGCGCAATGGGCGAAATTTTCAAATCGGAGGCAACAAAGGCAGTGAAGCCCAACGGCCAGAAATATATGAAGACCGCCCCGAAGCCATAGCGCTCTAGTTTAATCAACGTTTTATGTTCACATTTTGCCGGTGTTTGGCCCTATTTGCCGTATGGGCCAAATGCCGGAATTGTGATGAGAAACATGTTAGCGTCGCAATTTATTCAAAAAGGAATACTATGAAACGCTTTAATAAAAACAACTACGTCAATGCGAGTAAAATAAAAAGTGAGAAAATTGCACAGGCTAAAATAAATGAACAGAATAGGCGATATTTCTTTGGCGCAAACCAAACTAAACGATCCAGTATTTTTTCAAGAAATATTGCCTGAATATATGAAAGTATGTGTCCCATTTTCAATCTTACATCAGCGTATCATCAGTTCTTGATGTTTTCTCAAGGTTGAATCATTCTATTTATCGAGGCAATAAATTTTTATATGCCCGTTATAGTATATGACTAAAATCAATTAGATCGAGTCTTTCTTCTTGGATACACAGATGGATGGGTTAGATTCTTGATTGTGACTAAGCCTGTTCCAGCGCCTTCATAATCTTGCTGACGGTTGAACAATGCAACCGTGCCGCATGGGCGTTCGGGCTCATGTTGTATACGGGCAGGCTATCCACTCAAACCTATGGCCCCCTCAGGCATTGTTTTTCTAAAACCGGAGTGTGGCAAATGGTTAAGGGGAAAATTGAGTCAGAAAGCGCCCCTGGTTCCCATTTCTAGCTTGCAAAATTTGACATAATGCATTAAGGTTTTTGCATCGTTACTTGTAAGGGAGAGGCGATTGAAGACGACGCCACCTGACCATTTACAATAACCCAAAACTCGATCTCGTGGTCGAGAGGTGGGGTCGGTTCCACTGGTAAAGATGAGAATCGCAGTGACCACGCCCCACTGGAAAATTTAGAAAAAGCCCCGTGACGCCGGCTGGCGCGCGGGGTTTTTTTTGTGTCTGGAATCCCAAATTCATGGCACCCTGGGGATCAGAGTTATTTGGGTGGGGTGCGAAATGCTACGACAGGTTCGCCGGATTGTGACCGGCCACGATGAAACGGGAAAATCCATTATTCTCAGCGATGGGCCATCGCCCCATGTTCTGGAGAACCCGGAACAGGAACAGCGCGGCTTGACGGATTTGTGGCGTACCACGGCCACGCCGGCCAGTAACGCAGGCAACGCCGATGCCGCCGATACCCAGGTCACTTTGGCACCGCCCGCCAAGGGCAGCGTTTTTCGTTATTTCCAGATCAGGCCCGCGGCCTGGGATGCGGATATCACGGCGGAAGAACGGGCCCGACGGGATGCCGCGAACTTTGAAAAAATGGGCGCCACCGGGGCCCACGACAGCGCCTCGGCCCAGCCGGGCATGCACAAGACGGACACGGCGGACTACATTATACTGTTGTCAGGCCAGGTTACCTTGATCCTGGATGATGGCGAGGTTGCGATGCAGCCTATGGACGTGGTCATCCAACGGGGTACAAATCATGCCTGGGTGAACAAAGGGGACGAGCCTGCTATTCTCGCAGGCATATTGATAGACGCCGATAATATTTGATGGCCCTGGATCTGATGGCCTTGGGCCTGATGGATCTGGGTCTGATTGGGGATAAACTTTGACACGACAAATATGGATCATGCTGATCTGCGGCGTGCTGATCATGCTGGCCAGCAATGGGCTGCGCCTGACCTTTGGTGTTTTCCTGCGCCCCATCTCTATGGACCTCGAAGTTGGCCGCCAGGTGTTTGGTCTGGTCATCGCCGTACAAACCTTGCTTTACGGCGTTGCCCAGCCAATCTTCGGCATGTTCGCCGACCGCTATGGTGCGGTGAAGGTCATAATCGTAGGCGCAGTATTTTATAGCCTGGGCCTGTGGCTGTTGAGCTTGGCCACCTCTGCTTTCGACCTTTACCTCTCACTCGGTGTTCTGGTCGGTCTTGGCCTGGCGGGTGCCAGCCAGGTGATCGTCCTTGGGGCCTTGGGCAAGATGGTCTCGAATGAACGGCGCGGTGTGGTCTTTGGCACCGTGATCGCGGCGGGATCGGTGGGGATGTTTTTCTTCATCCCCGGTATCCAGGCCCTGTTGGACATGTTCGGCTGGCGGGAAACTTTGGTTCTCATGGCGTTGTTCGTCGCCTTGATCCCCTTTGTCTCTTCCGGTTTGCGGGTAAAGGCGGCGGGGCTGGGTGTCGGTGCCGCGCAGTCGTTGCGGGAGGCGGTCCGCGAAGCCAGGGGTCATTCGGGCTATGTCCTGCTGGCCCTGGGATTTTTCGTCTGCGGCTTTCACGTCACCTTCATTGCTACACATTTTCCGGCCTATCTGGCGGATAACGACGTCTCGGTCACTGCAGCGGCCTATGCCATGGGAACAATCGGATTGTTCAACGTGATCGGCGCCTATGCGTTTGGCGCAGCCGGCGATAGGTTTCGCAAAAAGAACGTCCTGACCCTGATCTATGCCAGCCGCGCGGTTTTGATGACGATTATTTTGCTGGTCCCGATCAACGATACCACGGCGATCATATTCGGTGCGGCCCTGGGCCTGTTCTGGCTTGCGACCGTGCCCTTAACCTCCGGCATCGTGGCGCAGGTTTTCGGCACCCGGCATTTCTCCATGCTGTTCGGTGTGGTCTTTATGAGCCATCAGATCGGCGGTTTCTCGGGCGCCTGGTTGGGCGGCCTGATCTTTGATGCCACCGGTTCCTATGACCTGATGTGGGCGATCTCCGCCGGTCTTGGCCTGGCCGCCGCCATCCTCCATTGGCCCATCAGCGACCAACCGCTGGAGCGGTTAAGCGATCAGACAACATAATCAGACGCTGAAATATTTCGCCTGGGGATGATGCACGATAATGGCTGATGTGGACTGTTCTGGGTGCAGTAACTTGATGTCTGCTTTTGAGAAAAAAGTCAGACCTGTTCTGTATCCTGTCGAAATGGAGGCCTCTGGAAAAGGCCAGGAGGCTTTGGCATACTTGCACGAGCCAATTGACTAGGATACCGGCAATCAATGTTCCGCGATTTCTCCGTGCCTGCACTCTATATGGGCCTGCTCGCAGCCTTTGTCGGTTATTCGGCGTCATTTGCCATTGTTCTCGCCGGGATAACCGCGATGGGTGCCACTGCTGCGCAGGCGGCGACGGGATTGTTCTTCGCGACTATTGGAATGGGTATTTGCAGCATCTGGCTGCCAGCTTCGACGCGAACCCCGGCAGCTGTCGCATGGTCGACGCCAGGCGCTGCTTTCCTTGCCGCGACCGCCGCCTTGCCAGGCGGCTTTGGCGAAGCAGTCGGCGCACTGCTCTTTTGTGCGGGATTGATTGTATTGACAGGGTTCGTTCCGGGCTTGGGGCGGATCGTTGCGGCTATTCCAAAACCGATTGCGAACGGATTGCTGGCCGGGGTTTTATTGAAACTATGCCTGGCTCCCGCCCTGGCACTAGGGACAATCCCCGTTTTGATCTTACCCGTCCTTGTGGCTTGGCTGATTGGGTTATCATGGAACAAGCTTGCGGCGATGCCATTTGCGGTGATGTCCTTTGTTTTCGTGCTCTACTTTAGTTTGGATATGCCCGAAAGCCCCATCCAGGAAGGCTTTGGCCAAAGAAACTTTGCATTGTTGCCTGAGCTCACCGCCGTCGCGCCGATCTTCACCTTTCAAGCCTTCATTTCCATTGCACTTCCACTCTACCTAGTGACCATGGCCGGCCAGAACATTCCTGGCTTTGCTGTATTGGAGCTCAACAAATATACCGTGGATCGGCAACCGCTGATCCGCAAGACCGGCTTGGTCAGTCTTGCGATTGCGCCGTTCGGTGCTATTCCGGTCAATATGTCCGCAATAACAGCGGCAATGATGGCTGGCGAGGATGCGGGAAGGGATCCGGCGGGCCGTTATTGGGCCGCCATCACCTCGGGGGTCGCTTACGTATTGTTGGCATTTGCAGCCGCGACCGTCGCCTCCCTGGCCAGCTTTGCACCTGCTGCGTTGATCACGGCGGTCGCAGGCCTTGCGCTTATCCCCGCTTTGGTCGGTTCAATCTCCGCCGCGTTCAGCGTGCCCGGCCAGTTGGAGGCACCCGCGCTGACCTTCCTGATCGCAGCAAGCGGCATGACACTTTTCGGCGTGAGTGGGGCTTTTTGGGGCATTGTTGCCGGCGCAATAATCTGGTTTTCAAAAAGCTTAGTGCGCTAGCTGCTGACCTTTGTCTGATCGATATCATTTATACTATTTGTCAATTTGACGGGCATTAACTTGACCTTCAGAAGCTGGCCTTTGCACCATCGACGATGCCCAATCACCGCGAGAGTGAAATGTCCTGTGATGGCACGCGCCCATCTATTTTACGCCAAAAATGGCAAGTGCCGCAGAGGTGTCTCAGACGCTGAAATACTTCGCCTGGGGGTGATGCACGATGATGGCGGATGTGGATTGCTCCGGGTGTAATTGATCTTCGTCCCCCATGACCAGGTTGATCCTGTCTGCGTCCAGCAATTCCAATATCTTGCGCTGATCGGACATGGTCGGGCAGGCGGGATAGCCGAAGGAATAACGGGAACCCTGATAGCCTTGGTTCAACAGGGCATCGTTATCACGGGCGTCCTTGTCGCCGAAACCTAATTCTCCCCGAACCCGCTTGTGGACGTATTCGGCCATGGCCTCGGCCATTTCCACGCCCAGGCCATGCAGATACAGATAGTCCTGATACTTGTCGTTATCGAACCATTCCCGCGCTACTTCAGAGGCATGTTGACCCACGGTCACCGCCTGCAGGGCAATAATATCCCGTTCGCCTGAATCTGCTTCACGGAAGAAATCGGCAATGCACAGACCGCCCGACCGGTTTTGCCGGGGCAGGGCAAAGCGCGCGACCTCCTCGCCGCCGTCCGGTCCATATAGCACAAGATCGTCGCCTTCGGAGGCTGCCGGAAAATAGCCATAGACTGCTTGCGGGTGCAGGATTTCCTCTGCCTCGCAACGGGCCACCAGGTCCACCATGATCGGCTTAATCTCGGTCCGGGCCCATTTCATATAATCGGCTAAAGAGCGGCCCGCCTTGCGATAGCCCCAATGGAATTGATACAGCATGCGTTCATTCAGATAGGGCAGCAATGACTTGATACCCACCTGTTCGATGATGCGATGGCCCAGGAATGGCGCAGTGGGCACCTCGACACCTTTGTGCAGCTCCTCCCGTCTGGTTTTCACTTCTTCCAGATCCAGGGGCCGGGGCATCAAGGTTGGTTGGCCCAGTTTACGCCGTTGGTTGGTGGGGCGGCCTTCGCGCTTGCTGTCCCGCTCGGTGATGTAGTCGTCAAAGCCACCTTCGGTAACCTTGGCCATCAGGTCCAGGCCGTCAAAGGCGTCGCGGGCATAGGCCACCCGGCGGGAGGCACCTTCGTAGGCCAGGGCGCAGTCTTCCTCGACAAAGTTCCGGGTCAGCGCGGCCCCGCCCAGCATGACCGGCAGGCTGATCTGCTGGCGGCAAAGTTCCTCGAGGTTATCGCGCATGATGGTGGTGGATTTCACCAGTAAGCCGGACATCCCGATGGCGTCAGCCTTGTGTTCTTTCGCCGCCTCGATAATGGCGCCAATAGGTTGCTTGATGCCGATATTGACCACCCGATAGCCGTTGTTGGTGAGGATGATGTCCACCAGGTTTTTGCCGATGTCGTGCACATCACCCTTAACCGTGGCCAGGACGATGGTGCCTTTTTCGCTATCGGCACTGCGTTCCATATGAGGTTCCAGATAGGCCACGGAAGCCTTCATGGTTTCCGCTGATTGCAGCACGAACGGCAGCTGCATCTGGCCGGAACCGAACAATTCGCCGACAACTTTCATGCCGCCCAACAAAATATCGTTGACGATTTCCAGGGGGGGGTGGCCTTCCATAGCCTCGTCCAGGTCTTCTTCCAGGCCGGGGCGATCACCGTCAATGATCCGAAGTTTTAGGCGCTCCTCAACTTCCTTGGGGCGTTCTTTTTTAACCTTGGCTGCGGTACGGTCCTGATACAGGGCGATAAAGGCATGCAGGGGGTCGTAGCCTTCCCGCCGGCGATCATAGATCAGGTCTTCCGCGGCCTTGACCTCTTCCTCAGGGATCGAATGCAGGGGTAGAATTTTCGACAGATGCACGATGGCACCGGTCATGCCCCGATCCAGGGCATGTTGCAGATAAACTGAATTCAACACATGACGGGCTGCGGGCTTTAATCCGAACGAGATGTTGGACAGCCCCAAAATAATCTGACAGCGGGGCAGCTCCTTAGCGATCTGTTCAATGGCATCCAGGGTTTCCAGGCCAAGGCGGCGATCATCTTCGTTGCCGGTGCAAATGGTAAAGGTCAGCGGATCAAACAACAGATCCTCGGACGCCAAGCCATGTTCGTTGACCGCATAATCATGCAGGCGATGGGCCAGTTTGACCTTTTCCGCTGTGGTTTTGGCCATGCCGACTTCATCGATGGTCAGGGCAATAACGCCACAGCCGAATTTTCGGGCCAACTGTAGTCGCTTGGCTGCAGGCTCCTCACCATCTTCGAAGTTGATGGAATTGATCAGCGCCTTGCCGCCGTACAGCTTCAAGGCACCTTCCAGGATCGGATATTCGGTGGAATCGATGACCAGCGGCGCATGCACGGCGCCGCGCATGCGGCTGACCATGGCGCTCATATCAGCCAATTCGTCACGGCCCACAAAGGCGGTACACAGATCAAGGGCATGAGAGCCTTCCTTGGCTTGCTCCCGACCCATGGCAACGCAGCCATCCCAATCTTCGGCGTCCTGGAACTCGCGGAATTTTTTCGAGCCGTTGGCGTTGCAACGCTCCCCAATGGAGAGATAGGCGTTTTCCTGGCGATAAGGGATCTGTCCATAAAGCGAGGCAATGCCAGGCACCCATTCCGGTTGCCGTGCCGTGGGCTTGGGCCGCCGGCCCTGTCCTTGTTCTTTGGCCAGTGCTTCCAACATCTCGCTCATGGCCTTGATGTGGGTTGTTATGGTGCCGCAACACCCACCGATCAGGTTGACGCCGTCTTCGATCACAAAGCGCCGGGTCCAATCCGCTAATTCTTCCGCTGCCAAGGGATAACTCGGTTTGCCATCCACCAATTCCGGCAGGCCTGCGTTAGGCTGTACCGTGATCAGTCCGGGCCACTGTTCTGACAACCAGCGCACATGTTCCGCCATTTCCCGGGGACCGGTGGCACAGTTCAGGCCCATCACGTCGATGCCCAGGGCATTGATAACGGTTGCGGCACCGGCGATATCCGTGCCGACCAGCATGGTACCGGTTGTTTCCACGGTGATCTGGGTTAGCAATGGCACCTGACGTCCCGCCTCTGCCATGGCCATGCGGGCACCGTTGACGGCGGCCTTTAGCTGCAGGATATCCTGCACTGTTTCGATCATGATGCCATCGACACCGCCTGCCAACAGGCCCGCCGATTGCGCGGCCAACGCCGCCTCCAACTCATCATAGTCAATCTGACCCAGACTGGGCAGTTTGGTGCCAGGCCCGATGTCGCCCAACACATAGCGGGAAATGCCGTCCCGATGAAATTCGCCCAAGGCTTCCCGGGCCAGCTCCCCTGCACGCTTGTTGATTTCGTGGGTTTTGTCCTGCAGGTCAAACTCTGCCAGGGTGATGGGGGAGCCACCAAAGGTATTGGTCAACAGAATATCAGACCCGGCGGCGACGAAGCCTGCCTGGATTTCCCGCACGATGTCCGGGCGGGAAAGGTTCAGAATTTCCGTGCAGTTTTCCTGACCCCAATAATCGATCTCAATATCCAGATCGGCCTGTTGTACCCGGCTGCCCATGGCACCGTCGCACAACAACACCTCCTGGCGTAGATGTTCCAATAGATCGGTCATGCCGGCGTCTCCCCAATGTGACTGCTTTGTGGACGCAAGCCCAATATATGGCAGATCGCATAGGTCAGATCCGCCCGGTTCAATGTATAGAAATGAAAATCAGTAACGCCGGCTGTTTGCAGCTTCCGGCAAAGTTCTGCGGCTGCCGTGACAGCCACCATTTTCCGGGTATCCGGGTCGTCTTCCAGCCCCTCAAACAAATGCGCCATCCAGGTTGGCATGGTCGTCCCACAGGCTTTCGCAATGCGGGCGGCCTGGACGAAATTGCTGACCGGCAGGATGCCCGGCACAATTGGGACCCAGATGCCGGCGGCACGCGCACGTTCCAAAAAGCGCAGATAGATATCCGCATCAAAGAAAAACTGGGTGATGGCACGGTTCGCGCCTGCATCAATCTTACGTTTCAGATTATCCAGATCAGCTTGGCTGGAGGGCGAGTCTGGGTGTAGTTCTGGATAGGCGGCGACGGAAATTTCAAAGTCCGCGACGTCCCGCAGGCCCACCACCAGCTCGGCCGCATTGGCATAGCCGTCCGGGTGCGCCTGATAGTTTTCGTCGCCCTCTGGTGCGTCGCCGCGCAGGGCCACCAAGTGACGAACCCCCTCGTCCCAGTAATTCTGGGCGATGGCATTGATCTCTTCTCGGCTCGATCCGACACAGGTCAAATGGGCCGCACACGGCAGGCCGCCTTCTCCCTGAATGCGGACAACAGTGTCATGGGTCCGTTGCCGCGTGCTGCCCCCCGCCCCATAGGTGACGGAGACGAATTTTGGGCCAAGCGGTGACAGACGCTGCATGGCGCGCCACAACTGATCCGCCATGGCTTCCGTTTTTGGTGGGAAAAATTCGAACGAGACCGAAAGGGGCCCCATGTTGTTGGATGTGAACACCCGGCTATCCTGGATGGGCGGCATCATAACGGCGTATCCTCTTTGCGCACGGCTTGCCAAATGAACACGGTCAGGCGTCCACCGGCTAATTCTATTGGTGCTTGGTTTTGTAACTGGGCCGCCGTGCACCAGGATTTGATCTGATCCTGCTCAAACCCCAGCCAACGATGTTGATGTTCATCGCGTAGAAAATTCTGATCATGGGTAGCGAAATCGACGATTAACAGCTTGCCACCCGGACGCAGGGTCTGGGCAGCTTCCGCGATCACGGAGCCGGGGTCCTCAGCGTAATGGAGAACCTGATGTACCACGACGAGGTCGAATTCATTGCTGGGCAGCTGTAGATTATACATATCGCCATGGCGAACCTGGCAATGACGATGGCCGTTCTCTTCCAACTTGGCCCGGGCCATTTGCAGCATCTCGTGGGACAGATCGAGCCCCGTACCCCGGCTTACATGCGGCGCAAAGACATCCAGTATGCGCCCCGTCCCGGTGCCGATATCGAGGAAATCTTTGATAGGACCATCGCCTGCCGCACGTAACAGCGCGGCCTCAACCTCAGCTTCGGGCAGGTAGAGCGAGCGAATTTCATCCCAACGATCCGCGTTGGCGCGAAAATATTCCGCTGCCGCCGCCGCCCTGGTCTGCTTGATGGCACCCAACCGCCCCAGATCCCGGCTCAAGGCATCGTCACAGACAGGCACAAGATCAACCAAAGTACGGGCCAGATGAGCACATTCCGAACTATCAGCCAGGCGGTAGTAAGCCCAGGTCCCCTCGCGATGGCGCTCCAGCAATCCGGCCTCACAAAGCAGTTTCAAGTGGCGGGATACTCGCGGCTGACTTTGCCCCAGAATTTGGGTTAATTCCGTCACGGTCAGTTCGGCATGGGCACAAAGCGCCAAAAGTCGTAACCGTGTCGGTTCCGCCGCTGCGCGTAGGCCCTGTAATAACGATTCCATAGCGTTCTACCGAATATGGTTTGAAAATCCGCCCCCCAATTGCGACGAATAACATAAAGATATTTTTATATATAGAGATTATTAACGCAATGTAAACAGATGACCGAATGACAACTCAAAATCCGAAAAAGCCCGCCATCTTTCGATGGCGGGCTCAATCTTGCTAATTTTGTAATGAAATCAGGCGGCTTTTTCGATCTCTATGCGCCGTGGTTTCATATGTTCCGGGGTGTGGTGCTGTAAATCCACGTGCAACAGACCGTTTTCCAGGTTGGCACCGGTAACTTGGACGTTTTCTGCCAATTGGAAGCGGCGCTCAAACCCGCGCCCAGCGATACCGCGGTGGAGGTAGGATACGCCTTCCGGCTCTGCCAGGGGACTACCCTCAACGACCAAGGTATTGTCCTTTACGGTAATCTCGATCTCGTCCTCGCTAAAGCCTGCTACCGCCATGGAAATGCGGTAGTTATCTTCCACTTTTTCGATGTTATAGGGTGGATAGGGGTTTGCGGCTGTGTCGCTACGCTTGGCTGTATCAAACAGCTGGTCAAATCGGTCAAAGCCTACAGATGAACGCAATAATGGTGCTAAATCGTATCTACGCATGGCGCGATACCCTCCTTTCGAAGCAATATCCAATGTTTCTAAGACCCGCCGTCATTGGCCGGGCCCGCGTCTAGAACCGGACCCATTATTGGCGTCCGGACCCCTTGGATGTAAGGAGGCACAGGGATTTTTCAAGTCTGAAGGATTTGAATTTGTTAATCCTTTGTGGCCATAATGGTGCCATGGACAGTACAGATAACGGCGTGCGGGTGAAATCTGCGGCTCCGGCCTTTTTTGGCCGCACATTTGATGAAGCCTTGGCGTTAACCCGCGAAGCGCGTGACTATTTGCGCGACTATGGCGAGGAGGAATCGCGGGAGCTGTCCATCGACATCGCAGCAAATTTCTCAGTCGAAATCATGCGCCTGACCGCGCGCCTGACTAATATGATGGCCTGGCTGCTGGTTCAGCGGGCCGTACATCAGGGTGAATTGACCCGCGAGGAAGTGCGCGAGGATGACTGGCGCCTGGGGGGTGCGGAAATTTGCCTGGCCGATGGCGAAATCGACCCTGAACAGTTACCCCCATATTTGGGCGATCTGCTGCGGCGGAGCGAGCGTTTATATAGCCGAATAGCCCGGCTGGACGGTATGGTTGCGGCCACGCCTGCCTGAAGCACTATTTCCGGGCGCATCAGTGCCTTGTCAGCCTATCAGAAATCGTAAAATCAGCGATTTTCGCAGAAGTAGCCCGGTGGCCAGGTCGCCGGTCTAGTCCAGGCCAAAGCCCTTGAACTTGTTCCGGAATTTGGCAACACGCCCGGTGTCGAGAACACGCTGCGGCCCGCCGGTCCAGGCCGGGTGGGTGGAGGGATCAATATCCAATTTCAGGACGGCACCAGGCTCCCCATAGGTCGAACGGGTGGTGAATTCCTGGCCATCGGTCAGAACCACGGTAATTTCATGGTAATCGGGGTGGATATCTTTTTTCATCATACAGCTCCGTGGATTGCGAACGGTGTATAACCAAACCACGGCGTTGATGCAAGCGCTCGTTGGCATGATTGTCAGTAACATGTGGTCTGTCCGGTTTATGTACCAAATGATCTGTCCGGATTTGGAATATTTTGCGGACACAAATATCAAACCAACAGAACGGCGTGAAACTGAGGCCAATTTTTCTGAATATCGCAGGGGTTTTATGAACACCCATCGCAGGAGCAGTGTCAGAGCAAATCAGGTTGAGGCGGGCGGTGGTCGATCATGACGGACCGTCTTCGCTCATACGGTGCGGCGATGAAAGTGATTGGGAATCTGGAGCGTCAGGAATGTAGGCGATGGCACAATAACCGGGCCGAAAACTCACACCAGCCGTTCCGGCGACGAGAGGGCGCGATGGCCAGGTTCAGGGACATCAAGAGCCAGCAGAAATTCGCTTCCGCTCACGCCTCCATTCTCAATCATTTCAATCAAGACCGTCACCTCAACCGCCGAGACATATTCACGCAGGGTCGCGCGACCGCTCTGGCCGAGTGGCGTCAACTTGCGGCTTGAGAAATATGGGTTACGGGGTTTTTCAGACCAGTTCTCGTTTGTCTGACAGCGGCTGCTTTGGGCACTGTGCCCGCAGAATTATTGCGATCTTGATGGTTCCATGCAGGATTTCTCAAACCAGCTGGCGATGCTCGAAGCTAGAGCCAAAGTGGACATCGGCTTAACGTCGGTTGATACTCGATAAGTGCCAAAAGCGGCCATCAAAAAAATCAGATGAATACGTACCCCGGCGCTTAGTCGGCCCTCATTGTCTCAATGTATGTGACAAGGTTATCGATCTCGCCTTTACTTAAATTCAGCTTGGGCATGGGCGGGTGCGGGTCGATGAGCCACGCGGTAATGCTCAATTTTGATTTCATCGGGTCGTTGGCGATTTGGGAAAAGGCAGGCGCGCCGTCACTGGCACGGTTCTGATCCACCTCTACAAAGTGGCATGAAGCGCACCATTTTCGCGCCAGCGTACGCCCTACATCCGCATCTCCGGAATAAGCTGGAGCAGAAGCGCCCAGCAGACTGCCAACAAGCACGAATAGTCTCAGGTATCGGCTCATCGGCAATAACCTATTTTGGAAATTGCCAGTCATCTGTCTCGGGCCATTCGCCTTCATCCCAGTAAATTTCGTCAATGAACCAATCCCTCAGTAACTCCGGGACCTCGTCGATGGAAAATCCATTCTGCGCGGCCGGGTCGGATGTAAACATGGCCAAATCACCGATCTCTCCACCACTGAGCTCGATACGATAACCCAACTCCAGCTCTTGCAGCTCCTGCATCGCCGTTGCACCGCGCCACATTCGTGCCGCAAAGTTGAGCAAATCAACCGGCTCACCTTCCTGGGACGCATCAAGCGCGGGCGCGGCCTTGCCACCCACCCCCTTGATGCTGTGGCAGGTGATACATCCCTTCGTTACAAAGAGCTGACGGCCACGCATGGCATCAACCTGGGGCACCGTAATCATTCGCTGTTGATATTGATCCTGCTGTCCTGACTTGCCGGCCGCCATCGCTACGCCGGTACCCAGAGACGACGTAATGGCCACGGCGATCCCAACATGCAAGCAACGGCGCACTGCTGATCGATATTTACCTGGATGGAATGGAAAAAATTTAGTCATTAGTACCTCGCCTGTGCCGCCAAATACTGGCGTCATGTTTTCACAATGGATAATCGCGCTCCGGATCGATACCCGCTTGCACAATGAACTTACGCATTTGCTGTACCTGCGCAGGCTGAAAGGCATGCGCATTGTGTGAGAATTCTGCAAAATGCTCATTAAGATGTACACCCCATCGACCGCCATGGCGTTGTTTAATCTCGCCGCCGAGTTCCTTGAGAACGGCCTCAATCGAACGTGTTGAGATATTTGCGCTTACGGGGTGGGCGAACAATGCATGGAGAACTTTACGATGTTTATGGTTCATGGTTGCTCCTGATTTGATCGACGAATTCACTACCTCATAGATGTATCTTAATGTCCTTACTTACGATGTCTTGGGACGTTATGCCGCAGGGACCATAACCATCCTATTTTGACTTCCCTCAAGGATATGCTGGTTGCCTGCTGCTACAGTTCCTGTGTTCTGTTGGCGAAAATCGGGCCGGCAAAACTATTTGATCCTATGTGATACCTCGACACTCAACCAAAATTGGGGAAGCCGGATATGATCAACGATCAAACTATTTTGACAAATATCAGGACGTCTATTTTCGCCATAATATTTATGGTGGCGTTCTTTCCGCTGCTGCCTTTTCCGGCATTGGCCATTGACTATCTAATGATGCTGAAGAAAACCGGCGCATGTCCAAATTGCGAACTAGAGGGCGTTGATCTGAAGGGCGCAATGCTCGTCAATGCTGATCTATCCGGTGCCAAAATGTGGGATGCTGACCTGAAATGGGCTGACCTAAGCGGCGCTAATTTGTCGGCCGTGCAATTGCAGCGGGCGGATATGGAAAAGGCCCGTCTAATCAACACAAACTTGGAGAACGCGAAGCTGCGTTATGCTGACGCTGAAAAATCAAATTTCACTGCCGCTAATATGAACCATGCCGATTTGCGGGAGGTGGATTTCGAAAACAGTAGACTGCGGGGTGCGATTTTGGATAACGCAGATCTCAGATCCGCAAATTTCAGACGGGCCGATTTGACCAGAGCATCGATGCAAAACGCC
>Ga0233429_1002881_pt1 | contig 17143 bp, 16 predicted proteins | sample SI_118_April2016_3_FD_179879 | JGI IMG/M metagenome (GOLD analysis project Ga0233429, IMG submission 179879) | Seawater microbial communities from Saanich Inlet, British Columbia, Canada - SI_118_April2016_135_MG | ecosystem: Environmental > Aquatic > Marine > Inlet | place: Canada: British... | reverse complement strand
AAGAAAACGATGGATTGAACCATTTGTCAATTAGCCCTCGCTTCCTTACTACTATTTCTGGTTTTATGGATAAGAAAAAACTGGCGGTTATTCACATTGTTAAAAGAGAACTCTCCTTGAGTGATGATGAGTATAGGGATATTCTTGAACGAGTCGCCGGTGTTCGATCCGCAAAGGATTTGACCGATGATCAGTTTCACAAGCTGATGCGTTACTTTGTCAGAACCCGTCATTATCGAGTAACAGGCAAAGGAATAACTCTACGACAGAAATATTATATACGACAGTTGAAAGAGAGGCTTCAGTGGGATAACTCCCATTTCCGGAATTATATACACAAATATTTCCACAACCGAGACCTCAACTCCTACACCAAACATGACGCCAGCAATCTTATTGTGGCATTAAACGCGATCTTGGAAATCCACGGTAACTCGAACATTGGTCACTAATACCACAGCAACACTTATAATTACAAATTCTGAAAAGTTCCACCCTTGTCATCTTGAATCAGGTTTTCTGTCGATATAGAACAGAGGCCCCTGTATCCATGTGCTGTGGCAGTGCGGGCACTTACCGGGCTTGTGCAATTTGTCTTTGTTAAATGTAAAGTCGCATTTACGGCAGTATGCTGGTGTAACCACCAGACGATAGTCGACATGTTTAAGGCTCTTGATAAGATGCCGGAGATCATCCTCCACATTTTTCTGTGATATTTCCAAATGCCTGGCGATCTCAACCAGATCCATAGAATTGTTTCGGAGTAGCTCAATCAGGTCTTTACGTAGCATGAGACACTTTTCAAATTGAATATAGGTGTGGGCAGAGGTTCTATCTTGTGCAAGACCCGCGCGTGCAGTTTACCACTGCATAACTAGCTTGTTGCTCACACGCTTCCCGGTAGAAATTTTCAATTTCAATGGTTAGCTTTACAGACGGCCTTTCAAGTGTTTTGAACAGATTACCCAGTGACTCTGTAGCCTTTCTAATGGATTGGGCGAGTCTTGCTATTGCAGCAGCTTTGTTCTTTTCAGTTTCTTCTTCGTTCATTTTTCCTCCAAATAACTTATATATTCACACTTCGACTTCGCTCAGTATGATATCATTCCAAGCACGGCCGAGGAATCTTATTTAACAATATTCAATTCTGAAACCATTCGACGACACTGCGATATGGGACAGTTCCTCCAAAAATATCTAATGCACTGCCAATAGTCAGGTCTACACGGTTACTACCAATCTCTTTGACAAGATCAAGATCTGAGAGGTCTTTGACACCTCCGGCGTAGGTCACGGGAATGGGAGAATTTTTCCCCAGGATTTCAATAAGCTCTGACTGAATTCCTTCCATTTTTCCCTCAACATCAACCCCATGTACAAGAAATTCGTCACAATGATCTGCAAGTTGATCAAGGATTGCCGGGTTGATAATTTCATTCGTAAATTTTTGCCATCGGTCGGTTACAATCCAGAAGTCAGATCCTTTTTTTCGACAACTGAGATCCAGTACCAATCGATTCTTCCCGACAGTCTCTTGAAGTAGCTTAAGTTTCTCCATATCGATCCGACCATTTGAGAATACATATGATGTGACAATTACATGGCTGGCACCCGCATCAAGATACGCAATAGCATTTTGTGGATTTATCCCCCCACCCATATGAAACCCGCCAGGAAATACTTGCAGAGCCGAAAGGACAGCTTCCTGATTGCCCGGCCCAAGTGAAATCACATGACCGCCCCTAAGATTATCATCCCGATACATTTTTGCAAAATCTCCGGAAGAGCGATCGGTCTCGAAATTAGTCTTGAGCGTCTCTGAGTTCTTATCGATAAGGGAGCTCCCAATAATCTGTACGACACGACCTTCACGCAAATCAATACACGGCCTGAATCTCATATGAACCTTGTTCCCCTTGCTCGGTTTTTAATAATTACGGTTTATTCTTCTTTGATTATACCATGGAGTTCATCTTTAAGTTTCAGGCGTTGTTTCTTTAGATCTCGAATATATTCGTCACTGGTAGGTTCCTCGTCACTCTCAATTCGAAAAATATGTTTATCAATCTCTTCATAATCTTTCATTAATTTTGAAAAATGGTCATTCTTCATTTTTAAATTATGAATCTGCTCTTTGTATTCAGGAAATTCTTTGACTAAAGGATGATGTGATAACGGCATTTTATAACCTCCAGATTAAGATGCATGTCTCCAATAAATTTGTAAACCCGGCACAGTATCATGCAATGCTGAACTCGAGTTCTTTTTCCTTATTCTCTTTTTTATAAAGTCATGTTTTCTTGATTTTACATAACCATATATATTTGTCAATTGCCGTTATTCTCAGACTGGATACTTTTTCAGGTTAGTGGAAACCCAAACGTTTCCATTGCCATGCCTAAGTCTGTATTTGAATAGAGATCACTCAATTTTGGTTGAAATAGTCCTTCTTGAAACGTATAGTTTCATAATGAAGAAAAAAAGAGTCCCTGACAAATCTGATTTAGATGCAATCAGAGATCAAATACTGGATTTTGCGTGTGCCAAACATGATTTCAAACCAGAAACAGATGAGTTCCTCAAAAATGGTGATTGGCGAGGAGTGTTTATTGTAACGTTCAAAGATAGTCCTGAGGAAGAACGGTTATATTGTGAGGCGCCATTAGGTGAACATTTTATGCGATTTGGAATGAATATAGAGGTTGACGGAGAGATCTGGAAAAACGGATATGAAAAGATTCTTCAAAAGGCATCAGGCTACGATGTGGCTGTTTGTCCCCTCCCTGCTGACGGTGAAGAGAGCAAAAGGCATTGCCGTCTCTATTCTAGGGCATGGATCCCTAATTTCAGTCAACGCATTTTTGGTCTGACCTTAACCAATCTTATGGATTGTAAAAAAGCTGTTGATTGATGTTTTCAAGCTGATAATGCCCTGAAAAAGTAAGGGCGATTAAGGCTTGCTAAAAAAAAGATAACAATGACTAACGTATTTTAATTTGACGCTGGAACTATACGCTTGTATTACGATAATTACACCGAGTCTTTCCAGTCTATTTTTGTAAAAGAGAGGATCGTTCTCATGGATATGTACAAACTCAGGCAATTGTTAATTTTTAGTTTTATATCATGTGTCGTTATCGGCTCTATGGCGGTAAAGGCACAATCGATGGGTGTCTCAACAGGCAAACAGGTTTCAATTGAGTATACACTCACACTGGAAGACAAGACAGTCGTCGATTCAAACGTTGGAGCGGATCCGTTAACCTTTATTCAAGGATCTCATAACATTATCCCCGGTCTGGAAAGCGCCCTGGATGGCATGAAGGTTGGAGAGAGTAAACAAGTAACTGTCACACCGGAGGACGGCTATGGGCCTTTAAACAAGGATGCCGTCAGCGAAATTGAAAAAACTTATATTCCTGAAGATTCGCTTAAAGTCGGTGCAGTGCTTCAGGGCCGGAGCCCTGATGGAAAGGTTATTATTGCCCGGGTAGTAGAAATTATGGAAGAAACCGTTATGTTGGATTATAACCATCCTCTGGCCGGTAAAACCCTCAATTTCGACGTCGAAATTATGGATGTGCAGAATGGACCAAAACAGGTAATACCAGGAACAGACAAGTAATACCAGAAGCAAGAGGTATTCAGTTTGAGATGTTTAAAGGACTCAAATACCCAACAATCCCACAAACTTTCATTTCTCATCCGGAAAGTTAATTTTAGAAAATGTAAAATGATTAATGGATACAAATAAATCAAAAGAAACGGTACGAATATTAATGAAAGATAATAACTATCAGGAAATCTCACAAGAAGAATTTTCGACACGTTTGTTGAGCGCAAGAGAAGATGAAAGAAAAATGATTGCACGGAACTTACATGATGGTTTAGGCCAAATGTTAACCGTCCTTTCTTTTGATCTGGTAAGAATAACAAAAATGCTAGAGACAGAACAGAGTGTAGTCGCTCCGCTGGTAAGTGACTTATTAACAAATGTTGAATCTGCAATTGAAATGGTACAAGAGCTTTCTTTGGATTTGAGGCCGTCAATCCTTGATAACCTAGGGCTCAGGGCGGCAATTGAATGGTCAGTTGGAGAGTTCCAAATAAAAACGGGAATTAGATGTCAATTGGTATGTAAACAGTTCTCCACAATAGTTAGTAATCATCTAGCAACAAATATTTTCAGAGTATTTCAGGAATTATTAACAAATGTTGCTCGACATTCAAAAGCGACACGGTTAAATATAAATCTTAAGGTTATAAATGATGAAGTAACATTTGTTATTGCTGATAATGGTAGAGGTATTACAGAGGATGAAGTCTCTAGTATAAAATCGATAGGAATACTTGGCATAAAAGAACGTGTGTCTCATAGCAATGGTAATATTAAGTTTTTCGGTATTTCTGGTAAAGGAACAACAGTAACAATGAGTTTTCCTGTAAACAATTAAGCAGAGAAATATGAAGATACTTATTGCAGATGACCATCCAATTATTTTGGAGGGGTTAAGGCAAATTATAACTATTGATAGCAGTGATGACATTAAAGTAAATGCTGCTGAAACATGTAAGTCGATGCTTGAACAGCTGAGCGACGGTTCATATGATCTGCTCTTATTGGATATCAACATGCCTGATGCTATGGGACTTGATACCTTAGCTGAAATAAAGGAAAATCATCCGAACCTTCCAGTCCTTGTCTTAAGTCTCTATCCTGAGGATCAATATGCCATCATAGCTATAAAAATGGGTGCTGACGGATATATAGAAAAGAAGAGTGCTCCCGCAGAATTAATTCGAGCGATTAAGCAAGTATTTAAAAAGGAAAAATACATTAGTCCATCTCTTGCTCTAAGGCTAGCCCATTCTCTGGGCGATAATCAAATAATTAAGTTCCATGAAAAACTTTCCAGCCGTGAATTCCAAGTAATGCGTATGCTAGTTGAAGGGGAAGGCATTAAAAGCATTGCTGGAAGATTGGTGATTAGCCCAAAAACGGTGAGTACATACAGATCACGTATCCTTCAAAAGCTTGGCCTTCAAAATAATGCAGAACTGATTAAGTATGCTGTTAAAAACGACTTCATCAGTTAATATGTTTGCCAATCACAAGTATTTACACTGTCTTCTCTCAAAATTTAACACACTTCACTGCTGAATTCATATACTCACCTTCCTGCTCTTTGTAGGCAATTGCCTACAAGAAAACCTCATTAGCTCTACAAATAAATCCTCTTACGCTGATGGTAATTGTTTTGCAATATGATACGCTATGGTGCGGGATTTATCAGATTATAAAAATGTGCAAATCATTGATTACTGAAAGTTTACTACAGAGATATCATATATGAAGAAGAAAAATCAAATCAGGAAAGGTGTATCTGCCATTCGTAAAGCAGGTAAGAGTGAACTGCATGAATCAGAAGACAGACTTCGGTTGTTAGTTGATGAGGTTCTGGATAATTCTTCAGTTGGTATCTTTATACTGGATGCAAATTTACAGATTGCCTGGGTGAATAAGGCTATAGAAAGATATTTTGGCCTGAATCGGGATATGATAATAGGAAAGGATAAACGGCAGACTATTCGTGATGAAATTCAGCATATATTTGAAGATTCGGAAACCTTTGCTGATAAGGTATCCTCAGCATATGAGACCAACATATACCTGGAGGAATTTGAGTGCCATGTATTGCAAGAAGGAGAGCGTGATGAACGTTGGTTGGTATACCAAAGTATGCCGATTAAGTCAGGGTTATACGCAGGCGGTCGCATAGAACACTATCATGATATTACAGAACGCAAAAGAGCAGAAGAGAAAATTTACAAATTATCACATGCCATGGAACACTGTTCTGCTACAGTTGTAATTACAGATACTGGAGGCAATATAGAGTATGTTAATCCAAAGTTTACACAACTTACTGGTTATAGCCACGAGGATGCCATAGGAGAAAATCCACGAATTCTAAAATCTGGTAAAACATCCGACGAAGTGTACAACGAGTTATGGAGAACTATTATATCCGGTAGAGAATGGAACGGGGAATTCTGCAATAAAAAGAAAAATGGGGATCTCTATTGGGAAGCGGTGTCTATTTCACCTGTTAAAGATGATAAAGGTGTTATTACGAATTACATTGCTGTTAAAGATGATATTACCAATCGCAAAAGGACAGAGGAGGCGTTGGCGCAAAGTGAGCAACGTTTTCGACAGTACTTCGATCTGGGCCTGATTGGTATGGCAATAACTTCACTGGAAAAAGGCTGGGTTGAGTTTAATGATACACTTTGCAACATGTTCGGCTATTCGCGAGATGATTTCTCCAGGCTGACCTGGGCAGAGTTGTCCCATTCTGGTGATCTGGAGTCAGATCTGGCGCAGTTTAATCGAGTGCTTGCCGGAGAGATAGATGGCTATTCCATGCAGAAGCGTTTTATACACAAGGATGGCAGTATTCTTTATGCTGTAATCTCGGCAAATGCGGTGCGTAAACCTGACAGTTCAGTAGATTACTTTGTTGCATTGGTGCACGACATCACCGAGCGAAAGAAGATGGAAGAGGCACTCATACAGTCAGAAAAGCTGAAATCTATCGGTGCAATCACTGCCGGTATATCCCACGAGTTTAATAACCTTCTTGCAGTTATATCTGGCAATGTACAGCTGCTGGATGGAGCCTATAAAGATGATAGAGTCTTGACTGATGCACTTCACACCATCATGAAAGCCACCGATGATGGGGCTGAAATATCCAGCAATATGCTTAAATTTACTAGTACATATCAAGACACTAAAGAACTTGTACCTTCTGATATCAGGGAGTTGATAAAGCATTCAATTAGTTTTACAAAACCCAGATGGAAGAATGAGGCGCAGGCGAAAGGCATAGGCTACAAAATGGAAACAGAATGTATGAAAAGCATTCCGCCTATTATGTGTAAACATTCTGAAATGAGAGAAATATTTATCAACTTAATTAACAACTCACTTGATGCAATGCCTGGTGGCGGTAATCTTACGTTCAGTACATGGAATGTTGATGATACCGTGTTTGTAAAAGTCTCTGATAACGGAGAGGGCATGTCTGATGCTGTGAAGAAAAATATATTTGACCCATTTTTTTCTACGAAGGGGGTAGAAGGTACCGGATTAGGCATGAGTACGGTTTACGGCATTGTGACCAGACATGGCGGCAGAATAGAGATAGATAGTGAGCAGGGAAGGGGCACGGCATTTACCTTGCAATTTCCGGCTAGCAATAGAAGTGCCTGTCTAATAAAAACTCCTAATACTGAACACAAAACAAACGCAAAAAGCTTACGTATCCTGGTGGTAGATGATGTAGAGGGTATACGATATATACTAAATCAATTCCTTTCCAGAAGTGGGCACAATGTTAAAATGGCGGATAATGGTGCTGTAGCTATAAATATGATAGAAAACGAAGACTTTGACCTTGTGTTATCTGACCTTGCCATGCCGAATGTCTCTGGAAAGGAATTGGTGAACGTTCTTAACGGTTTAACAAGGAAACCGAAGATAGGGATAATTACTGGCTGGAACGAAGAGAGCCAGAATATAGTAAGTGAAGATTTAGAGGTAGATTTCATTCTTCGCAAACCTTTTAAACACTTAGAGTTGATAACGCATATAAATGTACTGTTTGGTATGGATAGTGGAGGGTAAAAGGCATAGCTGCATTACCAGTGGCCATCTCGTGAATTAAGACAGGTATTTCTAAATCTTATAACTAATGCGAGAGATGATTGAATGTGATAATAAGGCTAAGGCCTAGGGCGCCGACCTTGATCTGGCGTTCTGCAAGATGGTAGTAGAGGCAGAGGAGAGCAAGGTATGGATTGAAGATCGTAAGGAAAAATGGTTCAAAGGCTGAGGAGGACTTGAAATCAATCAGGAAGATAAAATAGAAAAGATAATTTGATGTAAATCTTTCACCACGCTCCAAAAAGGAAATGAGTGTGGCAAAGAATATCCTTACTTTTCATTGCCGGTCATAACCTGGTAGATTTTGTGCATACCGGTTATATTGCGAAGTTCAAATAATCCCAGATAGCGAATAGTAAAATCCTCTTTCTTTGTTATAGAGTTGTAAAAAGCCTCAGTAATAAAGATGCGATCTATTAATGTAAACTCCTCTCGTGAAATACCATCTTTGACTTCGACAAGGCCATCTACCTTGAGCCCCTCCACACGAAATGGAATGTTAATATTTGTTCCATGACGATCCTCGTCAGGCATGACTCTAACCTCACCAAAATGGATAGCAAATCGCAGATGTATCTGAGGTCCATCTACGATTTTGGAATTGTATGTGTTTACACTCTCCATAACCTGGATTACCGCGTCCAACGCACACTTTGAATTTGGGAAACAGACCAAAAACCCATCACCGGTACTCTTAGTAAAGGATGATTTATTATCCTTGAATATGGGGAACATTATATCTTCGAGTGCATTTTTTATGATGTAAGTGGCCCCATCTCCATACAGGTCCATCATTTTGGATGACTCACATATATCAGCGACCATAACAGCTTCAGGAATTTCTCTTCTGCTACCAGACGATTTATTTAAAGTATTAATACGGTCCTTTATATCTTTGAAGTCACTGTCACTGGCAGAGACTTTACTAAACAGCCCACGTGCCTGATGTTTCAATCCTGCTTTTTCACAGGCATCTCCCAAATCATACATCTTTGATTTTACACGATCATCTGTACATGAAACTGCTGAATATTTTTGAACATGTATTTCTGCAGTTTCAAGATTCTTGGCTTTCAACAAATGCTGTGCGATGAGGTAGTGGGAATCACTCTCGTGCTGTCCACCGGCTTCCGTCACATCCTGTAACAGTGCCATTCCGCGATCATTGTCTTTCTCTTCGGATAAATATATATTGGCCAGTTCGTAGCGTACTCGATTCAATTGGTCCCCGGCTAACTTTTCACCGGAAATCATATTTTCATAAACGGTAACGCGTTTATCGGAAACCTGCCTCTTTATATTCTCTATTTGTACTGGGACGTGTGGGTATTGTTCTTTCAGCGTTGACAATCGATCTATCAACATGACAGCCTCTTCAATATCTCCCTCTGCCAGAAAAATTGAAATTGATTTTTCGATTACTTTTATAAGGGCCGTTTGATAAGATTTTTTTCCCGGTGTGATTTCCAGGAGTTTTTCAGAACTATGAATAGCGTCCAGACACCGTTTGTTCTTTATATGTGTATTGATAGATTCTATGAGTTTTTTCTCGTATATACTGAGGTTTTTGATCAACTCATCGAAAGCTGAACGATACCTCTCTCCATGCTGTTTATCTAACCTCATAGCCTCCTTTATACAACTTATAGCCTTGGGATATTCCATCAATTGCTGGTAAATCCTACTCAGGAAAACGTGTAAATATGGATTGTCAGGCTGTTTGTCAATCTCTTCCTGAGAGACTTTCATTGCTTCTTCATATTTCCCGGAACAGCAATACAAATGAATAAGAATATACAAATACTTTTTACTGGCTTTCCCTTTTTTGCGTAAAGCGTCATAGTTTAAGATTATGTTTTGCACATCTTTTGCCACGTTAAAAGCATCGAACAACGCTGTGTAAACCTCCTCGTTTAATGGATCAGTGTCAACGAGCTCAAGTAAGCCGTTGGTTGCCACTTTGTAATGACGCGGACAATTAGTACGCATATCCGCATATTCTTTTACGGCGCCTTTGTAATTCTTTTTTCGAATTAAGATCTTGGCAGATAGACTATACTTTTTTGAATAATAGGGACCTAATACCTTGAGACGATTAAATACTTCCAGGGCGTCCTCGTCTTTGCCTTGAAGATAATAGATTTCTCCTAAAACCTCATTGTATCGCATATAGTGAATACCATATTTATCTGACAAAACTTTCAGGTCTTCTGTTGGAATTACCTCATGAATCTTATTACAGCAAATAAGAGCCTGGTCATAATTTTGTTTTTTGAAGTGGGCGTAGGAGAGATCATTCAGGATTTTTATGCTTTGTGGTTTCTGCTCAATCTCCATCTCTCCATATTTGATGACCATATCCCAATCATTGTCCATTAATGCCTTTTTACGATTATCTTTAAGTGTAGACATAATCTAAATCTCCCGGGTATTAATGCCAGCTATGTAACTATTGAACATTCAAATATTTACACTGGTCCTATTGGTCAAGTGAGTCAGCAATTTTTTATACACATTGTTACTTTAAAATGCAAGAATGAAAAAGAGGTTCAGCACTTTAGAAATTCGATTGTACGTTCTTCCGACCAGTAGCTCTTATCTCTTTTAAATTGCATAAATCCGACATGGCCTCCAGATCTGGGCGTCTCTAAATAGACGCATTTGCTATCTGATGTCTCATTAACCGGATAACAACCATCCGCGATGAAAGGATCATTACGCGCGTTGACAATTAAAGTTGGAATCTTAATCTCTGGAATAAATCGATTACTACTACATTTACTCCAATAATCTTCCGCATTATTGAAGCCGTGAAGCGGGGCTGTATACCTGTCATCATAATCTTTAAAATTCTTTATTAAATGATAGTTATCATCATTTATCTGTCCGGGCATTAATTTCATTTTAGTCCTGATCTTTTGATGTAATGTTTTCAAGAATCTCCCCATATATATTCTGTTTTTAAACTTTGCAAGCTCTCGTGTGCTCGCCTTCAAATCACAAGGAACCGAGAAGACAACAGACCGTACTATTTTACTGTCAATCCGACTGCCTTTATTACCAAGATAAAGTAGTGATAAATTACCCCCCATACTGAAACCTATTAATACAATTTCTTTATATGACTCTATCTTAGCAGCGTGTTCTATTACAACTTCTAAATCATCAATCGTGCCACTATTATAAAAACGTAAGCGGCGGTTCATCTCTCCGGAACAGGATCTATAATTCCATGCCAGAGCATCCCATCCGTTTCGGTTAAGCATCTTCACCATTCCCACGACATAGTTTCGATGCGAATTACCCTCTAGACCATGAGAAATAATTGCTAGCTTATTGCTGCCTGTTCTCGACCAGTCAATATCAAGAAAATCGTCATCTGGCGTAAAAATACGTTCCCTCTCATAAAAACCGGTATCAAACCTCCTGAACAGAGTAGGATAGATTGATTGTATATGTCCGTTTTGCAAAAACAGTGGAGCTTTATAATCAGACCTGTTTATTAGTGGCATTATAATTATGTTCCAAACTGGGCGATTCTTAAGCGACTTTGTCATTGCCAAGGGAATGACAAAGAGTTGATTCTATCCCTTTTTGACTCTCTATCAATCTATTTATTTTAAGCCTCCTGCGCCTGACTATATTTATTACTTGTATCCGCCAGAAAACATACATAAAATATGAACATGAGCAAGATGGAAAAAACAAGTTTGGCAGTAGGTCTATTCTTTGGCGCCACCGGAATTATTCTGGGTGCGGTAGGCAGTCATGCCTTGAAAGGATATTCGGAAGAGATGTTAAAATTTTTTCAAATAGGAAATAGGTACCAAGTCTACCATGCTCTATTTTTATTGGTATTAGGATTATTAGAACGTAGATACCAGGGAAAATTAATGAACCTCTCAATCTTCGGTACAATCGCGGGTACAGTACTGTTTTCAGGTTCACTCTATTTGCTTACACTTGCAAATATCAAGATCAGTATGATCACTCCAATCGGAGGCATGTTTCTGATCTCAGCATGGATATTATTATTAATTCGAATATTAATAAGCAAAACGCAATCTTAAAGGCTTCCCAACTGCATCAACAACAAACCCATAAAATAGCAACCTTATTAATCAGCCTCTGTCAAATCGGATATTAGGCGTAACTTTATGGATGAGGACACAGTCTTCAAGATGGAGCTTATCAATCCGTCTTTGAATTTCTTGAGCAATTTCGGGGTTATTTTCTATTATCTGATAAACAGGATGATCAATAAGGACAATGAAAAAGGGATTCTCTTTGTCAAAGTGATCACCTCTGCCATGGGAGCTGAATACAATAGACATATTAATTTCAATACGATCATAAATATTTTCCCAATTAGAGAGAAAAGGGTGAAGTATAAATCCGTTTGGTAATTCCATTTTGCGAAATCCAAAAGCCAGGTCCGGATCGGTTCCACCAATCAAGTCAATATAAACAACTTTCTCCTTGTGGATATCGGAAAGCCGTTCCATCTGTTTATCAGGAATATAGTTGTCAGATATGTTAAGCTTGATACTCAATGTTTTTGAAAACAGCTTTGCATGCTCTTCGATTACTCTTTGAGGAAGATGGCTTAATATCTTTTTAACGATATCAGCTGGGATGCCAACTCCCTCTGTATTCAATAAGATACGTTTTATATCCTCTTTTGCAGCACCACAATTCTGATGAGATGAAATAGATCTGACTATACCCCTGTCACGCAAACTCTGCAAATTTTCTACAAATCTGTTTTCAGGAAGAAGGATATCCACATCATGAGACAATGGAATCTCGTATCCCTCCTGAGAACACAATTGCTGTATTATTTGATAAGTCGGATCATTTGGAATACCATATGCCTTGCGAGGGAGTAGAATCCCGGATCCCGCCATATGGAGATGGTTCCCGACAATACCACCATCCATACAAACCACTTCTCCATCATTATCTAAAAAGGCATGTAATATTAACGGATGTGCGAACAGGTCATTCAAGATTCTCTTAAATGTATCCGGTGTTACCAATCGAGGAGAGGGAATATGATTCCGGAAATCCTGGAGAGCGGCCACATCTTGATCAAAAGCAAGAGGGGCAATGTAAGACTGCCGGGGAGGGCTGTCAGACTGAAAAGGTTCTGACCCTTTATAAATTCTTCCCCCGGATGACCAAAGCCTGAAAATACTCATTATTCCCACACATTATATTTCATATCACTAGTAAGGCTTTCTTGTTCAGGATGCGTACCCATCCATTTCACAATTCCGGTCTCTATGTTATACACAGCGCCAACAACTGTTACTCTCCCGTCATTCGTTCTCCTTCGGGTTGAAGAACTTCTTTGGAAAAGGTCCTCTATTGCCTGCCACACGTTTGCCTCAACCAGTGCAGGAACAAGATCTTTGCCATATAAATCCGGGTAGGCTGCATACACTTTTTGTAAAGCCGGCCTGATAGGCGCAATTAAGTCAGGAATACAGCCGTGGACGCCTGCACCTGTGGCAACTGCAGTGCACGCACCACAGTGGGTGTGTCCTAAGACTACCATTACGGGTGTATCCAAATGGTCAACCCCGTACTCAACAGAGCCAATCTCGTCGGTATTGCAGACATTTCCTGCAACCTTAATTACAAAAATATCTCCCACTCCCTGATCAAATAATATCTCTACCGGTACCCTTGAATCAGAGCAGGCAATTATGGTTGCAAAAGGATGCTGCCCGCCTGTGGTTACCTGTTTTCTCCGTTCTGCAGATATATTCGAATGGGTAGACTGCCCTGAGCTGAAACGTACATTACTCGACTTTAATTTATCAAGTGCTCCAGATGGGCTATATGAATTTGCAGATGTACCAGATGCGTCTGATACACCCATCATACCACCGAAAACCATCAAACTCATTAAGCTGCATATAATATACTTTGTCAATACGCTTCTGTTCATTTCCATAATTTCCCTTTTTACGAAAAGACGAAAAAAAAGACCCACCAAGGCTGGTGAGTCTCTTCATTTCATTACTTTCAAAGATATGAATTTTTAGAATTTGAGTTGATGGCCTTTTACAAATTAATATAGCACCTTTAGATTCAGCTCATTAGTCTTTTTTGAAGTCTTCTTTTATCGTGAATGTAAAGTTAAGTTTTGGCCGCAAGTATATAAACCAGAATGCTAAGCCAGCCAGAAGAATACCACCCACAACATTTCCTATAAACACAGGAATTTGATTTATAACAAAGAATCCATTCCAGGTAAGATTGGAGAGGTCTAATGTCTTTCCTGCCATTTTTTCTGCGGCGGCAACAACTTCCGGTTTGCCCTTTAATATTATGCCCATCGGAATAAAATACATGTTTGCAACTAAATGCTCAAATCCACTGGCAACGAAACCGGCTATGGGAAATACGAGCGTCATGATCTTGTCTGCCACATTTCTTGCACTGAAACATACCCATACTGCCATACACACCATCGCATTGCAGAGTACCGCCTTTGAAAAAGCAGCTGGGAATGTTAAATTAACCTTTTTGTTAGCAATAAGCAATGCCTTTCCACCGACCATATAGTCATAGAACGAAAATTGATGAGCCTTATACACGAAGAAAACAACTATCAGGCTTCCAACGAAATTTCCAATCAATGAGATAGTCCAGTGATCAAAGATTCTTCTGGTAGTAATCCTTTTATCCATATATCCAATAAAAATCATACAGTTTCCCGTAAAGAGCTCCGCACCGCCAACTACGACCATTATGAGGCCGAGGCAGAAACAGATAGCTCCAACTACTGCTGTAAGTCCGGCATGTAGTCCGGAATCACTTATCACTAAGGTGGCAAATTGAGCACCCAGCGCTATAAAAACACCGGCATTAACACCCAACCAAAAAGTAACCGCAGGGGAGTCTTTTGCCTTTACAGCTGCTACTGCATCAAGCCGTGCTGCAATTTTCTGGGGTGAATAGGCGTCTATATCATAAACTACCCTGGGAGGGGGGGGGGTCACTGCCTTAACATCTTTTTTCTTCGCAGACCTTACAGACCGAACAGCTTTTGTTGTCCTGGCAGCTCTCTTCGTTTTGACAGGTTTTGCAGCCTTAACAGCCTTTGTCGTTTTGACAGTTTTCGCCATTTTAACTGATTTTGTTGCCTTGACAGTTTTTCCAGTCTTGTTTTCAGCCATTTGGACCTACTTTCTTATTCTTTGGTATTCGTAAAAAAACAAACCAGTAGACACCCGCAACTAATACAATACCTCCAAATAAGTTTCCAAGGACAACGGGAAATAAATTATGAATTAAAAACCCTTTAGCGCAAGTAAGGTTTGAAATATCTAAAGGCCCTCCATTCACCCTTTCAACAGCCTCCATCACGAAACGGTTGCCTTTCAAAATAAGACCCATCGGGATAAGCCACATATTGACTACGCAGTGCTCAAACCCACAGGCGATCAGGCAGGATATTGGCCAAAGTAAAGATAACACCTTATCCAGGTTATTTCTGGCGCTATAACACAGCCAGATACCCAGGCACACCAGGGAATTACAAAGTACCCCCCTGGCAAAGGCGACACCGAATGACAGATTTACCTTGTCATTGGCAGCAATGACAATTTTGGCGCCAAGCAGATGGTTGTGAGCTGTCCACTGCGCGGAGATGTATATCCAGAAAACTATACTCAATGCACCTATAAAATTTCCGATAAAAGAGATAATCAAATTCCTGCTGAGATCACCGCTCGAAATCTTCCCGGCAAAAAAGGACATGGCTATAAGACAGTTACCCGTAAAAAGCTCTGCACCAGTAATTACGATTAAGACCAAAGCCATGGTAAAGACGACACCGCCAACCAACGCATTTAAACCGAAACTGGAGGTTGCTGTATGTGTTACCATCATCATCAGCTGTGCGCCTAATGCAATAAAAACACCGGCAAGAATACTCAAGGCAAGAGTTGTGAGGAAGCCTATATTGGCTTTTGCTACTCCCACCTGTCCAACCCTGTTTGCCATCATCTTGGGTGCGTATGAGTCGATATCAATGAATGGTGTGCTGGCCAGCTGAGTTGTACTAGAAATGCTGTCTACTTCCTTCTTATCCTTAACAGACATAATGTACCGCCTTTCGATATGAAAATAACGGAATACACAGAAAAAGCAAAGTATTGGCTGTAAATACAGGTAAAGCCTTTTGTTGTTTATATAACTGAAGGCACCTGCTTAAACAGTTAAAATCGCAAATTTAATACCTAGATTTTAATAAAGTACCGGTTCAATATTTTATCTGATGATTTATTACTACTGCCAAGTACCTATGCATACATTAAGGGAATGTTTCCAATCTTCTGTAAGCATACTCAATATCGTAAATGCAATAGACTTATATAAATTTAAAGCATGGGTTTACATTTGTTTAAAAGAACCCTTCACTCTTAATTCATACCGTACAAAAAAATAAAATTATTGTAGAACTTGAAATCCTTATCCTCACAATATAACGTCTTATTTCAGCCATATTATCGTATATTTCAATATATCCACAGATATCTTGATTTTATATCTATATTTTTATCTGGTTATATACATAGAAGTTACAAGTGGACAATCCTACTGTTTTTTGTATATTATCAGAAGTAATGGTATTATTGGAGGCACAAAAAAATGATTATTAATAATGGTTCATATTAGCCTTTTTCTGTACAAAAAGTATTTATATTTCATGGATTGTTCCCTGGAATACTCCTGCGTAATAGAGAGCAACCCATGTACAGCAGGGTAACCATTGGAAAGAAAATGCGAAGATTGTTTAGGATATCAAAGCAAATTAAAAGCAGACATACTATGTAAAATAAGGTAGTCATACCACTATAGCGTCTCTTAATGAATCAAAAGCAATTTTCTAGTCTTGTTTAAAGGAGGAGTAAAGATGTCTTTAAAAACCGGTTCTTATCGCCTTGATACAAATTCTAGAAGCATGAATGTTTATACTTTTAAAGAAAGCTTGCTGAGTAAATTAGCACATGACTTACTGATCGATATAACTGATTTCAAAGTGAATCTGGAAGTACCGGAGGCAGGTTTTGCTTCAGGAAGTTTGGAGCTGGAGATACAGGGAAATTCTCTAAAAGTAGTTTGTGCCCTGAAAGATGGAGAAAGAACAGTTGCGTTAAAAGAAAAAGACATAGCGGATATTGAAAAGGATATGGGTGGCAAAGTACTGCATCCGGATAAATACCCTACTGCAACTTTTCGTTCTAAATCTATTCAGGAAAAAGAGAGTGGCTATAAAATAGATGGAGATTTAACTCTGCACGGTGTTACCAAATCCATAGATTTTGATTTAGACACTAATGGTGAAATCTGAAGGGCATGATTAAGCTACTCCAGAAAGATTATGGAATAAAA
>Ga0233429_1002873_pt1 | contig 17194 bp, 17 predicted proteins | sample SI_118_April2016_3_FD_179879 | JGI IMG/M metagenome (GOLD analysis project Ga0233429, IMG submission 179879) | Seawater microbial communities from Saanich Inlet, British Columbia, Canada - SI_118_April2016_135_MG | ecosystem: Environmental > Aquatic > Marine > Inlet | place: Canada: British... | reverse complement strand
GAGAGTTTCAAGTTTCACACCGCCCGGTGCTTCCTCAATGTCTTCATCGGTTGGCTTGGCGGCATGACACGACACACAGCGCGTTTGCACAATTGCCAACACATCGGTTGCTTCCAATTGATCATCTTCCGCCACTTTTACATCCTCGCGGTAGCTTATGAAGACCATCAAGACAGCCATAAACGCCGCCGCTGTCGCCCATTGCCATTTAAGGCGGCTGCCACTTTTGCCTTGGTTTTTGGCATTGTAGTAGTCGCGAATAATGCCGCCGATAATAATGACGAGACCGACAACAACCCACGAATGCTGGTTGGAAAAAATCATCGGGAAGTGCGAGCTGATCATCATCAGCAATACCGGTAATGTCAGATAATTGTTATGAGTTGAGCGTTGTTTGCCGTCTTCACCCAACTGGGGGTCTGGCTCATCACCGGCAATCAACGCATCGACGACAATGCGCTGATTGGGAATAATGACAAAGAAAACATTGGCGACCATGATCGTTCCGACCATCGCACCGACATGAACAAACGCCCCCCGCCCACTATAGACGTGGGTAAAGCCATAGGCCGCCAGCAAGATCATGACAAAGACGATGGCTGACAGCGCGATCTCACTTTTTCCAAGCGGTGATTTGCAAACCTGATCATAAATCACCCAACCTGCAATGAAGGCCCCAATGCTGATTCCAATCGCCTGCCATTGATTGAGGTCCATCACCTCTCTATCGATCAGAAAACTCTCTGCACCCCAGTAATAAATAATCACCATCAATGAGAAGCCGGAAATCCAGGTGAAATAGGCTTCCCATTTGAACCAGTGCAGCACGTCCGGCATTTTGGGTGGGGCCACGGTATATTTCTGCATGAAATAAAAGCCGCCGCCATGCACATTCCACGACGCGCCTTTAACGCCCTCAGGCAAACCTTCTTCGGGCCTCAGAGAATAGTCTAAGAACATGAAATAAAACGAGGAGCCAATCCAGGCGATACCGGCAATCAGATGTAGCCAGCGAAACATCAGTTCTAACCATTCTGCGTAAGCGATATCGATCATGGGAAGATTGCCTTTTGTCTGCTAGCTGCCGCGATAGGTTGAATAGGAATAAGGCGAAACCAAAAGCGGCACATGATAATGATCCTCTGGCTCGGCAATGCCAAAGCGTAGCGGCACTACATCCAAGAACGCCGGGGATGGCAAATCAATGCCCTTGGCGGCGAAATAGTCGCCAATGTGGAAGCGCAGCTCATAAGTCCCAACGCTAAAATCAGCATCTTCCAGCAGCGGCTCATCGCAGCGGCCATCGGCATTCGTGACAGCCTCCAAAACAAGCGCCGCTTCGGAGTCAGATATCCGATACAATTCAACACGCACCCCCGCCGCGGGGCAGCCATGGGCAGAATCTAGAATATGCGTGGTTAAAAAACCCATCTCAGTAAATGCCTCTATTAAATTGTATCCATTTTTATATGTTATTGTTGTCAATATTCGAAAGATGGTACTTCATTTTGCAATCGCGATGCAACGAATTTTTTGAATTAATTCCGGGTTTTTATATGTAAAATGACATTAATATATGTATCAATTTTTTACTGTGTTTGATTTTGTGTCCCATATTTAATGAGTTTATCGACCTTTTTGTTGCAATATATGTATTCATTTTGTATGATTTTCGTATACAATTTTATACATGGCAAAATGCGGCGTATTCTACAATGGCAATTCAGGCTGAAACTTCGGACGAATGGATCTACGGCCAGGTCTTTAGTGCGGTGCTGGAACAACGCCTGATTCCAGGTGCCAAACTCAAGGAGAGCGAGCTCTGCGAGGTCTTTGGCGTCAGTCGAACGATCATCCGCCGTATCTTGCTCCGCCTCTCGCTTGATAAAGTGGTCGAGCTTCGCCCCAATAAGGGAGCTGTCATTGCGACCCCTGCGGCTGAAGATGTGCGCCAAATTTTTGCCGCCCGGCGCTTGCTTGAAATCGGCATCATCGATGAAGCTTGCGAACATTGTGAGGCGGCGGATACGGCGGCGCTCAAAGGAATTGTTGCCCGCGAAAATGCCGCCATCCAGTCAGGCGATCGCAGCGGCGCTATTCGCCTGGCTGGTGAGTTCCATGTCGAGCTTGCCCGCGTTGCCCGCAATCGCCCAATCCAGGAGTTGCTGCGTCAATTGGTTGCACAATCCTCCCTCGCCCTCGCCCTCTACGAAGCGCCGGGCCATCTGCTTTGCGTCGATGATGACCATATCGATATCATCACCGCCGTGAGTGCTGGAGATGCCGCCAAGAGCCGCGACCTCATGGCCAAGCATCTCGCTAAAGCTGAAGCTGAGATGAAGCTTGAAGCGCCAGAGGATAATAATGATCTCAAATCGGTTTTTGCCGATGTGATTGATGCACGGGCGGGAGTTTGAAGTTATGAGAATTAATTTGATAGCACCCCCCACCCCAACCCTCCCCCTCAAGGAGGGAGGGAGTCAGATCGAATGTGTTGCAACAACATCCCCTTCCCCCCTTGAGGGGGAGGGTTGGGGTGGGGGGTCATTAAAATGACCTTAAGTAAAAGCTACCCCCGCGACCTCATCGGCTATGGCGAGAACAAGCCTCATGCCGACTGGCCAGATGGCGCGCGCGTGGCGTTGCAGTTTGTCATCAACTACGAAGAAGGTGGCGAGAATTGTATTCTCCATGGCGACAACGCTTCCGAGGCTTTTTTATCTGAGATGATCGGCGCTGATGCCCGTGAAGGCGTGCGCCATATGAGCATGGAAAGTTTTTACGAATATGGCAGCCGGGTTGGCGTCTGGCGTCTCTTTAATCTGTTTAAAGAGAATGATATCCCGATCACGCTGTTTGCCGTCGCTATGGCCTTAGAGCGCAATCCGGATGTCGTCGAAGCTGCATTTAAAAACGAGTTTGAGCTTTGCAGTCATGGCCTGCGTTGGATTGACTATCAATATATCGCCGAAGAGATTGAAAAAGAACATCTCCAAGAAGCGATCTATATCCATAAAAAGGCAACGGGTGAGCGCCCGCTCGGCTGGTACACCGGCCGCACCAGTCCCAACACGCGGCGCTTGGTAGCTGAAGAAGGCGGCTTTCTTTATGACGCGGATGATTATTCTGATGAGCTGCCCTTCTGGTCAAAAATCGAAGACCGCCCGCATTTAGTCGTGCCCTATTCCTTGGACGCCAATGATATGCGCTTTGCTGCACCTCAAGGCTTTAATGCCGGCGATCAGTTTTTCAACTATCTCAAAGACAGCTTCGATACCCTTTATGAAGAAGGCGAGACCGCGCCCAAAATGATGTCGGTTGGCTTGCACTGCCGGATTGTTGGCCGCCCCGGTCGCTTTCAGGCGCTTAAAAAATTCGTTGAATACGCCCGGAGCCACGATAAGGTTTGGTTCTGCCGCCGCGTCGATATTGCGCGTCACTGGCGCGAAAAGCATCCTTACGGCGAGGTGGTTTAGTGTATCAGATTAACATCCCGAGCCAGATGAGTCGTGAGGATTTTCTCAGAATCTTTGGCGGCGTTTATGAACACTCTCAATGGATCGCCGAGCAGCTCTATGACAGTGGACTAACCTCCCGCCAAGACACGCCAGAAGCACTTCAAATGGCAATGGCAACCAAAGTTGAACTGGCCGGCAAGGAACCTCAACTGGCTTTGCTCCGCGCCCACCCGGATTTGGCGGGTAAGCTTGCGGTCAGCGGAAATCTGACCGAAGAATCGACCTCCGAACAAGCGAGCGCCGATCTCGGCAATTGTACGCCGGAAGAGTTCGAGGCCTTTCAAAGCCTCAATGATCACTACAAAGAGAAATTCGGCTTTCCGTTTATCCTAGCCGTTCGCGGCTATCACAGAACTGAAATTCTCGAAATTTTCAAACAACGCGCCGACAATGACGTCGAGGCCGAATTCAACGAAGCCCTGACGCAGGTCCACAAGATAGCTCTGCTTCGCCTTAACGAGATAAAATAGAAATGACTGAGGAAATAACCCTCCCCGCTTTTGCAATTGGCGCGATTAACCTTGCATCACCCCGGCTTGGCTCGGATGTCATCTATGCAACGGATGATTTTTTTGCTGATAAAAGCCGTCTGCTTAAAGTCGAAGAGCCGGTCTTTATCGCTGACAAGTATGATGAGCATGGTAAATGGATGGATGGCTGGGAATCAAAACGCCGCCGCATCCCCGGCAATGATCACTGCATCGTCCGCCTCGGTGCCAAGGGTGTCATCACGGGCGTTGATATTAATACCAGTCATTTTACCGGCAATCATCCACCGCAGGGATCTATTGAAGGTGCGCTCACGGATGCCGAGCCGGATGAAAATACGGCCTGGTCCGAAATTTTGCCAATCAGTGATTTAAATGCCGACTCCCATAATTTCTTCGAGACATCCACCGACGCTGCCTACAATTATCTCCGCTTTAATATTTTTCCGGATGGTGGTGTGGCTCGATTGCGGGTCTACGGCAATCCAGTTTGCGAATGGAAGCGCCAGGATCCGAACGGCTTGCAAGAGCTCTCCGCCGTGGTGAACGGCGGCAATATTGTTGGTTTCAACGATGCGCATTACGGCGACCCCTGGGTGATCTTGGCCCCTGGCCGCGGTGTTAATATGGGTGATGGTTGGGAGACCCGGCGGCGGCGCGACCCTGGTAATGACTGGATTGTGGTTTCGTTGGGCGCTGCTGGCACAGTTGAGCGGATCGAAGTTGACACCGCGCATTTCAAAGGCAACTACCCCGATCGCTGTTCCGTACAAGCGGCTTTGGTCGAAAACCCGGACGATGAAGATTTGTTGACCGATGAGTGCCGCTGGCAGAACCTCATGGGTGAGCAAAAATTAGAAATGGATCGCATTCATAATTTTGAAGGCGACTTGATTAATAAGCTTGGCGTGGTCTCTCATGTCCGGTTAAATATCTTTCCGGATGGCGGCGTAAGCCGTTTTCGCATTTTTGGAAAACTGGCAAAAGATGACGCTTGAACTCAAACCGCAAAAGTTAACCTCGGATAACTTTGCAGCCTTTGGTGATGTTATTATGACCGATGGTGCTGAGCGACTAATGATCAATGAAGGTACGACGGAGCGTTTTTATGACTTGGCAAAAGTCGATGTCGAAAGCGAAGGCGGCCACACGCTGATTAATATTTTTCGCGGCCAAGCGCGACCGCAACCGATTGAAATTAAAATGATGGAACGCCACCCCCTCGGCTCACAAGCCTTTATCCCGCTGCAAAACAAACCCTACTTGGTTGTTGTCGCCCCCGTTGCCGACTCGGTTGGGCCGGAAGACCTGCAGGTGTTTATGGCCGATGGCAATCAAGGCGTGAATTACCAACGTGACCTTTGGCACCACCCCCTCCTCGTCCTCGAAGACAATCATGAATTCCTGGTCGTTGATCGCGGCGGCCCTGAAGACAATTGCACCGAGCATTGGTTCACCCAAGATCAAGGAAATGCCCACATTGTTCTCTAATAAACGCGCCATTGGCCTGTTCTTAGCCCTCACAAGCGCCGTGGGCTTTTTGGTTTCCAACACGCTGGCTGGGGTCTCTTATCTTGGCGGCACCAATCCTCTGACGGTGGCCACAACACGGTTTATTTTACCGGCAATTGCCTTAATCGTATTACTGAGGCTCAGCGGTACCAGCCTATTCCTGCCAAAACGGGCCGGAATGGTTTCTATTGCCCTTGGCTTCATGACCGTTATTTATACGATGGCATTGCTGACGGCGATTGAGATCCTGCCATTGGCTATCGCCATCTTGATTTTTTATCTGTTTCCGATTTTTACAGGTTTGATGCTGGCCATGCTGGGCTGGCGCAAACTGACAATGACCATGGCGCTCAGCACATTAATCGCCTTTGTTGGTATCGGCCTCGCCCTCGGTGTTGATTTTGAAAATCTCGATAGCTGGGGCATGGTTTATGGTCTCATTTCAGGCCTCGGCCTCGCTACTGTATCCGTTATCAGCAACCGATTAATGGTTAACCAAGATGCCCGGACAGCGACACTTTATATCTGCATCAGCACAACACTTATGATGATTATTGTGTCCGTGGTGACGGGTGACTTTAAGCTACCCGACACCAATGGCGGCTGGATCAGCATTGTGACGTCGAACGCCTTTTATGCTTATTCAATGATCGCTTACTATATCGCAATCTCGATGATTGGCGCGGGCGACACCACGTTCTATTCTAATATCGAGCCGATTATGGCTGTCGGTACTGGATTTCTATTCCTTGGCCAATCCCTGGCACCGCTGCAATTTGTCGGCATTGTCGTTGTCGTCTTTGCGCTGCTTTATGCCGGGCGCAAGAAAGCCGATTAGCGTCCCGCCGCAACGTCTAAGTTCGAACCCGCAATATATGAGGCGTCGTCTGACAATAAAAAGACGATCGCCCGGGCTACTTCATCTGGTTGGCCGACCCGTCCCATCGGCAGATTAGGACCGGCCGCTTCAACCCGGCCTTCCGGCTGAATTTCCGTATCGATGAGACCGGGGCTCACCGCGTTGACCCGAATGCCTTCACCAACAACTTCCTGGGCAACGCCCCAGGCAAAACTATCAACCGCGCCCTTACTCGCGGCATAAGGCGCACAAAAAGCAGGGCCACCTAGTCTGGCTGACACCGATGACACCAGTACAATCGCGCCGCCCGCCCCGCCGTGTTTACTCGACATGTTCTTAATGGCTTCACCCGTTACCATGATCATCGCCGTCACATTGATATCAATCAGCGGTGCCAGATCGGCATAACTAATCTCGTCAACTCGGCCGTAAGGCTCGACGATACCCGCGCTATTAACGACACCGGTCACGGGACCTAGTTCTTGAGTGCACGTCTCGAACAAGCGAATGACATCGTCTTCTTTGGTAATATCGGCTTGAACCGCAATTCCCCGCTGCCCCGACGCCTTGATCAATGCCACAGTTTCATCGGCGCGGGATTTATTGCTGACATAATTGACGCAGACGTCCCAGCCGGCTTCAGCCGCCAATACCGAGGTTGAGTGACCTATCCCCCGGCTGCCGCCGGTCACGATTAAAACTTTTTTCATTAAACTTAGTCCTCAAACTTTCAAACCAGGGAAAAGTCTATAGAATAAATCTTTATGCTCAAGCGCGCGTATAAGGAGCGATAAAAGTGGGCCACATACTTGAACTCAATCACATCAACATTGAAACCGAAGACGTTGATCGTTCGGCGAAATTTTATCATGACGTCATCGGACTGAAATCTGGAGATCGCCCGCCCTTTGATCGTCCCGGTCATTGGATGTATCTCGATGATATGCCGATCGTTCATATCATTGCGCCGCTGCCCGACAAAAAATTGCTCACCGGATCAAAAGACGCGGCGATATCTCATTTTGCGCTCCGCATTAAAAGTTATGAGGCCATGCGCGATCATTTGGATGATCTTGCGGTGCCCTACACCGAAGTACAAATACCCGGCAATGTGCGCCGCCAGTTATTTGTTGATGATCCCGATGGTGTTCTGGTCGAGCTTATTCATGTGCCGGAATAGAAACTAGCCCTTCATGCCCTCAACCAAAATTCTTATTCTTGGCTTCTTTTATGCCAGTGTCTCGACGACAATTGGTGGCATGACGGTCGCCCTGACCCGGCTGATCATCAGTCAAAGTGACCCCTTGTCGCTGGCCTTTTTGCGCTATGGGTTGGGCGGTTTGGTGCTGGCCGGAATTTTGTATTTCACGCGAAAACCGCCGAAGATTATCAAAGGCGATTTGCTGGCGATCATTGCGCTGGGCGTCGTTATGTTTGCGGCCTTTCCCTATTTTATGGCGCGCTCGCTCGAAGATACCACCGCTGCCCGGGGCGCTTTGCTCTTTGCCGCCATGCCGTTGATTACAATCATGCTGGGGGCTGTTTTTAAAGTTGAGAAGCTAACGGCGACCAAATCTGTTGCCGTCCTGATCGCCATGACCGGCACCGCAATAGCGCTCGGCGAAAACATTGATGCCATTGCACCAAATGCGCTGCGCGGTGATGGTTTTATGTTCCTCGGCATGGCATCGGTTTCAGTCTTCAATGTGTTCTCGAAGAAGTACCTTATGCGCTACGGCAATTTGGCGACCATGACCTATACGTTATTCTTTGGCGTCAGCTTTCTGTTTGTCCTGGCCATTTTCTTTGGTCAGCCCTTTAGCGGTTCATTGAACTTTGACCTCAATGGCTGGTTTGTGATTTTCTTATTAGCCGTCCCTGGGGGCGCGGTTATGTTCCTAACCTGGGGCCGGGCTTTGCAAATGATCTCACCGACCCAAGCCGCCATCGCAACGGGCTTTAATCCTTTAACCGCAATCCTTTTGGGTGCGTGGCTATTGTCGGAGCCGGTTTCCATCAGATTACTGGGTGGATTTTTACTGATCCTTTTGGCAATCCTAATCGCGAGTAAAAGCAGCCGACAAGCCATAACTCCGCCTGTTAATACCTGATTTCGTCAGATATAAGAGCGCATGCACCAAACAAACCCTCCTCTCGGTATATCGCTTATGGTCGCCGCCATGGTGGTGAACGCCAGCAAAGACGGCATCGCCAAAATGCTGGCGGCCAGCAGCTATACCCCGCTGACCATCCTGCTTATTCAATTTACAGTCACGAGCCTCATTCTGGCGCCGCTGGTGATCCATAAAAACGGTGCACGCGCCCTTCTTCCCAAAAAGTATCCGGGGCAAATATTGCGAAGCGCTTTTGTTACCGTCGGCGTCGGCCTTTATTATTGGGCGATCAATTTCATTCACATTGCCGATGCGACAGCGATGGTGTTCGTCGCCCCGTTGATCGTGACAGCCCTCTCGCCCTGGATTTTGGATGAACCCCTCGGCAGGCGGCGCACCATAGCTGTGATTATTGGTTTTATTGGCGTGCTGGTTATCCTACGCCCAACAATGGAAGGCGACCGAACAGGTTATTTCATCGCCTTGATTTCCGGCGTTTTTCTGGCAGCCTTCTATATGGCAAACCGTAAGCTTGCGGGGTCAACGCCGATATTAGCGTCAGCTTTCTACACCTCCTTTTTTGGCGTGATCTTGCTCCTCCCCTTCCTGAGCCTTTATTGGGTCGAGCCAAAAATGGAAGATTTAACGATCTTGCTAACCTTTTCATCGCTCGCGACCATTGGACAGATCTTTATGGTTGCCGCCTTCAGCTTCGCTGCCGCTAACATTATCGCGCCTTTTGTGTATAGTCAGATCATCTGGGCGACGACGGTTGGCTACATCCTCTTTGGCGCGATCCCCGATCAATGGAGTTGGGTCGGCATTGCCATTGTCGGCGTGGCAGGTGTTTATATTGCAGTCAGAGAAATAAAACTCAAAGAAGGCTAGGCAAATGGACTTAATTCCAGCGTTTGATGCATCGATAACCCTCGCACCGATCAAAGACCTCGGCACGACGCCGATCGGTCACCGCCGCATCATCGACATTACCGGCGGCACGGTCACAGGAGCCAAGTTACAAGGCAAAGTCCTGCCAGGTGGTGCGGATTGGCAATATATCCGGGAAGACGATGTCACCTATCTCGATGCCCGCTACACCATAGAGACCGATGACGGCGCGCTGATCTATGTCAGCAATCAAGGCTATCGCCACGCGCCGCCCGACGTTTTTGCCCGTATGATCAAAGGCGAGCCGGTTGAAGACGGCAGCTACTACATGCGCTGCACGCCGTGGTTCGAAACTTCTACCCCGCAATATGACTGGCTCAACCGCACAATCTTCGTCGGCACCGGCAGCCGGGATCCAGAGGCTGTGAGAATTTCGTTTTTTGAAGTGACGTAGTCAAATGATTAACGTCACCCTGGACTTGGTCCAGGGTCCAGTCTTCTTTTTCATTGGAGCATATATCTTAGCCTAGGCCTCCTGGATTCTGGCCTTCGCCAGAATGACGGCTGAGTATTCAGTTAGAGTTCTGCCAACCCGACCCCGTTCTCCATCTCAACTTGATGCGCGAGCGCGAGCAGGTTCATCTCATCAAAGCGCCTACCGATGAGCTGCAAGCCGACCGGCAGACCGCTTTGGCTAAGGCCGGCGGGGATCGACGCCGCGGGTAGGCCGAGGAGAGAGATCACGAAGGTCGGTGCAATCCAATCGATGTAGCTCGCCATTTTCTGGCCGTTGATGGTGGCGGGAAAACTCTGTTCAACCGGGAAAGGCAAAACCGGCGTGGTCGGTGTGAGGACAGCATCGAAATCCGCCAGCGTATCGTTCATGCGTTGCCAAACTATTTTGCGCGCCTTTTCAGCCTCCGCCAAATCAAGCGGGGTTTGCGTCAGGCCTTTCTCTATATTACCGCGGAGGTTGCCGCCGAGTTTGTCGAGCTTATCCAATTTGTCCAAATGACGGTTAACCATCCATTGGCCGCGCAGCGTCGTAAAAGCTTCGCGCCCCATCGAGAGATCAAGCTCCAGGACTTCGACCTTGTGGCCGTGATCCGCTAAGCGCCCAGCAGCAGCTTCACATATCTCAGCAATTTCAGGCTCAATCCCGACGCCGGAGACATCATTGACATAGGCCAGACGCTGAGCCGGGACATGCTCACCAAAATCAGCCAAATCGGATTTATGTCCGGTTCTGACTGTCAGTGGATAACCATCATGCCTGCCGGAAAAAATTTGCACCGCGAAAGCCAAATCTTTGGCCGTCCGCGCCATCGGGCCGGTAACATCCAACAGCTCAAAGGGGCTTTCGACCGGCATCTTGGGCACCAGGCCCGGGGTTGGGCGAATGCCGGCAATGCCACAAAAAGCCGCCGGTGTGCGAAGCGAGCCGCCAAGATCGCTACCTTCCGCAATGGCAAAAAGCCCTGCCGCCAAGCCAGCCGCCCCACCGCCCGTAGAGCCGCTTGCCGACAAATCCGTATCCCATGGATTGCGCGTTACCCCGAAAATCTCATTAAACGTATGCGCTCCAGCGGCAAATTCCGGCGTGTTGGTTTTGCCGATGATCACCGCACCTGCCGCTTTCAAGCGCGCCACAATCAGCGCATCCTCGTCCGGTACATTATTGGTGTAAAGCGGACAGCCATAGGTCGTGCGAATCCCCGCCGTCTCTGTAATATCTTTGATGCCGACTGGCACGCCCGCGAGCGGACCTAATTCATCGCCGTCCAGCCGCCTTTGGTCTATCGCCTCCGCGGCCTGGCGGGCTTCGTCTTCCGAGAGCGTGACAATCGCATTGATCTTTGAGTTCACTTGCCGGATGCGCGCAAGATGCGCCTCCAACACGTCGACAGCACTCACTTCGCCGGCTCGAATTTGGGCTGCCAGTTGATGAGCCGGTTGTTTAAAAAGTTCGTCCACGCCTATCATCCTAAAAAAAGAGGGTTTCTTCCTTGTATCCTAGCTTCTCCCTATGGCAAAGTTTAAACAAGTTTTTAAGCTGGGGAACAATTCAGGACCAAGAATTGATAGCGACTGCCAGGGAGAAAAACCGTGAGCCAATCATTTGATGAAGTCTATCAACGATCTATTGATGACCCTGAAGGATTCTGGGGCGAAATTGCCCAAGATATTACCTGGGTAAAGCCCTGGGATACGGTACTCGATCGCTCGAACCCGCCTCATTACCGCTGGTTCAAAGGCGGCCAGCTGAACACCTGCTACAATTGTGTTGATCGCCATGTCGATGAAGGCCGCGCCGATCAGGCCGCGCTGATTTATGACAGCCCGGTAACAGACACCATCAAAACTTACAGTTACCGCGAATTGCGTGACGAGATTGCCGCTTTCGCCGGCGCTCTTGCCGATCATGGTGTCACCAAAGGCGACCGGGTCATCATTTACTTGCCGGCCATCCCCCAGGCGGTAATCGCTATGTTGGCCTGCGCCCGGCTTGGTGCCGTTCATTCAGTCGTCTTCGGCGGATTTGCGGCGAACGAGCTTGCTGTCCGCATTGATGATTGCGAGCCAAAGGTAATCGTCTCGACATCCTGCGGCATCGAGGTTAGCAAAATTATCGCCTATAAGCCCCTGCTGGACGAGGCCATTGATCTCGCCAAGCACACGCCTGATCACTGTATTATTCTGCAACGCCCTCAAGAAACCTGTTCGCTTATTGAAGGCCGCGATGTCGAGTGGAATGACGCGGCGGCGGCGGCAGAGCCGCATGATTGTGTGCCGGTAGAAGCAACCGATCCGCTCTATATTTTATATACCTCCGGCACCACCGGAGAGCCCAAGGGCGTCATGCGCGACAATGGCGGCCATGCCGTTGCGCTTAAATGGACAATGAAAAATATTTATGGCGTTGAGCCCGGCGAAGTTTACTGGGCGGCCTCCGATGTCGGCTGGGTGGTCGGCCACTCTTATATCGTCTACGCGCCCTTGCTCAACGGCAACACGACTATCATTTATGAAGGTAAGCCGGTCGGCACGCCCGATGCCGGTGCCTTTTGGCGGGTCATATCCGAGCATAATGTGGAGGTGCTTTTCACCGCACCAACCGCCTTTCGTGCCATCAAGAAAGAAGATCCAAATGGCTCACTGATTGGCGATTATGACCTTTCGAAATTCAGAACTTTGTACCTGGCCGGCGAGAGGTTGGATCCGGACACACTGCAATGGGCCGAGAAAAATTTAGGTGTGCCGGTGATCGATCACTGGTGGCAAACTGAAACCGGCTGGTCGATCTGCTCCAACTGCCTCGGCATCGAAGCTCTCCCGATCAAACAAGGCTCACCGACCAAAGCCGTGCCCGGCATGAACGTCGCAGTGGTCGATGACAATTGCGACGCGGTGAAACCCGGCGACATTGGCGCGTTGGTGATCAAGCTGCCACTACCGCCCGGCACTTTCCCAACGCTTTGGAATGCTGAGCAGCGCTTCATCGAGGCCTATCTCGAGGAATTTCCAGGCTACTACAAGACGGCCGATGCGGGCTTTATCGATGAAGACGGCTATGTCTTCGTGATGTCTCGCACCGATGATATTATTAATGTTGCCGGCCACCGCCTCTCGACCGGTGCGATGGAAGAAGTGCTGTCCGCCCATCCAGATGTCGCCGAATGCGCCGTCATTGGCGTTGCCGATGATCTCAAGGGTCAGCTACCGCTCGGCTTCCTCGTGCTGAGCGCGGGCGTCGAGCGGGAACATGGCGACATTATCACAGAAGTCGTGCAAATGGTCCGCGAACAAATCGGCCCGGTCGCCGCCTTTAAGACGGCTGCCGTCGTCGCCCGACTACCCAAAACACGTTCCGGTAAAATCCTCCGCGGCACCATGCAAAAAATTGCTGATGGCGAAGATTACAAAATGCCGGCAACGATCGAGGATGCCACCGTGCTGCCTGAGATTGAACAGGCGCTGGCTGCGCTTTGACAAGCTTTTCGGGTAATCGGGAAACGTCATTTTTTTAGCATGCTATCAGAGACCGTTTCTGACCCTAAGCGGACTATCGATCTATTTGGCCGTCGACAATAGTTTTGTCGTTAATCCGCTATCATTCATTTTGATAAGTATATTTTTGATCTTCGGTATCAATCTGCGGCGCTTGATATTGACATAATGATACAGCGCTACCGTTTCCAAAGGCGGCCCCAGCACTGATATTCCCTCCAAACCAGCGGCCAACGATTTCACCTATAAAATTTGAATATTGTGTGAAAATGGCGATGCTGATAAACTGAATTTGTGGAAGCTTATAACCTAACAGACATCGAAATTCTCGTAATTGAACATAACCCGTTCATGCAGAGACTGTTGACAGGTATTCTCCGTGAATTCCAATTCCGCAAAATTCAAATGGCTACTGATTCAGAGGAAGCCATTCATTATTTTCAGCATAATACTGTAGACATGATATTTTCAAACTGGGGCCCTAATTCAGACGAGGCCATAGTTCTCAAAAAAATTCGAGATATAAAAGAAAGTGTAAATCCCTACGTACCCATTATTATTTTTTCGACCTTCAGTGAAGAAAAATATGTGAAATTGGCACGTGATCTGGGAATGAATGAGTACCTCGCCTTACCGATTTCACCGGGTTCAATCTATCGACACATATGCAATATTATTGAAAATCCAAGGGCATTCGTCGAATCGGAACATTTTCTCGGTCCGGACCGGCGTCGGAGTAAATTCGAATATAACGGTGAAGAGCGCCGGAAAGACGAGCCAGACCCGGAAGAAGGGAATGAGGCTTTATCCAAGTAATCTTTGGACTAGGGCTGGTGAAACCTCCTTTAAAAACATAGCTTTTTCTGATCTAGTATTGCGACGCCAATTGTTGGCTGCTTTTATCTGCTAGGTGAGCATAAATAGCTATATCTACAGAAATTACTTTAATATCCAAAGTCATTATTATCTCCGGGCAAACAAAAACTATGTTTTTTGGACGAAGAAAAAGATTTATCAAATTAACGGCCAAGTCCCTTGATCGCCATATTGCAGATTTCACAAAATCTATGGCGAAAGACTTCGATGAGTTTATCAAACATTTGAAAGAAGAAAATATTGAGTATGAGATAGTGGAACGCAAAGTAAAGGTGACTTGGAAAGTAGAATATTTACAACTTTTTTTATTTACTGCCGTTTATGAAAATCAAAATTGGATATTGACCATTAGTGGGTTAGACGCCATTGCCAGACTTGCCATAATTAGCACCGGAACTCCCCCCAGAGAATTTAGCGTATATTATTTAACAGATATTTCTCCCAGTATCATGAAAGCGCAAGCCAGATTAACCAAGGCTATTATTAAAGAACTTGTGAAATATGATCGGTTTCATTTGGGACATGAAAAAACTGAGTAATCGGCCTTTGAAAATTGCATCTACTTTACTCCTGATAGCGGGCATCGGAATCTCTAGTTGAACCGAATGATTTTTGCCCATTTTAGTGGCCATTAAGGCTTTCTACGGGCCTCAATTGAGGAACGTATAGCGGCCATCAGGATTTCATTGGAGGATTGTGATTTGATCAATGCGGCTTGAATATTTTCCGCAACACTACCATTTATTTCCCGCGCCGAAAATACGACCACCGGTATCAACGACTTGTCCGACCGGCGCAACAGAGGCAGCAAATCTTCACCTTGGCAATCTGGCAACATCAAGTCGAGGATGACCAAATCAAAATCTCGCTCCTGTAATAACTGTTTCGCTTCCTTTGCCGTCATAGCAGGTGTTACATCTGCCAAATCATCAACGATTGCAGAAACGATATGGATCACATCGCTATCGTCCTCAATGTGGAGAATAAGCGGTTTAGATTCAGCTGAATATTGCAGGGCGTTCCGAAGGCTTTCTGTCAAAACGTTTTCATCAATGGGTTTTTCCAGCCAATCAATTATACCAAACGCGTCGCCGTTGAGTTCGGCCCTACCTTTATCGGCTTTGGCTGAAATCACCAAAATCGGCAGGTCCCTGGTTTCCGGATTCTGGCGTAATTCTTTAATCAGCGAAATTCCGTCCTGACCAGGAAGTATTAAATCTAGTGTCATAGCATCGAATTTTTCGGTAGCGAGTAACTCTTTGGCCTGCTCGGCATTTATTGCCAAAGCCGTGTCAAAACCTCCTTGGCGGAGCATGTATTCTAGCAATTTTCCAATATCGGGTTCATCTTCGCAAATTAAAATGCGAGACTCTTTTCCGGTTACGTTGGAAACCGGCATTGTGGCAAGATTGGAGTCTTCATATTTGGGTAGGTCAAAATAAAATGTCGTACCTTCTCCTGCTTTTGTATTAAAACCGATTATACCGCCATGCTTCTCGACAAAGGATTTACTGATGCTCAATCCAAGCCCAGTTCCATTTTTCTGCCGTGTATCTGATGCGTCAGCCTGAGAAAATTTATTGAATATTTGATCTTTGAATTCGTCCGGAATGCCCGGTCCGTAATCTGAAACCGAAACACGATAATTCCCGTCATTTGATTTTACGGAAATATCCACTTGCGCCCCAATGGGCGAAAATTTGGCAGCATTGGACAATAGATTTGATAGGACTTGCATCAAACGGTCGCCATCGCCCCTTACCCGAGTGGCTGGGCTCAATTCCGTCACCGCAAAAGTTACATTGTACTCATCGGCGAAACCCTTATTAGCTTCGAGCGATTGCGAGACCAATTCGGAAAGATCGAGCGGAACCATATTAAAGTTCATCATACCTGCCTCGATTTTTTCCATATCGAGAATATCGTTGATGAGTAGAACAAGACGGTCACTGTTTTTATAAGCGATATCCAGCATTGATTTAAACTGATCCGGCAACTCGCCGACAACTCCTGACTTAATTAGTCCTAAAGAGCCCTTGATAGACGTAAGAGGAGTCCTGAGTTCATGGCTGACGGTGGAAATGAATTCATTTTTCTGCCTTTCCGCTTGTTTTCTATCGGTGATGTCTCGGACGACTCCCGCAAACATTCTTTTGTCACCGGTGAGCACCTCACTAACCGCCAGTGCCAGTGGAAATTCTGTGCCGTCACTGCGCAATCCCATGACTTCTCTACCACCACCGATAATTTTGGTTTCCCCGGTTTCCCGGAAGGCTTTCAAGTAACCATCATGTTCGCTGGTATACGGTTCGGGCATCAATATTTTGACATTGCGCCCAATCACCTCATCTGACTCAACCTCAAAAATATTCTCGGCAGCGGGGTTGAAGGTGAGAATAGTTCCTATTTCATCGATTGTGATAATGCCATCGAGCACGGTCTCGATAACGGCTTGGTGGCTGATTTCAAGTTCGTCATGAGCATCTCGATGAAATTCTGCGGTTTCTCGTTCAACCTTCAACCGGTCCAGTAAATGGCGTCGGCTTTGTCGTACAAAAAAAGCCACCGTAGCAGCCAGTAGGCCACCGACAACAAACGGTGCAATAAAATTCTGTACAGGGACGGAGTCTAAACCGATTATAAAACGTTGTTGCAGGAAGGCAACTGTGCTGACAAATAGCCCTCCGAAACAGGCTAATACCACCTCAAATAGAATCGCTCGATCAATCCAACCGGCTCCTGCTGTTTTTTGCTCATTGTCCATAGTTAATTGATTTTTCAAGGTTATAAGTTAAATGTTCTGACACTACGTAATATTTACCATTCTGGAAAAATAAATCTTCCTTTCTGAGTACTTTGGCCCTTCCTGCTAACACTTTGCAGACGTAGTTGCTATAGTCTTCGTATAGTTCGCGCTCCCCTTCGTCAAAC